>Ga0256407_10010026_pt1 | contig 13403 bp, 9 predicted proteins | sample RumenRJG_04DNA_FD_193489 | JGI IMG/M metagenome (GOLD analysis project Ga0256407, IMG submission 193489) | Bovine rumen microbial communities from Lethbridge, Alberta, Canada - RJG_04 | ecosystem: Host-associated > Mammals > Digestive system > Stomach > Rumen | place: Canada: Alberta | collected... | reverse complement strand
TAGACGGCAAGGATATAGAAAGTGGTATCTGTAGAGCCCTGGAATACCGATGCCAGACGGCCCACAAACGAGTCGGCACCATAGGTCGTCATGGCATCTACCATCATGCCACGGGCGCCACTACCCGACAGCGGTTTCATCAGTGCTGTAGGCATAGCGTCCACCCACTGGGCATCAACACCACAGGCATCAACACCTGCACGCAGGCCTCCAATGAGCATATCCATCGCTCCACTGGCGCGAAAAACGCCGATTCCAACGAGAATTGCCACCAGATAGGGGATGATACGCACGGCAGTAGTAAAACCCTCCTTAGCGCCTTCGATGAAGGCATCATAGACGTTCACCTTCTTACGCACACCTGCCACGATGAATCCTGTAATAATACACATCAGCAGGATGTTGGCTATCGTAGTGCTCCAGCGGTTCATGGTGTCAGAGTCCATCTGCGAGAAAGCCCAAATGACACCTGCCACCAGCGTACACGCTCCTCCCAACGTCAGTAGCATAGTACGATTGAAGAGGTTAATACGTTGAAAGAGAGAGGTAATAATGATACCCACTACTGTAGAGAAGAATGTCGCCAGCAGGATGGGGATAAAGATGTCGGTGGGTTGCGCTGCGCCCATCTGTGCACGATACACCATGATGCTCACAGGGATAAGCGTCAGACCACTGGTGTTCAGCACAAGGAACATAATCATCGGATTAGAGGCTGTATCCTTCTTCGGGTTCAGCTCCTGCATCTGTTCCATCGCCTTCAAGCCCAACGGTGTTGCCGCGTTATCGAGCCCCAACATGTTAGCAGCAATATTCATAAAGATACTGCCCGTCACAGGATGGCCCTTGGGAATATCTGGGAACAGCTTGGTGAAAACAGGCGACAACAGGCGTGCCAACACATTGACTACTCCACCCTTCTCGCCAACCTTCATCACACCCAGCCAGAGCGACAGCACACCCGTCAGACCCAACGAAATCTCAAACGCCGTCTTTGACGACGAGAACGTAGAATCCATCATGGCGGGGAAGACGTCAAAGTCACCCCAGAACAATAGTTTCACCGCTGCAATGACGAATGCAACGAGAAAGAAAGCTACCCAGATATAATTCAGTACCATAGTGGCGGCAAAGGTAACAAAAAAAAATGAAACGAACAAAAAAAAGAGCAACTACTTGCGTAGTTGCTCTTTCATTTCTATTTAACTAATATTAGTTAGCGTTATAGAGTAAGCTGGGATCGTCATTAGATGCCGACCAGATTTGTGAATCGCCAGTAGCCCAGCTCTTGAAACCTGGATAAGCATCCTTTAGAGACTTACGCTCCTTACACCACTTGAAAGAAGTCGGAACGCAAATTTTCTGAGGAGCCTGTCCCATGTTAGCTGACAACTCATAAGAAGTAACCTCTCCTGCATTAATTTTCTTAACCACAACAGGAATGCTGTTAAGGCTTGAGATACCTGTCACCTCAAAAGTATAAGGTTCTGCAGTAGCACCTTGACCTGTATTAATCATTTTGTAGACCGAACCATTCTTGGCATTCTCAGCGCCCAGCATAGCCTCATGGACCTCTTTGCCAGCGACAGAGAGTTCCAGTGTACCACCAGCAGCTTGTAAAGTGATGATGGCTTTACCACTCTCATAAACAGTAGCATCGAATACCACATCGTTGAAGTCAAAATCACCAATAGCGCCAAGGTCCTCACAGATTACGCGACCACTTTCCTTTATCTTATCTGTCTGATCCTCCTTGTATCCAAGACTTGGAACAATCTTGATAATCCAATCATTATAAATGTAATCACGTACATCTAACTCATTGTTATTAGCATCAGAACCTTGCTTGGCACTTTCATGGTCAAAACCTACATAATAACCAACCTTACCATTAACGGTAATTTTCTCCATACGCCAATGGTTATACCAACGCTGGCCACCACCCTGAGAGGTCTTATAACTGAAGTCCTTGGTTGCAGAATTGTACATCAACATGCAGCCCTGCTCTCCATTGCCACTGTACTTGCCTCCATTAAAGTTATTAATAATATCATCGTATGGGTCAACAGATGTTTCAACAACTTCATCTTGATATGGGTTCCAAGCAATAACTTTTCTCTCACGTGTATAATTAACTGTAGTTGCAAGCTCATTCATCTTACTACCATTAGGACCGCAATATACCTGCTGAACATAGAAACTGTCTACATCAATAATAGATGTATAAGATGTAGCACCTTTTTCATTAAACACAGCTAACACAGCGGCTCTTTCCTCAGGTGTAATGTCTGCTGGTTTTGGAAAATTCAAATAACCTGCGCCACTAGATGTTCCCCACTCATTGCTGTTTGGCATTGCGCTACGAGTTGTCACAGCAGATCCAAATCCCCAGGTCTGATAGGCAGCAGGAGTGCCAAAAGTCTTGGCAAATGCATCAGCGTACTGTTCAAGAGCCTTCTCGTGCTCACTCGGTCTCTGAGAGAAATCAATATCGTTCTTTGAGCAACTTGTTAGGGCTATACCCATTGTCATGGCTGCAACGCCCATCATCAAATACTTTTTCATACGCAGAAAATTATATTATTATTACTAGTTAAACGCTTTGGTCTGAATCTGTTTGCAAAGATAGGAATCATCTCTTTTCGGCTGCAAAGTTAGCAATTATTTCGTTAAATATCAAATTTTTTGCTATAAAATTGCGCAAGTTTAGTTTTTTTTGCTTATCTTTGCACCCGAATATCGATATCATTATAATAAAGTATGCGCATGAAGAAACAATTGTTTATTGCTATGGCCTTGCTGTCGCTGGGAGTAACGTCATGCAAGGACGATGTCACTTTTGACCAGGACACCTATGATAACCTGATCAAGGAAGCCTTTCCCGTTAAGAATGTTGATCCCACCCATCAGTGGACCACTGTTGGCGTTGCCAACACTAGTATCGCAGTCAATACAGGTACGGGCGATACCTATCAAGTGAAGATTTATGATGAGAACCCCATCGGCTATAAAGGAACACTGAAGTTGTATGGTGAGGGGCGCGTTGCCGACGGCAATACGCTGGACATGAAGATTAGCTACCCGCTGGCTCAAGCATGGGCTTATGTCACCTTGTTCGACTCAGAGAACTATATGTCTGTATATCCCGCACTGATCAAGGATGGTCTGCTGAAGGTGGACATTAACAACACTGCGGCAAAGAATGCTCCACATCGTGCTGGAATTGAACCTTCATTCCAATTTGCACCAGCACCCAAGGATGAGGATTTCGCAACAGCTATACCCACAGATGCTCTTTTCGCTAGTCAATACGGAAATGACACGAAGGACACTTTCCATAATTACAAGCTGGCAGAGACGTCAAATAAGCAGGAACTAAATTTCTACAATGGTAATTTTGCTTTATATGTTAGTGGCACTAAGACTGTGAAGTTCACCAATCCAGGCAATGGCTCTAAGAACATGATTTTTTACGTCTTGCCAGGAGCAAATTTGACGTTTGCAGACAATTGTTTTGATTTGAATGCTATCAGTGACAGTAATTTTAAGATGTATGTTGCAAATGGTGCAAAGGTTACTTTCAGTTCAGGCTTGCAGAGTTACATGATGCTCTATAACAGAGGAGAAATAATTGTCGATGGAAATTCATATAAGCCGGGCATCTATGGTCCTGGTGTTTTTTATAACGAAGGCACATTTACCATCCAAGGTGCTCAAGGGTATTATACGGCTAATATGAATATAAACAAGCCATTGACACTTAACAACAGCACGTCACAGTTTATCAATGTAGGAACGCTTAATTGTGGTGGCGTTTGTGTAGAAGGCTCAGCTCATTTTGTCAATTACGGAACTGTTATAGCGACTGACGGAACTGTTGTCAATAGCAACGATTGTTCATGGGTTAATGACGGAACCTATACAACTGGAACTTTTATTTACAATGCAGGTAGTACAGATGTCATCAATAACTGTAAACTGATTTGTACGGAGAAGTTCCGCATCAATTTAGGCGACACCGACAAGAACAGCTTCCAGCTGAATGGTGGAGCATCTGTCGTCACCAAAGACTTTGAGGCGGCTGGTCCTACCTTTATCAAGATGGGATCTAATTCGTTGTTCCATGTCACTGGTACCGCCAAATTCTCTATCAATAAGGATGTCTACGGTATTTACGGTCCATCCACAGGCGCTGATGCCGTCTTCCAGGCTAAGACGATCGAACGTCTTTACAGTTGGGAGACCAACCAAGGATTCTCGGCAAACTACTTCGGACATCTCTATGTTGCTTGCGATAGTCATTTCAAATTTGGTTACTCTGACAAGTCAAAAGAGCAGATAAAAAACGGTGAAGTCGGTGCACAACCCTATTACCGATTGGATGCAGCTTCTGGTGCCAAGATGACAACATACAATGGTGCTAATGTCACACTATCTGATGAGGGTTGCGGTGCAGCCTATGCAGGTACTCCTGATGAAGAAGAGCGTGAGGAGACTCCAATGGGCTTCCGCTTCTGCTTCGAGGATAACTTCCCTGATGCTGGCGACTATGACTTTAACGACGTAGTGCTGACTGTCACACCTACAGTGAACGACAAGACACTGACCATAAAAGTAAGCCTTGACGCTGTAGGCGCTACAAAGACCCTTGCTGCGGCCATACGTTTGGATGGCATCAAGAAAACTGATTTGGAGAGCTGCACCGTCACTCAAGGTTTTGAATCACCCGATGGACAGGGATTCGGAGAGTACCACAATATTGAGAGTGACGAAACATTCCTCAATGAGAACCAATCACCTAACATCTCTAACGACATGGTTATCGTACTCTTCAAGGATGCTCACTGGGCCATCAATCCCGTGAAAAGTTCCACTGGGACGGTAGAGCGTACTTTCTACAACACCGTAAAACTTGGTGATTACTATGAAAGAGATGTGGATGTAAAGACTGCCACTTACACCCTTGTTTTCAAGGACGCTAACAAAGCAAATCAAATGCTTGCCGAGAATCTCTACGACGTATTCATTGTAGAACCTTATAATGGTTCGTACTGGGAGGTACACACCGTAGAGAACGGTTTCAAGACCAAGCAAGTCATCACACCTAACAAGCCTGACGGTAGCGCCTATGCTGAAGCATACAAGAGCAACATGCCTTGGGCTATCAAGGTTCCTGGCGATTTCAAGTACCCCTACGAGTGGCAAGTTATCGGCTGGAACAAAGGCGGAGAAAGCAAAGGCGCCTATAATGAGCCTGGACACTCATTTGCCGAATGGGCAGAAAACAGTAGTGCCGCTACCGACTGGTATAAATATCCAACCTCTGGACTTGTTTTTGAGTAAATTTCTCACCCCTATATATAGCAAAACCCTTCCCATTCGGAGGGGTTTTGTTTATTTTATACAATAAATAAGGTGTAACGTCGTTATAAACAACGTGCTTAAGCAAAAAATAGCGATAATAACCTTGCTGTTGCTGGCGGTCACAGGAGTCTGGGCCCAGCAAGAGCCGTCCTTCACCCACTATTGGGCGATGGAACCGTCGTTTAATCCTGCGGCAGTGGGTAAACAGTCGAAGCTGAACGTGACGGGCGCCTATGCTATGACACTGACTGGCTTTGAGAATGCGCCCAAAACGATGCATTTCGGTGCCGATATGCCATTTCGCCTTATGAACCAATATCACGGTGTGGGCCTACAACTGGTAAACGATCAGATTGGACTGTTCTCGCACCAGCGTCTGATGGCACAATATGCCTATAAACTACGTCTCTTTGGTGGTACGCTGAGCATTGGACTTCAGGGAGGTGTGCTGAGCGAGAAGTTCAGAGGTAGCGGACTGGACCTGGAAAACGGCAATGACCCTGCTTTCACGAAATCAGACGTCAATGGTGTGGCTATCGATCTGTCTACCGGACTATACTATACACATGGTCCGTGGTATGCCGGATTGTCCATGCTTCACGCTACAGCACCGTCCATTGAACTGGGTGACCGCTCCATCTACGACGTTGCCAGAGCATATTATTTAACAGCCGGATACAATATTCAGCTACGAAATCCGTTGTTATCAATACACCCCTCCGTGTTGGCACATACCGACGGCACCAGTCACCGTGTAAACGTGACGACGCGTCTGAAGTACACACACGAGCAGAAAATGATGTACGCGGGAGTGGGCTACAGTCCTTCCAATTCAGTGACAGCGCTCATCGGCGGATTCTTCCACGGCATCACTATCGGCTACAGTTACGAGATTTACACCTCAGTGCTGAAGATAGGCAACGGAAGCCACGAGTTGTTTGTGGGTTACCAGACAGACCTGATTTTCCAAAAGAAGGGACGCAACAGACATCAGAGTGTGAGAATTCTTTAGAAATTAGGGAAGTTAGAAGAAGTTAAGAAGATAGATGAAGATAAAAGAACATATGAAAAAGATTATTAGCATAGCACTTTGCGCCATGATGGTGACACTGCTTACTGCCTGTTTCGGTAGCAAGATGGCGTCGTCATCAGGTGGCGAGGTTACTGGTGTCAGCGGTCGTGCTTTCAACGAACCCGCTCCCTATGGTATGACACTCATCAAACGTGGACATCTGCGTATGGGTATCGACAAGAAAGACTCGCTGTGGGGTAAGCAGACTCCTGTACGAGACATCTCAGTCGAAGGTTTCTGGATGGACGAGCGCGAGGTAACCAACTCGATGTATCGTCAGTTTGTTAACTACGTGCGCGACTCCATTCTGCGCGAGCGTCTGGCAGATCCTGCCTATGGAGGCGACGAGACCTATAAGATTGAGGAAGACAAGAACGGTGACCCCGTGAAGCCTCATCTGAATTGGAAGAAGCAGTTGCCCCGTAAGCCCAACGAGGACGAGCAGCGTGCCATTGAAAGCCTTTACACCACCAATCCCGTAACTGGTGAGAAGATGCTCGACTGGAAGCAGATGAACTACCGCTACGAAATCTATGACTACACAGAGGCCGCAAAGCGCAAGTATCGCACCACTCATGAGGAGCGCGTGCTCAATACCGATGTGCGCCCAAACCCCAACGAACAGATTTGGATTTCAAAGGACACTGCCTACATCAACGACGAAGGTCAGATTGTTCGCGAGACCATCAATCGTGAGCATACGGGTCCATGGGACTTCCTGAACACGTACATTATTAATATATACCCCGATACGACGTGCTGGGTCAACGACTTCCCCAACGCTGACAACGAGAGCTATATGCGCTATTACTTCTCGAACGCAGCTTACAACGACTACCCTGTGGTCGGTGTGACGTGGGAACAGGCCAATGCCTTCTGTGCTTGGCGTACAGAGTATCTGTTGCGTGGTCTTGGTGCTGCAGCCCGCTATGTACAGCGCTACCGTCTGCCGACAGAGGCAGAATGGGAGTATGCAGCCCGTGGCAAGGATCAGAACGAGTTCCCTTGGGAGAATGAAGATGTTGCCAGCGGCAATGGCTGTTTCTATGCCAACTTCAAGCCCGACAACGGAAACTATACCAAAGACGGCAACCTGATAACCAGTCGTACGGGTATCTATTCATCCAACTCGAATGGCCTGTACGATATGGCTGGTAACGTCGCCGAATGGTGCTCAACCATCTATACTGAGGCAGGTGTTGAGGCGATGAACGACATTAACCCACAGTTGCGCTATAATGCCGCCAAAGAAGACCCCTACCGTCTGAAGAAGAAGTCGGTGCGTGGTGGTTCTTGGAAAGATCCAGAGAGCTACATTCGTTCTGCTTGGCGCTCATACGAATACCAGAACCAGCCCCGCTCATACATCGGCTTCCGTTGCGTGCGCTCGCTGGCAAACACCACCAGTGACAAGGTTAAAGTAAAGAAAGGAAAGAAGTAATGACTACATACAGTAAACTGAATTTCGTCTACCGCTTACAGAAGTGGATGGACAGCGTGGCAGGACAGACATTCCTGAACTACGCCTACTCATGGGGTGCATCTATCGTTATCCTGGGTACGCTGTTTAAGTTGACCCACCTGCCAGGAGCTAACCTCTTCCTGTTCCTGGGTATGGGTACTGAGGTATTCGTGTTCTTTATCTCTGCCTTCGACCGTCCGTTCGACAAGACTACCGAGGGAATGGATCTTGACATTCATATGGCAGATGAAGATGGTAGCGAGACACCTGCCGTTGTAGGAAGTGCTGTACAGGGTACTGGCGTAGCTGGTGGTGGTACCATCGTCATCAACGGTGGCGGTGGAAGCATCGGTGGCGTTGTAGGCAATGGCGACGAGGCTGCTCGTTGGGAAGGCAATGCTGGCGACAACATCAGCTTTGCTGGTGGCGGTGGAGTCATCGGTGGCGGCGTTGTAGGTGGTGTTGTCGGTGGTAGCGTTGCTCCTCAGCAACCAGAGGTTCCTGGCATGGGCGAGGAGTTGAAGGAAGCTACCTCTAACTACATCGACGAGCTGAACCGCTTGACAGAGATGCTCTCAGAGGTTTCTGCCCAGAGCCAGCGTCTGACGCGCGACTCCGAGGAGATGGAGAACCTGAATCGCACGCTGACAGGTATCAGCCGCGTCTATGAGATGCAATTGAAGAGTGCCTCAGCACAAATCAGCACCATCGATGAAATCAATGAGCAGACACGCCACATGGCCGAACAGATCATCGAGCTCAACAAGATCTATGCCCGCATGATTGAGGCTATGCAGGTCCGCATGCCCCAGGTCCCATAGTTTCTCATGCCCCCCAAAAGGCTCATAAAGCCCATTAACCCCATTAGACCCATAAGACAATAAGAATACAATGGCAATCAAGAAAAGACCGGTATCTCCGCGCCAGAAGATGATCAACCTGATGTACGTCGTACTGATGGCGATGCTGGCATTGAACGTCTCTAACGAGGTGCTCAACGGTTTCTCTATTGTGGAGGAAAGTCTGAAGCGCACCACGATCAACGCCACCAAGGAGAATCAGGCCATATACGACGACTTTGCCGAACAGATGAAGAAGAACCCGCAGAAGGTTCAGCAGTGGTACGACAAGTCGCAACAGGTCAAGGAGATGAGCAACAAGCTCTACAAGTTGGCCGAAGAACTGAAAGTGGCCATCGCCCACGAGGCTGACGGCAAGAATGGCGACCCTCGCAACCTGCGTAACAAGGAAGACCTGGAGGCTGCTAATCAGGTGATGCTGTCACCCAGCCGCGGTCGCGGCAAGGAGCTCTACGACGCCATCAACAACTATCGCGCCAAGATGCTCACAATGGTCAGCGACTACCATCAGAAACAGATGATAGCCTCTAACTTGACCACCGATATTCCTAAGAATGAACAGACGCTGGGCAAGAACTGGCAGGAGTATATGTTTGAGTCGATGCCTGCTGCTGCCGCCGTCACTCTGCTGTCAAAGCTGCAAAACGACGTGCGCTATGCAGAAGGTGAGGTGCTGCACACGTTAGTCAGCAATATCGACGTCAAGGATATCCGTGTGAATGCGCTCAACGCCTTTGTCATTCCTAACTCGCAGACCATCGTTCGTGGCGACAAGTTCTCGGCACATATCGTGATGGCTGCTGTCGATACCACACAGGTACCACAGATATTCATTGGCGACAAGGAAGTCAACCTGCCTGGTGGAATCTACGAGACTGTCACTGGTCGTACGGGCGACTTCACCCTCTCCGGACATATCCAGATGGTGAATGGTAACGGCGAAATCATCAAGCGTAACTTCGAACAGAAATACACCGTCGTTGACCCCTCGGCAACAGTCTCTGCCGACCTGATGAACGTGCTCTATGCCGGCTATTCTAACCCATTGAGCGTCAGCGTTCCAGGCGTACCTCTCAATAAGGTGCAAGCTACGATGACGGGAGGCACCCTGCAACCTGTTGGTCCTGGTCGCTATATTGCCCGTCCTACTGCCGTTGGTCAGAACGTAACGATTACCGTTACCTCTACCAATACAGGTCGCCCTCAGCAGATGGGACAGTTCACCTTCCGTGTGCGCCGTCTGCCCGACCCCACACCATATATTGCTATGAAGGATGAGAGTGGCTCACCTGTCCGCTACAAGGGCGGTGGTCTGTCGAAGGGCCAGCTGATGAGTGTTGATGGCATCGGTGCTGCTATCGACGACGGCATCCTCGACATTGCCTTCAAAGTACAGTCGTTCGAAACGGTGTTCTTCGACAACATGGGTAATGCCGTACCGATGGTTTCTGAGGGCGCCAATTTCTCTGCTCGTCAGAAGGAGACCTTCCGTAAGTTGCAGCGCAACCGTCGTTTCTACATCTCACGTGTCAACGCTATCGGTCCCGACGGTATTCCTCGTAAGCTGAACGCATCGATGGAAGTGATTGTGAAGTAGTTAGAAATAGATAGAAGAAAATAAAGAAGTAAAGATATATGAAAAGAGTATTGTTCCTATTGATGATAACGCTGATGGCTGGAGACGCAATGGCTCAGCCCAAGGCACGTCGCCAACAGCAAACACAGCAGAAGGCAGGTGCTCAGTCGCAGAACCAGGGTATGTCGATGCGTGCCCGACTGATGTTCCCCACGGCTATCGATATGCCAGAGGATGTCGTGTGGCGCCGTGACATCTACCGCGAGATAGACCTCAACAAGGATGCCAATGGTGGACTCTACTACCCTGTAGAGCCGATGGATAAGCAGGTCAACCTGTTTACTTATATCTTCAAGCTGGCACTCAATGGCTATATCCCCGTCTATGAGTACCGCCTCGATGGTAACGAGGTATTCTCTGACTCCGCAAAGGTTAAGATGAAGACCGTGCTCGACAACTACCACATCTTCTATGAAGAGAAGGACGGCAAGTTGCGCGTGGAGAATAGCGACATCCCGTCAGCAGAGGTCAAACTCTACTACCTGAAGGAGAGTGCTTACTACGACCAGGCCAACTCCTCATTCCACCGCAAAGTGCTCAGCCTCTGCCCCGTCATGTTACGCGAAGACGACTTCGGTGGTGAAGCCTCTAAATATCCTCTGTTCTGGGTGAAATACTCCGACCTGGAGCCCTACCTCAGTCGTCAGACCGTCATGACCAGCAATCTGAACAATGCCGCCACGATGTCTATGGACGACTACTTCACGCTGAACCGCTACGAGGGCACCATCTATAAGACCAACAACATGCTGGGCAAGACGCTGGCACAGATGTGCGAGGGTGACACCACCAAGCTCACTGCCGAGCAGAAGCGCATCGAGGCCGAGCTGAAAGCCTTCGAGGAGAACATCTTCGGCGACAAGCACCGCAAGGACTCACTCGACTCTGTTGCCAACGCGCCCAAGGACTTGAAAGCCGCCAAGAAGGCTAAGCGCAACACCAGTGCCCGCAGCACCAGTGCTACCGCCAAGAAGTCGCGCAGCAAGAACAGCTCTTCGTCGTCATCATCAGGCAGTGCACGCATGTCTGTTCGCCGCCAGAGACACTGATAAAGTGAAAAGTGAAGAGCGAAAAGTGAAAAAACTCGGTTAAATGTTGGAAATGTCAGAATAATTGCTTACTTTTGCCCACAGAAACAAGCAAACCATTTTTAAAACCAATCGATTATGAAAAAGATTTTTGCAGTAGTGCTGTTGGCCGTTGCCTTCGCAATGCCTTCAAAAGCACAATTTAGCTGGGGTATCCAAGCAGGTCTGAACATGTCAAACATCTCAACTGAAGATGCCGCCGGTTCTGTCAAGAGCCGCACAGGTTTCTTTGTTGGTCCGACCGTGAAGTTCACACTCCCCATCGTGGGGCTGGGCATTGATGCCTCTGCCCTCTACGACCAGCGTGAAGGTAAGGTAGAGGCTTATGGACAGTCAGAGACCATCAAGTCACAGTCTATCCAGATTCCCATCAACGTACGTTATGGCTTCGGTCTGGGTTCTATGGCCGAGATTTTTCGCCTTTGCCGGTCCTCAGTTCGGCTTCAATCTGGGTGGCAAGAGTGATGTCTTTAATGATGCTGCTGAGTGGACGCTGAAGTCATCGAACCTCAGCGCCAATATCGGTATCGGTGCCACTGTCCTGAGCAAGTTGCAGGCTAAGCTGAACTACAATGTTGCTCTGGGCAAGACTGGTGAGGTAGAAGGTACTGCTGCCGGCATTGCCAAGGAACTGGGTTCTGCTAAGTTCAACGCTTGGCAGGTTTCTCTCGCCTGGTTCTTCTAAGCCATCAATCCACAACACATAAAATAAGTGCTCAGCGCGAGGCGTTGGGCACTTATTCTTTTCTGTAATCTCAGTCTGGATTGCTTATTTACTCATGCGATTGATATAGTCTAGGATGACCTCTACAGCATCGTCCTCACTCAGATCGTCCATCGAGATGACCAACTGATAGTTGCGCGTATCGTAGCGCGACGTGTCCTCATACTTCTTGATATAGGTCTCGCGACTGGTGTCCATCTTGGCAATAATCTCACGGGCCTCACTCTCGCTGACATTCTGGCGACGCATGACACGCTGTACACGATGCTCCAACGAAGCCTGGATGAAGATATTCAGGTGATTGGGCCACTCACGGAACACCATAAAGCCCGTACGACCTGCCACCACACACGAAGTCTGTGAGGCCGCTTCCTCCAAGATGTGCTTCTCGGTCTCAAAGAGAGTGGCATTGTCCAGCTTCACCTCAGCCTCCATGGGCTTAGTTGCACTGTTGACCAGCGTATTATAATAGTTGTTGATATCATTCCACCACGATTTCTTCTGCGCCTTGATTTCCTCGATGCGTTCTTTGGAGAGTCCGAATTTCTGTGTCAGACCGTTAATAATGGCCTTGTCATAGTACTTCACACCCAACTTCTCGGCCAGCTTGCGGCCAACAGTACGCCCACCAGTTCCTACTTCACGGTTGATGGTAACAACGAATTTCTCATTCTTGTTCATAGTCTTATTTATATTATATCGTTATTCAGTTATCAATTAACAGGCTGTAAAGGTATGATTTTTTTTGCAAAACGCAAAACAATTAACAGTTTTTTCGTACTTAAAAATTCTAAGGAGCAAGACAGTTGTAGCCACGTCTGTACTAGCTGTATACGGAACTGTATTAGCTGTAGCCGCGTCTGTACTAGCTGTATACAGTGTCTGTATTAGCTGTATTTCTGAGCTACTGCATTATATTGTGGACGACGTGGAGGAAATTCTTGCAAAAAATTGTAAGACTTTGTTTTTCTTCTGCCTTATTACTGTTGGCATTAGTTTGTGTAGCTCAAAGTGGATCAGCGGATTGCGAAGCCACACTCTGCTTGCAGAGAACCGTCCCCATCCACTTTCATTGAGGTTCGTCGCTGCTGCAAGAATTAAGAGATATTGCTATAAACAATATAGATAGAATGTTCTTTGCTCTCATTTCAAAATACTACATTGGGGAAAACGCTTTCTTATAGCAGCTTTCTCTGA
>Ga0256407_10010025_pt1 | contig 13404 bp, 7 predicted proteins | sample RumenRJG_04DNA_FD_193489 | JGI IMG/M metagenome (GOLD analysis project Ga0256407, IMG submission 193489) | Bovine rumen microbial communities from Lethbridge, Alberta, Canada - RJG_04 | ecosystem: Host-associated > Mammals > Digestive system > Stomach > Rumen | place: Canada: Alberta | collected... | reverse complement strand
TCCTATGAGGAGCCTGTCAGACAGATGATCCGGCAGTTCTCACTCCTGTCCCCTCTGGGAATGGACAGAGAACCGCTCCGGCAGCTTATCGGGCAGGGCAATGATAAAGATTTCCGAGATGTTTTGCTCCGCTTGCGGGATCTCCATCTCGTGACAATCGATCCCCGAACGTCGCACATAAGCATGCATCCTGTACTGGCCGACGTCGCCACTGCTGACTTGAAGCCGGACGCGGATAATTGCAGTGAGATGATCGCTAATGCTGTTCGCTATTTTGACGAGGACAGCGCGCAGTGCTATGACGCAAGACATCTGGAACAGGTATCTGCGATGTGCCAGCGGTGCGTCATGATCCTGATCGGGCAAAAAAGTGATACGGATTCGGTTGGCGCAGGTGACACGCTTAGCGCAGCGGACGCGCCTGTTACGGTCAGGCTTTCACTTGCGATTTCGGGAATTGACTACAGGCTCGGCAGTTTCGGGTCTGCAGCATTCTGGGCCGAACAGGCTTTCACAGAACTTGGGGGCTGGAACAGGCTTGAATCAAATACTCCTAAATTGAGTGCTGATAGACGTGCTTTAGTAAAGGACCGGGCGGAAGCGCTTAAATGTGCCGCAAGGGCCTATGCCAAATTGGGCGAGTATGATACAGCCTGCGAGTACTATGAGAAAGAACTGGAACTTCTTCCCGAGGATATGGAATCTGAACTTGCTGTCGCGCTTAATGATTACGGAGTCCTCTTAGAGGAAATGGGCCGCTTCGAAGAATCCATGGATTGCCTGACGAAGGCATGGGAAATCCAAAAGGATCTGTTCGGTCCCGACAGTCCGGAAACCATCAGCACTTGTAACAATCTTGGCCTAATCTCCACAGACATGGGCGACAATGATGCAGCGGAGATGTTTTATCGCCATGCCCTTCGTATCTCTTTGGAGTACTACAAAGAAGGACATCCTGAAACAGCTATAATGTACGCTAATCTCGGAGAGCTGCTCATGCACAGTTGTGAGAGTGTTGAGGGTTATGAGGAAGAAAATGATTCTGATTCGGTGGAAGGCGGCGAATCTGCGGAAGCCGATGAATCTGCTTCCACTGATGCTTCCGCAGGAGCTGACGCATCTGCGGAAGCCAGGCTTGCGGAGTCGCGCCATTACCTGATCAGAGCACTGGAAATTACCACTAATGCTTACGGGCCTGATTACCCTGACAATGCCTGCACACTCAGCAATCTTGGAATTCTTGAAGATATAGAAGGCAACCATAAAAAAGCCCGCGAGCATTATCGCAAGGCTCTCGAAATACAGAGCGCTGCGGTTGGCAGCAATCACCCTCATTGTGCAGATATCCTGCACAATCTCGGTGTGTCCTACATCGATGAGGCGCTGGAACCTTTTTCTTCTCCAGAAGAATTCTCGGCTGCCTCCGTGGACCATAAGAGAGACGCCCTCTCCTTGCTCAATAAAGCACTGGCTTGCGAGCAGAAAGCACTCTCTATTTTGGAGTCAGTTTTTGGCAAGTCTCATAGTTCGGTAGAGATGCTGAAGAATGAGGTTGAATGGCTGGAGAACGAGTTGTATTCGGGTTAAGAATTGATCAATACTGTGTATCTACAACTTCGCAAACTTCCCGAATATCTTTTTCAGTTCCGGCCAATACGGCGGGTAGTCATTACTCCCATAGTAATGGCGTGCTCTTCTGTTGCTGAGATTGATATCAAGACTCCACTGTGTGCCATCCAACACTTGCGGATCTACAAATCTCTTCTTCCACTCATTGAGGTATAACTGGCTATAAAGTGTATTAACAATCTTATTCCATTTCGACTTCGTGATTTGCTTGTTTTCCGTTATGTCCGACCCATCAGGGAACTTCTGCACGTTAACATTTGCCCCCTCACTATTTTGGCTTATAGTTACTACTGTATATCCACCAAAATAGCCACCGACAGAAAACTTAATAGCCTTAACGATATCTCTGTAATCTTCAGCCATCCCTGTTTTACGCGTAATAAGAATTGGTGCCGAGCCAAAATCCTTTTTGCAATTATTACAGTATCGCTTTGGCATTGTTTCGACAAATTGACCGTTTATTTCGACGCCATTCATGCAGCATCCGCCAAGAGCCCACTTCCCTTCCTTCAGTTTCTTTTCCATCTCCTCGCTAAATGCTGGATATCCATAGATGTATCTGGCGGTGTCTATACTGCCGCAACGTGGACATTTGATCTGCGCTTTTTTGTTTTTCACCACAAACGTCAGATTGAAAGGAAGTCCTTCAAGTTTACCGTCATGCTCTGACATATCAAGCTTAATCTTGTTTGCCTTCGCAACGCGGAAAATGGCATCATGCAATTCATACAGATCCTCCGTCTCCAAATCCATATATCTAAATTTATATGCCAGTCTGGATGTGCTCGTGATTGTTCCATCTTCACATTCCCGAAGATCTTCAATTATACTTTCGGCTATACGGCTAATATCTGCTTTTGAATATTTCCCACTCATTCTCCTCCCCACCTTTCAAACTCAACTCCATCAATGTCAAAATATCAAACAATTAATATTCAACACTATTATTATACCCGGCTGCACCGTGGAGTTCACTACCACGGCTCACGATTCGTGAACCGGCAAGCAAAGGTGGTCAAAAACACGCCCAGCACAATCCCTTTCAAGTATTCCGCGTCACTTTTTTACTCTTTTTTCGTCATTTTTAGCGAACAGTTGATCCGCACACTTTTGTGTGCTGCCAAAAGGAGGGTTTAATGAGAATACTGTTAACCATTCTGCTGTGTAATTTGGTTCTTGGCGCTGCCATGGCACTGTACCTGGCTGTGATCTGGAGAAAATGCAAAAGCCCCATTGCCGAACACGGCTGGAATCCTGAATGCGCAGATCCGATCTGCGGGAACATGTGGCTGTTGTGCTTTGTGCCCATCATCGGGATTCTGTATTACCTGGTCGCCGGAGAAACTGTGGGTATCCTGGCCGCAACCGATAAGGCCAGTGTGAATGGCATCGTAAGTGTCAAATATGGGCCGCTGTCGTTTAGTTACGACGAGGACCACAAGTTAGACTAGCGCACTGCAACCTAACTTGGGAGTCTGACCCCTCTGACGACAAACCACTCCAGAAGTCTATCTTCCTTGACCTACCACGTTATCAGGCCTATAATGCTTTTATAAATTGCAGGCATTTCGCGGCGATGTCTTCGCCGCATCCCTTTTCACGGCTTATGTTCTATTCGAGTCGGTATTCACCGGAATAATCCCTGCATTTGAGAACTTTATAACCTGCAGGGGAGCCTAGCCGGATCCGGATGCAAGAAGGAAAAGTATTTATGCAGGATTTGCCTGTACTCTCCCTGCACCACCTATGATCACGAGGAGGTACTATTTGGGAGAAAAAGACATTACTGAAAAAACACTGGCATCTTATAACGACGTTTTCTCCGATATTGTGAATGGGCTGCTGTTTGAAGGCAGGCCTGTTGTTAACCCTGATGCGCTGACAGACGTTTCGCCTTATTCAATGTACAAGGTAGACGGGAGAATCCATGAACAGGAACGGGATGTCAGCAAATTCCTTAAAACAGACGGGAATACTGAACACGAGATCCGGATAGCATTTCTTGGGTTTGAACATCAGACCCAATATGACAAAGACATGCCTCTGCGCGTGATAGGTTATGATGGTGCTGCATATCGCGCAGAGTTGTCAGCCAAAGAGCGATATCCTGTGATAACGCTTGTGCTGTACTTTGGCAATACGCACTGGGGAAGTAACCGGACGCTGCATGAAGCGGTCAGTGTTCCGGATGATCTGAGACCATTTGTTAATGATTACAAAGTAAATCTGTTTGAAATCGCGTTTATGAATGATGCGGAAATCAGCCGTTTTCACAGTGATTTCCGGATCGTCGCCGATTTTATGGCGCACAAGCGGACAGATCCTGATTATGTGTCCACAGATAAAACTGCCTTTGTGCATACAGACGAGATCCTGAAACTGATGTCTTTACTGACTGATGACGACAGATACGAACTTACTCTAAATTTAGAAGGAGGCAAACCGAAGAATATGTGTGAAATGCTAGATAGAGTGGAAGCCAGAGGTATGGAGAAAGGTGAAGATATGGTAATTGCTCTGCTCAAAAAACTCACGCCCGGAAGTGAGGACTATAATAAAGCATTGAACGCCTCTCCTGAGGAACGCAGAGAATTATATAAAAAGTATGGAATTGCTTAGAATTGAATATCAATGAAAGAGACCGAGCCGGTCGCAGTTCATTCACTGCGGCCGGCTCGGTCTAGGTTAAGCCCGGCTTCCGAATCACCCGAAACAGCCCCTCCTCCTACGCCATCAGAATTATCCGCAGCATATGCAGCACGCTGTCCTGGTATCGCCCAAGTTCCAGTTTGATTTGTTTTCCATTCGACAGTCTGATCCACAGGTGGTCGTCCCCTTCCCTTCTCATCTGGGCGATGTCCTCGTAGCGGATTCCTTCCGGCCCGGGCAGGAAGCTGCTGTAAACAGCCTTTCCTGTGTACAGGAAGCCTTTCTTGCCATTGCGGAAAAAGGTGATATCTTCTATCGCGATGATCTCTTCTCGCTTAACGCCTGGAGCATATGCATTTATAGCGTTGAGGAGACTTCCCGGACTCGCCTTTTCCGCAAGTATCGGTTTTGTAGGTGTTTTCGCGGAATTAACTGCTGCCCGCACGCGCTTGGGCAGGCCGTCCAGCCAGAATTTCCTGTTTTTTGCAAGGTTCTCTTCAACTATTTTACGTTTTTGATCTGCGGTTCCTGCCTGATTTAAGTTCCTGTCAGCAGTTCCGCCGGCAACTGATGATTCCTGCCTTTTTCTGTAATAGTCCCAGACGATCCTGCATCGGAATCCCTTCCCGTAATGCGGAATGCCGAAGCTTTCCCCCTCCAGGCAGAACGGAATACCGTACTCCGTCTCCGGGTAGACCTGCTGGATCATCCTCCTTCCTTTCACTGAATCGATCACCCGTAAACGATGATCAATATCCATGCACAGCACATAGCGGTCATCATCCATGAAATCCGCAAAGAGAAACTCGCCTTTTTCCAGTTCCTTGACGTCACTTTCTCCGGTAATGTTTCTGACCCTCAGCCCCGAGCTGTAATCCAGCAGACGCCTCCCGCTGTGGTCAAGCACCGCGCCATGATGCAATTCGTTTTGCTTGTCCGTACTGCCCCTGTAGTAAAGGTTGCTGTCAAAATATACCAGTTCCCCACTCTGAGCATCCAGGACTCCCGCTCCGTACCATCCGTAATTCTGACTGGCGGGCCGAAATGGTGAGACGTCATCTTCTATCAATTCGGTGTGCACGATGATCCTGCTGCGGTCTCTGCTGTATTCCCCCAGTTTGGTATAGGCGTAGACTTCCGTATCAATATTTGATTCGTGTTCCGCGTAAAGCTTATCCCTGATTGCCTTTATGCCCGGGGAAAAGCGCTTTTCGTCCTCCTCATCAGGAAGCGGCCGCCGTGGTTTCTCGGACACGGCGTCTTCCGTCATCTGCAGTCTGATAATCGCAAATTTATTAAAGCCTTTGGCGAACTCCTCGCAAAGGCGCAGCGGTTCATCTATGCCGATGAATCCCGGAAGATTCGCGGCTTCCTCAGCCAGGCGCATTGCCTGAAAAGGGTCGCCGGTTTCATATGTTTTTTTGGCCTTGTCCAAAAGCTCTCTGTAGCGCTTCTGCGTTTCTTCGTGGTCGCGCAGTCCTCTCGCAAGGCTCAGCCTGTAATCTGCGGGAATACTCGGATTTAAGAACACGGGCTGCGACGAACGGTTCATCCAGGCCAGGTTCCTGAAATCCAGGATCCTCCCCAGCGCTCTCTGGTCAAGAAGTTCACCCGTCCCGACATCCCAGATGAGCGCTGTCTGTTCGCCCCTGTAAGTCCAGATTCCTATCAAAAGACTCTCGTCATCAAGAAGCGCGGCAAAATCCAGCTTCCCGTAGGCGCCTTTTCCGAATTCATATTTTGCCTCAACGGTCCCTTTAACAGGATCCAAAATATAGAGCACATAATCTCCGCAGAAGACAGCCATGCCGTTCTTCATCGGGATCCAGCATCTGTCGCAAAGGGCTCGGCTGACCACGCCTTCGAATCTGACCGGCACATTTCTGTCTGCCATGCTGTCGTGTGTAACGGACTCGTCATGAACGCCCTCTTCAATGTAATCGTCCGGCCGCCCGCCGAATGTCAGGACTTCCTCCCCTCTGATATAACTGCCGGGATTATAATAGATCTTCCCTCCGAACAGCATCCGTCCATCAGGAGTAAAGCCGGCCAGCCCTCCCTGATCTTTCAAAACCTGCAGGATTTCACCGTTTTCCATACTGAGGATCACTACTTCAATTTTCGTGTCTTCATCCTTTTTATTGATGAAACGGTTGCCGACGGCAAACCTGTCATCCGGGCTCAGCATGAACATCTCGCACTGATTCCGGCGCCGCCACAGTTCTGTACCGGAATCCACCTCATAGAGCACATCATCCCCGTATGTACCCGGCTCACCATAAGATTTCCCGTGACGATTTACGAGAACGAACTTCCCGTCCCTTGTCAGCAGCGTTCTTTCATCAATCGCTGCGGTTGAGTATATTTTGGTTGGAGCAGGATCTGTAAAGATCATTTTTCCACTCGCAAGTTCCATAACGTAATGGGTTCCTGCAGCAGTATTATTCTGATCCCGGACTGCCCTAATGCCCGCTCCTCTTCTGCGATCATCACTAAAAGAGGTAAAATTAAACCCTTTATAATCTCTATTGCTGATGAAATAACCGGTATCGAGGTCCAGGGGCCTTCTCTCCTTGATCAGCGCCTTAAGATAGTCGTCCCGGGTTAAATAGTTGGGAATAGATAGCAGAAGTTCTTCCGCCTCGTTATAACTGATCCGCTTTCTTCTTCTGAGGAAGAGCGCGCGGTTGAAAACAGCGTCCGCCAGCGCGGCATCCTTCTCAAGGGCTTGTTCCCACAATCCCTCGGCCTGGTCATCTTTGCCGAGATCCAGATAGCTGAGCGCGCGGTTATTCAGGCTGTCTGCTGTATCCGGCGCCGCATCTGGCTCAGGACGCGGATAGACTTCTCCTATCGTTTCCTGGTAAATATCTTGCAGCTTCGCGATGATCCCGCCAAAATCCTGAGGCCTCCCGCCTGGATCCTCTGCCAGGCATTGCCCGAGAAGCTCAATCATGCCATCCGGCATCTTCACGCGGAAGCGCTCCTCTTTGAGATAGTCCCTGAATCTGTTTCCGGCTTCCGGGCCGCTTTCCCATGGCCGGCTTCCCAGATACATCTCCAGCACGGAAAGCGCCCAACTGTATATATCTGTCTGACGGGAAACAGGTTTCTTCGCGTCCTGTTCGTAGGAACAGTAAGCTGGTGTGCAGCCGCTGTAGGCCGCCATGAGCGCGGCGCCCGATGTTGTACCAAGCTCGGCGCCCGGCGCAACACCGGAATCGGCTCCTTGTGCGGCGCTGTCCCCGGAATCCTCTTCAAGCTTTGTGCGGGCGCGGGCGAGACCGAAATCCGCCACCTTCGCGTCCCACCCCAGCGTCAGGAGCAAGTTATCAGGTTTGACGTCCTGATGGATCAAGCCTTTCTTGGACTCATGAGCGTAATGCAGTCCCCTTGCAAACTGGATCGCGATATCGAGCAGTCTCTCCTGTACTGCCTTATACGTTCCGCTGTACAGCGTCTGATCCTTGATCCTGCTCTCCAGGCTCCCGTTTTCCATCCATTCAGAAAAGATAGTAGGCACTCCTCCGATTTCGCGGACATAAAAACAGGAGACAATATTCGGGTGCAGTCCCAGATCGATCCAGTCCTCACACTCGCGGATGAAGTTTTCCTTGCGCCGCTCGCTGCCCTCCGCAAAGTACTTCGGCAGAGGACGCTTCATCGCAAGGTCCATATTCCATCCGTTGTGATGCACTTTCCAGACACTTCCCATGCCGCCCTTTATCGGGTCAGAGATCACATCGTAAATTCCCGAAATGGAAATCCCCTTTGTGATGGACTCATTTGAGATCGCGTCCGAACAACTGAACAGATCTTCATCTACGGAATTCTTACTCAAGCCTATAGACATGCTGCCGGAAATAGAGTTATTCATCATAATCCCCTCGTCGAAAAAATCTTCATGCCAGCCACATAACTATCATATCTGAAACATGCGACCTCTGGGGTAGTTTGTTCAAAAAAAACGGCCCGCCCTTCCGGGCAGGCCGCTTTCATCAGCGCATTATTTCGCGTTTCTGTTCTTGTTGAAGTTGATCAGGCATCCGGCCTTTACGATCTCTCTCTCGTTCTTTGTCATATCCATGATGTAGAGGTCGATCTGCTTCGCCGATGCTGCGCCAGCCTCATTGCCGTCCTTGATCACGTAGCCCTTGATATCCTTCAGGTCGCCGTCCAGCGCCTCGCGGATGCCGGGCACATAGATGTAGTCGCCGACCTCGAAGTCGACAGGCTCGCCCTTAAGATGGAACGGGATCATACCCCAGTTCATGACGTTGGAGCGATAGCGCTTGGTAGCATACTCTTTGGTGATGTTCGCAAGGCCGCCGATCACTCTCTGGCAGGAAGCCGCCTGCTCACGTGCGGATCCGTCGCCAGGCTTATTCGCATAGACCATGGAACCGATCTCGATATCCTGTACGTTGACATTCTCGGAACCGGGGATCGTGCCGATGACTTCATAGACGGAAGCCAGCGCGGGATCCTTCTCAGCTGCGTTGCCGCCGGATACGCGGAAGCGCTCGGTCTGGTCAACAGCCTTGGAGCGGCCGACATACTCGGGATCTCTTCTGGAAAGAGTGAACTCCGCAAGTCCAAGAGGGTTGGACCTGTAGGAGGAGGTCTCGCCCGAAGGAATGAGTTCGTCTGTTGTCGTCACTTCGTCCAGGATCTTGGAGCAGACCTTGAGCAAAATATTGTCTGCCAAAGGCTCAAGTTCAGGCCAGGGCTTGATGTTCGGGCCGTCGAACAGCTCGACGGAAGGATCTGCCTTGCCAAAGCCCTGATAGACACGTGCTTTGTAGACTGTATCGTCAAAATCGTGCTTGGGAACGTTGCCCCAGCAGTCATACTGCTCTGCGGAGGTCAGGATGCCGCCGTTTGCAGCTGTCGCCGCGATGGATCTCGCATCCATGAGCGCACATGCAGACATCTGGCCGTTGCCGGGCTTGGAACCTTCTCGGTTCGGGAAGTTTCTTGTCGTGTGGCGGATGGAGAAGCCGTTGTGCATAGGCGTATCGCCTGCGCCGAAGCAAGGTCCGCAGAATGCTGTCTTGATGATCGCGCCTGCTCCCATGAGGTCCGCGATGTAGCCTTTTCTCGCCAGGTCGATGAAGACCGGCTGGGAGGAAGGATAGACATCGAGGGAGAATTCGCCCGCGCCGCAGCTCTTGCCGCGCAGCATATTTGCGGCCTCAACAACGTTCGTGTAGTTGCCGCCCGCGCAGCCTGCGATGATACCCTGCTGCACCTGGAGCCTGCCGTCTTTGATCTTGTCGAGCATTGTGAACTTCGCCCTGCCCTGTGCGATGCGGTCAGCCTCAACTTCCACTGTGCGGAGGATATCCTCGAGGTTAGCGTTCAGCTCATCGATCGTATAGGTGTTGCTGGGATGGAACGGAAGCGCGATCATGGGCTTGACGCTGCTCAGGTCCACATAGACGCAGCCGTCATAATACGCTACATCTGCGGGATTCAGTTCTCTATAGTCGTCCGGTCTTCCGTGGGAAGCCAGGAACTCCTTCGTATCCTCATCCGTTCTCCATACAGAGGACAGGCAGGTAGTCTCAGTCGTCATGACGTCGACGCCGTTCCTGTAATCCGTGGTCATGGTGGAGACGCCGGGTCCTACGAATTCCATTACTTTATTCTTCACATAGCCCTTCTTGAATACTGCGCCGATGATCGCAAGAGCGATATCCTGCGGTCCGACGTAAGGAGCGGGCTTGCCGTCGAGGTAGATCGCGACTACGCCGGGATAAGCGACGTCATAAGTATCCCTGAGGAGCTGCTTGCCGAGCTCTCCGCCGCCTTCGCCGATGGCCATCGTGCCGAGCGCGCCGTAACGGGTGTGGGAGTCGGAGCCCAGGATCATCTTGCCGCAGCCGGCCATCATCTCACGCATGTACTGATGGATAACGCCGATGTGCGGAGGAACATAGATGCCGCCGTACTTCTTAGCAGCCGTGAGGCCAAACATGTGGTCATCTTCGTTGATCGTGCCGCCGACCGCGCACAGGGAGTTGTGGCAGTTGGTCAAAACATAGGGCAGCGGGAACTTTTCCATTCCGGAAGCTCTTGCTGTCTGGATGATTCCTACGAAAGTGATGTCATGGGATGTCATCGCGTCGAACCTGATGCGAAGGTTGTCCATGTTATCGGATATATTGTGTGCCTTCATGATCGAATATGCGATCGTTCCTTTTTTGGCCTCTGCAGGATCAGCCTTTTTGCCGGTCATCTGCTCTACCCTGGCAGCCTCTGCCTCGGGGACGATTTCATTGCCGTTTACAAGGTAAACACCGCCGTCATACAATTTAACCATTGCTTAACCTCCTCTTGTTGTGTATCTGTCATTTCACTTAACGACCTTATGTCTATAATGCTACAGATGCATAATTAATCTAAAGTGACTTAATTATGACATTTTTGTCATTTTCGGCGCCGGACGCAGGGAAACTGTTTTCCGGCGCCGCTTTTCATTCTGTCTTACAGGATCATCGCGACTGCAAAGTTGAAAATGGCGCATACGATGACGCTGAGCGGTACTGCTGTGAAAAGAAGTCTGTTGAAGAGAGTGTTGCGCTCTTCTTCATCGCCGCAGGAGCCGAGGATCAGCGAGCCGCCTGAAGAGAAGGGGCTGATCGCGGAAGACTGCGCGCCTATGACTGTGCATGCAAACAGCGCTGTAGCAGACAGTCCTGTGGATGCCGCAAGGCCGGGGATCAGAGGGAACAGCGCGGGAGCAACTACGCCCGTGGTGGAGCTGAAGAAGCTCATGATCGCACCTACAATACTGAAAGCGATAGGGACCAGAAAAGTGGGAACGTTCGCGCCGATCCAGTTGGACAGCGCCTGAATGGTTCCAGCTTCCACTGCGACCGCGATCAGCATGCCTGCGCCTGCGATCATAATGATGGTGTTCCAGGGAATTCTTGCAATGGCTTCTTTCTGCGGTGCCAGCTTCATAAGCAGTGCGATCACTGCAAAGATGATGGCTACCAGTCCTACATCGACCTTACCGGCGATCATTTTGATCACTTCGTTTCCGGGCATGAAGAGCTTGAGCAGAGGGAAGATCAGCACGATGACCATCATGGCGATCATCAGAGTGAGGGTTGTCTTCTGGACCCGTGTGAATGCCTCCGGCTTCTTAAACTCTACTCCCTGGCCGATGTTGCGGTTGGATTTGAATCCAAAGCGCACGATCGTGACCAGAATTACAGAGAACAGAACTGCGAGCAGGAAAATCAGCATTTCGGTCTTGAATGTGTCGATTGCGGGCAGGTCGGGGTTGTTTTCATAAGCCGTATCAGCCAGGCCTCTGAATACAACGCCGAGGTTGGAAGTCGGGAAATTGCCTCCCGCCAGTGCTCCGCAGTTGATTGCAATGGCGCCGGTCAGCTTGTCCATTCTGGACTCCTCACAGATCAAAAGAGTGATCGGCGCAAGGAATGCCAGAACTGTAAAGTATGTCGCGCCCATCACAGAAAGGATGATCGCTACAGCCAGCAGTGCGTAAGGAAGAAGTCCGGGGAACTTTCTGCAGGTATAGAGAAGTGATCCGGACATCTTCTCCAGTGTTCCGTTTACCGCCGCGATATTGTAAAAGAGCGAAACGGAAAGGATAACGAACATTGTGCTCGTCGGCCAGAAGCCGATGATTTCCTTCGGCTTAAGACCCATAACGAAACATCCGATAATGTATGCAAATACCATGCAAAACAGACCTGTATTGATCTTTGTCTTTGCACCCAGAAAGATCGCGATAGCAATCGCAGCGATAATAAATATTCCTAACATGATGCTTTCCTCCTTCTTCTATCAATCAGAATCTGTATACTTTTGCGGGGTTATCTACCAGTATCTTCTTGAAGTTCTCATAATTTCCGGCCTGCTCGTAGAGAGCGTCCAGCATGTCGGAGTCATTGGGGAAGTTCTGTTTTTTGTCATATACGATGGGGTGCGGCCAGTCGGTTCCCCACAGGCAGCGGTCAGGATTGACCCGGCACAGGGCCTTGCCCACCGCGATCGTGTCGGAAAAATCTTCCTTGACGGAGTCAATATACAGGCCCGTCAGTTTGAGCCAGATCTTCTCATCTTTAAGAAGCCCGCACAGAACCTCAAAAGCAGGATGGTTCACGCCCTGGTCTGCAGGCAGGTGGCCTCTGTGGTCAATGATGACTTCGCAGGGAAGCTCTCTGATGAACTGCTCCATGGAAACGACCAGATCTGCCGCCATGAAAAAGCTGATCGACCATCCCATAGGTGCAACTCTCTCCGCCAGTGTCCGGATCTCATCCAGTTTGGAGGGACCGCCGCCACTGTTGAGATTAAAGCGAAGGCCTTTGACTCCCATATCGTCCATCTCGCGAAGCTCTTCATCGGTCACTGTATTGTCGATGACCACGACAGCGCGGGTATTCTCTTTTCCCATTGTCTGCAGGGCGTCCAATGTGCAGCGGTTATCAAGCGCGTAGGCTGAAGGCTGAACAATGACGTTCCTTGTAGTACCGAGCTTCTTCTGCAGAAGCCTGTAGCAGGCAACGTCAGCCGGGGGCTGGTTTCTTACATCTTCCGGACGATAAGGAAAACGTACCGGATCGTAGATGTGATGGTGGCAGTCACACGCCCCGGCGGGGATCTCGTGGGAAGGATTATTTCTTCCTGTGCAATAAGGTACCTGAATTCCGATTGTGCTCATGCTGTACTCCTCCTTCTTTTCTGGTGTCTGTGTTTTGGTTTTGTGTCCTGAGTCGATGTCCTGAATCGGTGTTCGGGACCTGTGTTCTGACTCTGTGTTCTATCCCTGATCTGTTTTTCTATACTCCCATCATAGAATCTGTGCACTTGCCTCGAAAGTACCAAATCCCTATACTGGATATAGGCAATTCCTATAACTATAGACATTGTTTTATCCGATAATAAAAGAAAGGCATTTGCATATGAAAAAACCATCTGTCATACCGGGACCTCAAGGAGAAACAATGGAATTCAAGGAGATCGACTATATTTTGACCATAGCGGAATGCGGCAGCCTCTCAAAGGCAGCGGATAAACTGCTGATGACGCAGCCCTCCCTGTCGCAATTCCTGCAGCAATTCGAAGCACAGCTGGGCTGCCAGC
>Ga0256407_10010024_pt1 | contig 13407 bp, 1 predicted proteins | sample RumenRJG_04DNA_FD_193489 | JGI IMG/M metagenome (GOLD analysis project Ga0256407, IMG submission 193489) | Bovine rumen microbial communities from Lethbridge, Alberta, Canada - RJG_04 | ecosystem: Host-associated > Mammals > Digestive system > Stomach > Rumen | place: Canada: Alberta | collected... | reverse complement strand
GGGGATTGGGGATTGGGGATTGGGGATTGGGCCCAATCCCCAATCCCCAATCCCCAATCCCCAATCCCCAATCCCCATATATTTAACTTCACTTTAAATTTAAATTTATTTAATTTTAAAGAAATTAATAATATTTAATTTTAATAACTCATAGATTTTTAATAAATGTTTCTAACATTTTTCTCTGCATATATTATCTGAGCAGAGCAATTTGTTTTCTCCACATGAAATACTTGGAGGACAATTTTCAAATTTTTCTGCACAAGCATTATTCTGACATAAATAAGGATAATTATCATTGCATTTATTTAATGTAGGACAATAAATTTCATTACTTACACAATCTCCAGAAGGACAAACAACTTCACTTTCAGTACTACATGTAATAGAAGAAGGGCATAATGTTGCTGATGTAACAATTTGCTGTCCTATGCATCTTTGTGATAAACCTGATCTTATTTCTGTGACCACACATTGATTATAAGAATCTCTACAAGATAAATCAGCACATAATACTTTTCCTATTGGGCAAACTCTTTGATTCGGACCATTGTTTTCTTTTCTACAAATACCATCGAAATTATATTTCATATTATTATTAATACAATAAAGGAGCAAATTCTTAAATACTGGACACATATCTTTTCTATCTTCTGGAACACAATAATTCATTATTTTGCATTTATAATAACCATTTGGACAATCGCAATCTGTTTGAGATTTAGTACAGGTTTCTACACCATTAACTTTACAATAGAAAGGTTTTTCTGATGAAATTGATGTATCATTACATCTTTTATCTGGATCTATACATTCTGAAATATCACTAACACATTCTTTTTTATTAGGACATACAATACTATTTTCTTCAGAGCATGAAAATGCAGTTAATTCCCATCTAACTTCTTGTCCATATTTTTCCTTTCCTATTAAAATATTAAATAGATATATACCTTTCATTGATGGAACAAATTCAACATTATATGAACCATCTCCATTATCAACTACTTTAGCATTATCTAATGATATAATATTTCCTTGATTTGTATTACTTAAATAATCTGCTCTAACAGTAAAGCTTTCTCCTCCTTTTGTTATTTTATTATTGAATTTATCATAGCAATAAAAAGTGAAATGAGTTTTTAAAGATACTTCTGCATCATTTAGAGGAGTTAAATCAAAATGAGAAGTATCATTAGCATAACATGGTCCAGTTACTATAGTAAATATTGGCAAAGGTTGTCCTCCATTAACAACATTAACTTCTTGATTTTTATAAAATATATGAAGTTGATGTGAACCAACTATTTGTATTGAAACTTGATAATTTAGAGTTCCTTGTTGACTTTCAAGTTTTTGTTTTGTTTCAAAATCTATATTTTCATTATTATTAGTAAATGATATACTAATATCATTATATAAAGGATCAGTTACTGTATTTCCATATTCATCAGATCCGGTAAGAGTAAATGAAGGAGAATCAAGAATCGAAATTGAATCAGGATTGAAAGTGTATGTTAGATAAAATCCATCAAGAGAATAGCCTAATGGATAACAAACTTGATTATATTGTGCTATTAAATTATCTTTTCCATACATTACTTTAATTATATAATTTCCGGCATATATATATTTATCTTCATCTTTTGTTATAATTTCATATTCATTATCACAATCTGAACTAGTATATTTTAAAGTTGCTGTTTTTCTTATTTGATAAGTTTTAACGAATTGTTTAGAAGAATCTAAAGGCCCAGTTACTTCTATTTTAAATTGAGCACTTAAATCACCATTTTCATAGCATTTATAACTCTTATCATATGTATATAATTGCATATCTAATAATTCTCCAGCATATATTTTTTCTTTATTCTTTGATACTATTAATGTTTTACCATAATCAATTTCAGATTCTATTGTAATTTCTATATCTTTTTCAAATATATAAACTGAAGTTTCTCCATTATTATAGAGAAGATTTATAAGCATCACTTTTGGAGGATATTTAGGCATTAGAGTTAAATCGACTCTTGTATCGAAATTTAATGAAGTATATGAATATGGCAATTCATTATTATATAAAGTCAAATAATTTATATTTATTATTTTATCACTATCTTCCATCTTATTATTAAATTTATCATATAACTCGAATGTTAAAGTTATTTTCGTATCAATTGAAATAGTTGAATCTGGTTGACTTATTAATTGAGTGAAATTTTTGCAAGGTATTGGATGAGGTGTTACTTTATATTTAGCAGGGTTAATACTACTTTTTTCTTCTTTATTAGATGAAGGATCTTTTAATTCAACATTCAAATTATATTCCCCTTTTTTTTCTGAATAAATATTTATTGTATAAATACCATAATCAGTTCCAGTTTTTTCTATTGAAGATTTAAACGATTTATCATCAGCATTTCCATTATTAATATTTATATCATTGGTCAAATCAATGTCATCGTTATATAATAATCCATTTGATGTTCTTAATTCCAAAGTAAATTTCTCATAATTACCGGCAATAAAACTTAATTCACTTGGTAATAAAACACATTTGGATATATCATAGTCTCCATTTCCATGCAAATTATCACCAGTATTTATTATCATATTATAATGGAATTTTGCATTTCCAAGAGATGATGAAACTAACAAATCTAAATTATACTTTCCTTTTACTAAATGTTGATATATATGAACATATTGGGCATTATCTTCAAATGACAAATCGAAATTACCTGTATTTTTAGTGACCGTAAAATCAATTTCTTTCATTTTATTTCCTGACATAATTGGATATTTTACACTAGAATTAACAGGTAATTCACTTATATAATTTTTATATTTATCATATAATGTTATATTTAATTTAAGTGTTTCTGAAGGGTCTATTATGAAACTAGACTCATTTGCATATTCAATAAATTCACCTGAACTTGTTTTTCTGGAAAGAATTGAATTTTGTGGATCAGGCTCACCTGGAATTATTGTTATAATAATTTCAGAAGTATCTATTTTCTCTGTTCCATCATAAGTAACTTCAACTTTTGTATCTCCTACTATAGTTACTACATCTTTAGATGTATAAAATACTTTCATTACTCCTGAATCATAACTTGAATCAGAATCAAATTCTTGATTATTAGCATCGATAAAAACAGTATTGAATTTATCCTTATATTTATCATATTCTAATTGATTTTCATATTTATCAAATGCAACAATGCTTATAGCAGGTTTATTTCCAGCTTGTATAGGTGTTACTTTTACTTTAATAATAGTTTTACTTAAATCAATAGCTCCTGGTTTTATTAAAAAATTAGCATCTTTTTTAAGATAAATACCTTGCGAACCTGATTTAGAAGTACTAACAATATATGTACCTATTTTATTAGCTGGAACATAATATTTTCTATATCCAGTTTCCTCAACATTTACTGATGTTATTTTTGTGATTTCAGATCCTCCTTTTAAGGTAACTTTTAATCCTATAGTTTCTTGTATTGTTTCTGCAAAATTATTATATTGATCATATGAGGCAACTTCAAATATATAATTATTATCTGCATTTCCATCTAATAAATCTGTATCTGATTGTTCTTTATAATATTCTTCTAAAATTTTTGTTTTTACTACTGTATTTGGCGAAACCTCCATTTCTGGACTTAAGTCTTTAACCAATTCATTCTCAACATATATTTTAAGAGGGCATTTTACTAAAGAAGGATATGTATTTGCTAATTTTGTTGTTATAATAATTTGATATACTCCTCTCAATCCAGATTTGGTTGATTCTGCTTTGAATGTATCATCATTTTCATTACAAGACTTTACTTCTATATTATAACCCCAATAATTTTTTCTTTCATCATGAATTGTTCTCATTTCTAAAACAATATAACCACTTTCACCTGCTTTAAATACTAAATTTTGCTCATTTATATGAGTTTTTTGATAATCAACATCAGCATTAGAACCCCCTTTTCCATCACCAAGAAGTGTTATATTAAACTGGATATTATCGTTGTCGTCTGTAAAAATTAAATAATAATATCCTTGAACTAAAGTAGCATATGTATATTCTAATGAATCATCATCATTTATAACAAATTCAGCATATGGTTGATTAGTATATTCTTTATTGTTTAATTTAAGATTATAAGTAATAGAATATTTCTGGCTTTGAAGATATGCTCGATAAGTTTTTAGTTTTTCTTCTGGAATATAATCTATTGTATTTAAATATTGATCTCTTGGATATAATCTATAAATAGGTTCTTCTTGAGCATTTTTTTCTATAACACCATCTTTAAGAATTTCATAATCTTTTTTTGTTGAATCATATCTCATTGCAATACTATTTTTAAAATCTACATCTCTACTTTTAATATCAATACGACAAGTAACACATTTAATTTGATTTGTATCTAAATATCCTGCGAAATTAGTATATCCTCTTACATAAAATGTTCCAGGGTATGAAATTACATTTATATTATTTACTGTTTCAATTGAATGTTTTTCCGTTATTACTTTAGTTGTACTTCCTTCACTTGTATATTTAACTTGATAAGGTGAAGTTTCTTTATATTCATTTGCATCTATTAAATTAAAATATTTATCATATGGAGTAATATAAATTTTAATTGTTTCTCCAACATATGCTTCTTTTGTGCTTACTTCTAAAATACTATTATCAGCCGATGGTTCTCCATGAGTGAAAGTTATAGTATAATTACTTAATGGTAATAAAGCTCCAACTATAATATGCTCTCCAGCAAACGTTGATTTAACTGTTATAGTAATTTCACCATTTTTTTGAATTACTGAATCAATACTATATTCATAATTTTTGACAGATACTGAAGGAGCAATTTTTAATTTAAGTATTGATAAATCAATATCACTACTAGTTATTAAATTATTATATTCATCATATAATTTATTAATCATTTGGTATTTACTTTCTACAGAAACTTTTCCTAAATCTCTTTTGGTAATTTCTACTCCACTTGTTGTGAATAATTTAGACCAAGTTGGAATATTTGGAATAACTTTCATTGATACTTTTTGGGGTACTTCTATTTTATTAACTAAAATAGTAGATTGGAATGTGTCTTTTTTTTCTTTGCAAGTAAATTTAAATAGATACTGTCCAGGCTTACTTCCTTGTTCTAAAATGTAAATACAATCTTGAGCATTTTCAGGGAATGTAACATCTAAATATTTTTTTGGGTCTTTAAACCAATAATTTTTACGATTATCATTTTCTGTTCTTAATTCTAATGATATTGAACCTTCAATTCCTGCTGTCAGAGTTAATGATGTTGGATTTATATATGTTTTACTGATATCTATTGGTCCAGCTTCGCCATCTGTATAACCTCCTATTATTGATAAAGGATAAATTAAATCTTCGTTTTTTGAAGTTACTTTTAAATTGTAGGAATCACCGCTTGGAATATATTTCCATTTTTCTTCATTTTCATCATTGTTATTTTTACATAAAGATGATATTTTATTTAAATTATTATTTTCAATACATAGTAAAACATCAGTTATTTCAATAGTAGTACTTAATACTAAATTTTCTACTTCATTTTTATTAATGATAGCATTCATAAATCTATCATAGAAACTTAGATTAAATTTAGGATTATTTGTTATAGTTAATGTATTAGTAGTAATTTTTGACATTTCTTTATTATTATTTTGATTAACAACTTTAGTTTTTGAAAAATCTAAAGTATCAGGACTTATATTAAATTCACAATTATAGCAATCAATAGCACTATTACTATAATCAACTCCAAAGTCAATATCTCCAGATTTAGTAATATTAGCTTTGCAACTTATATAATTAAATTGTCCTTCTACTATCTTGCAATCATCTGAAATAGTTACTGAACTATCTTCATCTATATTATAAAATACTTCGAAATTAGTTAAATCATCTTCAGATATAGAAGAAACATTATTTTTATTAATATCTTTAGGATATATATTTATTGTTGTAATATCACCAGCAATAACATCTTGATATTTAACAACTTCAGCATAAGTATATCTTGGATCTATTGGACCGCTATATAATTTATATTTATATGTTTCTGGGAAATATTCTGAAGTAATTTGAATTGTAGTAACAGATGTACATCCATATAGAACATATAAATTTCCTCCTAAAGTATATATGCTACTTGTAACCCCATATCCATCAAGAGAAATACCTGTTAGCAATGAATTTAGTTTATCTTGAGGATATTTATTAGAATCTGATATATCAGTGCAAAGATTTCCATATTGATCATATGGTATGAAAATAAGTGTTGGAGGATTAATAACAGTTCCATCTTTGCAACCATCTTGATATACTAATTTATTTAACGAAGATGATTTTATTGTTAATGAAATTGTTTGACTTATTTTTTTCGAAGAATATGTCAATGATAATATATTTGGCTTAATATTAGTACTTACTGTTTGATTTATTTTCAAAATTATTTGTCCACTTTTCTCCCCTTTTACTTTTTGTATCTGTAATTGTGTATCACTTAATTTATATGAATTAGTAATTCCAAAAGATAATAAATTTATGTCATAATTATATCTTAATCCATCAGAGGCTCTAAATTCGATTTCGACTTCTTTTTCTTCACCTGCCATCGCTTCTATTTCAGTAGGTTTAATATATATTTTACTTAAATCATACTCGCTTGAGGGAGAAACATCAACTTCACCTAACAAATATAATGGATATTTAATAATATCATTGCCATATGTAATTTCAATATTATATAAACCTAAAGGTAATTTAGAAAATGTTTCTTTGAAATTTGATTGATATTCTATATTAATATAATCATCTAATTTAGTAACAACCATTTCCCATTCATTTATTCCAAAAATCATTTTACATTTCATATTTATTGATTTATCATACAATGTTATTCTATCACCACTTGAAGTATACAATAAAAACTTATAGAAAGGATAATCTTTTAAGTTATCAATGTTAGTTTGTACAGATGTTAACATTAAATTATCATTAACATTATCTATATTATAATATAATTTGCTTGTTTTTAAATCAACATTTTGATAAGCTACATTTATATCTTTTTTTTCACCTATTAATTGACTATTATAAAACACCGAAACTTTATAATCTCCAATTGATTCATATTTATAGGTATATTTAATATTATCAGAATTAAGAGAACTATATGTATAATAGGCATTGTTTCCATTATTAGTTATAACTTGAAGTTTTTCTTTTTCTGTGTTCAAATTTCCATCTATAATTCCTAAATTAACTCCTAATCTATCCAATAAATATATTGATACTGTTGAAGTTTCTTTGAGTATATATGATGTTTTATCTATTATCCAGTAAGATTTAGAAAGGTCAGGGACTCCCGGCACCTTATTATATATAAATGAATATTTCCTGTTACTATCTACTATAAATATATTCCAAGTATGTTTTGTTATTACTTCATTAATTTTATCAGTGAATAAATAACTATATCCTGAAGGCATAAATTCCAAAGAATAGTAGCTATTAGCCGAATCATATGTTTCCGAAGAAATAGTAAATTGACCTGAATTGATTAAATTATCTGTTATATAATTTTGATATTTATCTTTTAATTTAAAATTGAAATTTATTAAATCATCATTTGATGGATTTTCTTTCCAATTATATCTATCAGATGATGCTGAAAATTTATCTAAATCAATTACTTCTAAATAATAAGCAGATGAACTAACTACTGTTAATTTAACATTTTCTTTTAATTCATTTTCTTCTAATGCTATTTTAATTGAATTATTATTATTTGTCTTTGTACAAATTACTTTTATATAATATTGTCCAGGAAGTCTTGCTTTTTCAACGCTTGAAGAACATGTATCCTCATCATTTACAAATTTAATATCTATTTTTTCACTTGGTTCAGGATACCAATAATTTTTTCTTTCCTCATTTTTAGTTCTAATTTCAATTAAAATTTTTCCTTCTTCCCCAGCAACTAAATTTAGTGTCATTGGTTCTAATTTTGTTTTATTGAAATCAGCATTATCAGATGAACCATCTGAAGCTCCTCCAGTTATTGAAATAGGATATTTAATTATGTTTATATCATTATATATTTTTAAAAAATAATTATCTCCATTTGTTAAATATGACCATTTATTTTCATTATCATCTCCATTTGAAGTTGGACAAATAGTCACAGTTTTAATTTTCCCATCATTAGAAACACATAATTTAACATCTGTACCTTCTAATTCAGCACTTATTTGAATTTTATTTACAGTTAATGAATCTAATTGATTTAAATATGGATCATAGAATGATACTTCAAATGTAGGATTAGTTCCAATATCTACTGAATTTTGAGTTTTTGTTGATAGATAAACATTTTTATTTGTATAATATGTTTTGGTATTTGAGAATAAAATAGTTGTTGGAACAACCATAAAGGTACATTGATTTTTACAATAAATACTATCTGTTTTATATTCAACAACAAATTGTAAAGTTCCAGCTTTAGTTATATTGGCTTTACATTGGATGTTAGTATAACTACTTTTTATATTATCTTGACTTTCTTCAAATAAAATTCTAAGATTATCATTTGATGATTTTTCTATTAAATAACATTGAACATCATCATATTTCTCATTTGTTCCAAGTGTTCTATAATAAACAGTGAAATCTTGTAAATGTGAATCATTTAAATTATCTATATTATTATTATATAAATCTTTAGGAGTAATTAATAAAGTATATTCTCCATCAACTTCTGTAGTTGAAGAAATTACTTCTGCAAAAGATGTTTCTTTGTCTATTGGACCACTATATATCCTGTATTCATGTGTCTCTTTAAAGAAATCAGAAGTTACAATGACATCAGTAGTTATTTTTGAAATATATTGAACAATCAAATATTTATTATCACTTAAATAATTATTATCAGTTAAAGCAACATTATCTTTAGATGCTCCTACAGTTAAAGAATTGATTTCTTTTTGTGTTATTGTCGAGGAGAATAAATCTGTATATAAATTACCATATATATCAAGCGGCTCAAATTTTATTATTGGAGGATTTATCACATTACCAATTGTTGGTCCTTCAATCAATTTTAAATTATTTAATTCATTACACTTTATATTTAAAGTGACTCCCTGTGAAATTTTATCGTTTTTATATGTAAAGGTCAAAACATTTTCATTTAATGCTTTCGTTTGTGTGACTAAAATTACTACTTGACCTTTTTTAGGACCATTATCAGTTTTAAAACTTATTTCTCCAGGTTTTAATCCATCTTGAGAATAAGATATTTTAAATTGAGAAGTATCAACTAAATAATTCCATCTTAAACCATCCTTTGCTCTAAATTCAATATTAATTGTATAAGTTTTACCTGCAATACCATCAATGAGTATAGGATTAACTTCTGTTTTAGATATATCATAAAATTCCTCATTAGAAGAATCAGTATAATTATCTCCTGTTAAATATATTGGATAATTCACCTTATTTTTATCATCTTGAAGTTCTAAATTATAATCTCCTCTTTTTAATATATCAAAATATGTGTCATCTTCTTCTGGAAAATTAAATTGAACAAATTCATCATTATTTTTATTTACATTAAAATTAATAGGTCTTGACATATCATTAGAATTCATTATTAATTGGAAATTAATATTCTTATCATAATCTGTCTTGAGATTATCTTTTGTATAAAAATATAATCTGAAATTAGGCCTATACATTTTATTATCAATAGTTGTCCTCGAAGTTGTTGACATTTCTGCAATATTATTTGTAATCATTTTTAATTTACTATTTGTTAAATTATAAATATTATCTATAACATTCAATTGATTGGTTTTTTCATATTTTAACTTATGATTATCCTCAAATAATACGCTTATCAAATAAATTCCACTTATAGTAAAATTAGATTTATATCTTAATGCATAATTTGAAGTTGTTTCATAATAATCTAAAATAACACTATATCCTTCATAATTAACAGCAGTAACCTTAGTATTTTTTTGAACAGCACTTAATTTATCTCCTTGTAATCCAAACAATTGTCCATTTTTATCTTTATAAATAACATCAACAAAAGCTTCATTTTTAATATATATTTCAGTATTTAATAAAGTGAAATATGATTGTTCTACATCTAATGGACTTCCTCCCCTACTTCCATCATATCTAACATAATATATATTATTACAAGTTGAATCTCTCATAGTAAAAGACCATCCTCTTTGATAATCAGAATATGGTATATTATCCCTGAATATATAATATTTATTATTAGGATCATATGTGATATTATAATAGTTCGTATCTGCTCCATATTCTTCAGATGATATATCATTGTATGTAATGAAGTAATCAGCATTTTCAATATATTTATCGTTTTTATCATATAAATAGAATCCTATTAAAAGATTACCTTCGTCAAAATCACCAACATATTCATAATATATTTGTTTACCTTCTGATTTGATATAATTATAATTTCCTTCATAATTTATCCAAGTTAAATAACAAGCTTTAGGAGGTTCAGATACAAAAGTAAAATTTTTCACGCTTTTATTATTTATTGTTAATTCGATAGTTCCATAATGATTTTGATTCGATTGAACATATACATCATAAGTTCCTTCTATTGATAATGGAACTAATCTAAACATAATATTATCATTATCCGGATGAGGATAAAATTTGATATTATCAACTCCTATATCATTGTTATATAAATAATAATCTATTGTAGATAGTACAATTGTTCCCAATTTAACTTCGCTTCCTCCTGTCAAAACATTAATGCTATCTGATATTGTAATCTTTGCATATTCTTCTTTTAAATTATGGAAACAAGTCATATAAGTGCCGATATTTAAGACATATTTAATAGCTGAAGATTTCTCTTCATATGATGATTCTTTTGTATAATTGAATTGTAAATAATAATTAAAAGATGATTTTTTAAATAAATTATTGGTAGATGTTTCATCTTGTGTATAAATACCTATATAATATTTACCATTCATTGTAATCATTTTAGCATAAGGCTGAGCAAAATTATATAATTCATCATGAGGACTATAAAATTTAACTTTTAAATTATCTAAATTAAAATCATTTGGATAGCTATCATATGAAGATATAAGAACACTACCATCACTTTCAGCGAAATCAATAGCGGTAATAAATCCACTTGAATCAGAAGTATATGTAATTTGAGTATTTAAATATGTATCAATATCTATCCAAGTTTTTGTATTTGGATTAAATATTTTTTTTATAGTATAAGTATTAGCATATCCTCTAACTTTGAATTGATTTATTTTTGAAGTTATTTTTGTTGTTTCCTTTGTTGATTTCAATCTAAAATAGGCATTATAAGCAAAATTACCAACTTCAGAAGAAGTATAATTACAAAAATAGGAAGTAACACCAGAATATACCGAAGGATTATAAGAAGCACTTGATGGCCATGATTTATCCAAAGAACATATGAATTCGTATTTTGAATTTTGAATAAATGTATTTATTTGAATATCATTACCATCTATATCTCTTAAATAACATATATATGAAAATTGAGTACCTATTTTAACAGTTGGAACTGAAGTATAACCATACAGTTCACAATATGAATTAGTAGCACTTGGCTCTGCTGGGATTACATCAAATCTTATTGCTTTTTCCATATAATCGTTTTTTTCTATTTGATAAGTTCCTATTTCTGCAACACTGATTATCATTTGATAATAATCACCATTTTCCGTTAAATTATAATTTATAATATTTGTATTTACATTAGAAGTTGAACCATCTATATTTACTTTTTTTAAAGTAAATAATGTACCTGGAGAGGAAACTTCTACTTTGTTTCCATATTGATCAGATATTTGTAAATCTAGAACAATATTTAAATTTTCTTTTAAGATAAAGTCACCTGAAATGCCTTCTCCATAATTTAAATAAAATACGTCAGTTACAGATTTCATTGGTACTTCACCAATAAGACCATCATGACCTACAATTTCAATTATTTTCATTGGACCTGGAATAACTGCATAAGAAGTTTCTTGGCCTGAACCTTTTGTATCTTCGTTAATATTGATAGTATGCGTTCCTATTGTTGAGCATGCAGAAATAGTTAATATTAAAGTATAGTTATCAAGTTTTGTTATTGTATAAGAACCTTCAGAATCACAATCTTGAGTAACAAAGAAGCTATAATCCCATATCTTATACCCATATGTATGAGGCACTACATTTCCTTGAGTATTTATAAATTTAAATGCAAAGCTTATTGTTTGGCCTGGTTCATAAGTCATTTCTTCGTATAATTTTCCATTTTTATAAAAAGAACCTTTCATTTTATTAATTGCATAATTATCTTCGCACATGAAAGTTCCCATCAGATTTATTTCTGCTCTATTACTTTCCATAAATCCAGTAAATCCGACATAGGCAATATTGGTTCCTAAAGTCTCTTCAAGATCATATGTTTTTTGGTACAATATAGTGTTAGGTCCTGAATATAAAGTAATCTTCTTATCTTCGTATACGAATCTAAAATCCCATTCATTTTTTTGGCCAGGAATATATTTTTGATTTGAAAGTGATTGAGTGATAATAGCATTATTATCATAGCTATGACAATATGTATCACAATATTTAATAGAAAAGCTATTAGCACTAGGATCATATAAATCTTCTACAAAATCAAATTCAATAATTAAGGCGTTTACGAAGTTATTATAGCCAATATCAGTAAAAGTCAGACTTGATGATGATCCACTACTAACTGATCTTCCTTCCAATCCGCTTATAGTATTTTTATATCCAGAGATAACAATAGTGTAGCCATATATTTTTTGCTCATCTGAACTTTCTACTGCTTCAATTGCATCTACTGTCGATTTAAGGTGAACTTCAAATCTTGGCTCTATTAAAACTTGACGGCTAAAGAATAGAGAACCCGGGAATTGGAAATAGCAAACTGCACCTAACCAACTACGAGCTGAGCCATATTCTTTCATATTCAAATCATCTACATAAGTTTTTCTCATTCCTGATGGGCAAGAATCGTCAGCTGAGATAGTAGATGAAAAAAGTAAAAAAAATAATAGTAAAAAGCTGAATAAATTTGTTGTTTTCATAGTTTAATTATAAATTTTTTTTTAATAATATTGATTTATAAATCATTTGAAATGAATAATTATTTTTATAAAAAATATTTTTATTATTTTTTTGTAAAATGGGGATTGGGGATTGGGGATTGGGGATTGGGGATTGGGGATTGGGGGTTGGGCCCAATCCCCAATCCCCAATCCCCAATCCCCAATCCCCAA
>Ga0256407_10010023_pt1 | contig 13408 bp, 4 predicted proteins | sample RumenRJG_04DNA_FD_193489 | JGI IMG/M metagenome (GOLD analysis project Ga0256407, IMG submission 193489) | Bovine rumen microbial communities from Lethbridge, Alberta, Canada - RJG_04 | ecosystem: Host-associated > Mammals > Digestive system > Stomach > Rumen | place: Canada: Alberta | collected... | reverse complement strand
AATTGGCAACAGTCCTGAAGGACGAGTATGGTATCGAGCCCGCTGCTGCAGCTGTTGCAGTTGCTGGTCCTGCTGCTGGCGCAGCTCCTGCAGCTGAGGAGAAGAGCTCTTTCGATGTTGTGCTGACTGATGTCGGTGCTACAAAGCTCCAGGTCGTTAAGGCCGTTAAGGAGGCTTGTGGTCTCGGTCTGAAGGACGCTAAGACTCTCGTTGAGTCTGTTCCTGCTACTCTGAAGGAGGGCCTGTCTAAGGACGAGGCTGAGAACCTGAAGAAGGCTATCGAGGAAGCTGGTGCTAAGGTTGAGCTGAAGTAATTTAGTCTCTTTTAGCCGTTGCGTCACTTCAACAGTGGCATGACGACAGTTACATACTTAAGGGTTAGGATTTGCCCAGTCGGTGAGTCCTAACCTTTTTGTGTCTTTATCCCCGTTGATCATGGCTTTTGTCGTTGCTTAGATCATAGCTTTCGATCTCATAGCTTTCGATCAATTCTTTGTTTTCCTCTTCTTTCAGCTTCGGCTAAGACTGGTATTAGACTACAATTGATTTCTTATGTCAAACGTTATTGATAACAGAGTAAATTTTGCCAGCGTCCAGAATCCTTATCCTTTTCCGGATTTCCTCGACGTGCAACTGAAATCCTTCCGTGATTTCCTCCAACTTGACACTCCACCAGAGGAGCGCAAGAACGATGGCTTGTATAAGGTGTTCGCTGAGAACTTCCCGATCACCGATACTCGCAACAACTTCGTGCTTGAGTTCCTCGATTATTATATCGACCCGCCCCGCTATACCATTGACGAATGCCTGGAGCGCGGTCTGACCTACAGTGTGCCTTTGAAGGCTAAGATGAAACTGTATTGTACCGATCCTGACCATGAGGACTTCGGCACTTTCATCCAGGATGTCTTCTTGGGTACCATTCCTTATATGACTAACAACGGCACCTTCGTGATCAATGGTGCAGAGCGTGTCGTAGTGGCTCAGCTCCACCGTTCACCGGGTGTGTTCTTCGGCCAGGGTGTCCATGCCAATGGTACTGTGCTCTACAGCGCACGTGTCATTCCTTTCAAGGGCTCTTGGATTGAGTTCGCTACAGACATCAACAATGTCATGTACGCTTATATCGATCGTAAGAAGAAGTTGCCTGTGACAACGCTTTTGCGTGCCATCGGTTACGAAAGTGATAAGGACATTCTTCAGATCTTCGACCTCGCAGAGGAGGTGAAGGTATCTGAGAAGAACAAGTCTCAACTGATCGGTCGTAAGCTCGCCGCACGTGTGCTGAGAACATGGACTGAGGACTTCGTTGATGAGGACACCGGTGAGGTCGTTACCGCTGAGCGTAACGAGATGGTGCTCGAGCGTGAGACTGAGATCACTGATGATAACTTCCAAACGATCATCGACAGCGGTGTCTCTACGGTTCTTGTACATAAGAATAATGAGGCAGCTTCCAAGTACGATATCATCTTCAAGACCTTGGAGAAAGACCAGAGCAACTCTGAGATCGAGGCTGTACGCTTCATCTATAAGCAGTTGCGTAACGCTGATCCTGCTGATGATGCCAGTGCACGCGAGGTCTTCCAGAACCTGTTCTTCTCTGACAAGCGTTACGACTTGGGTGATGTAGGCCGCTATCGTATCAACAAGAAACTGAATCTCGACATCGATCCTGACGTGCGTGTGCTCACCAAGGAGGACATCATCGAGATCATTAAATATCTGATCAAGCTCGTCAACTCCAATGCTACGGTTGACGATATCGACCACTTGAGCAACCGTCGTGTGCGTACAGTCGGTGAGCAGCTGGCCAACCAGTTCTCTATCGGCTTGGCTCGTATGAGCCGTACCATCCGCGAGCGCATGAACGTACGTGACAACGAGGTATTCACGCCGACTGACTTGATCAACGCAAAGACTATTTCCAGCGTCATCAACTCGTTCTTCGGTACCAACCCGTTGAGCCAGTTCATGGACCAGACCAACCCATTGGCTGAGGTCACTCACAAGCGCCGTCTCTCCGCTTTGGGTCCTGGCGGTCTGTCTCGTGAGCGTGCAGGCTTCGAGGTTCGTGACGTACACTATACCCACTATGGCCGTCTCTGTCCTATTGAGTCGCCTGAGGGTCCTAACATCGGTCTGATCTCCTCACTCTGCGTTTATGCTACCATCAACGAGCTCGGTTTCATCGAGACTCCGTATCGTGTGGTGAAAGACGGCAAGGTGGACTTAGACAACAAGGATGTACAGTATCTCACGGCTGAGGAAGAGGATGGACAGCTCATCGCTCAGGGTAATGCACCGCTGAAAGAGGATGGTTCTTTCGTTCGTGACTTCGTTCACTGCCGTCTCGCTGCCGACTTTCCTGTTGTGGAGCCGGGTGAGGTGAGCCTGATGGATGTGTCGCCGCAGCAGATCGCCTCAGTGAGTGCCTGCTTGATTCCTTTCTTGGAGCATGATGACGGTCACCGCGCCCTGATGGGATGTAACATGATGCGTCAGGCAGTGCCTTTGCTTCACAACGATGCACCTATCGTAGGTACCGGACTTGAGAAGCAGGTCTGCGAAGACAGCCGCACGATGATCACAGCCGAAGGCGAAGGTGTCATCGAGTATGTCGACGCTACTACCATCCGCATTCTCTATGACCGTACGGAAGACGAGGAGTTTGTCAGCTTCGAGCCGGCTCTCAAGGAATACCGCATTCCTAAGTTCCGCCGTACCAACCAGAACATGACCATCGACCTGCGTCCTATCTGCAACAAGGGCCAGCGCGTGAAGAAGGGCGACATCCTGACTGAGGGTTATGCCACTGAAAATGGTGAGCTGGCTCTGGGTCGTAACCTGTTGGTTGCTTACATGCCTTGGAAGGGTTACAACTATGAGGATGCTGTCGTCATCTCTGAGCGTATGGTTCGCGACGATGTGCTGACATCCGTTCACGTCGACGAGTATTCTCTCGACGTGCGTGAGACCAAGCGCGGCATGGAGGTGTTCACCAGCGATATTCCTAACGTCAGTGAAGAAGCTACGAAGGATCTCGATGACAACGGTATCATCCGTGTCGGTGCCCGTGTAGAGCCGGGTGACATCATGATCGGTAAGATCTCGCCTAAGGGTGAGAGCGATCCTTCACCAGAGGAGAAGTTGCTCCGCGCCATCTTCGGTGATAAGGCCGGTGACGTGAAGGATTCTTCACTCAAGGCCAATCCTTCTTTGAGCGGTGTCGTTATCGACAAGAAACTCTTCCAGCGTGCCGAAAAGACACGTGAGTCGAAGAAACAAGATAAGATTAAGCTTCAGAAGATCGATGAGGAGTACGAGGCAAAGAGCGACGAGCTGAAGAACATGCTCGTTGACAAGCTGATGACGCTCACCGACGGTAAGGCTTGCCAGGGTGTGAAAGACTACACAGAGGCAGAGGTGCTCACCAAGGGCAGCAAGTTCACGGTGCCTGCACTGAAGAACCTTGAGTATGACGGCATCCAGAGCAATGGCTGGACCGATGATGAGCATGTCAACGGACTCATCCAGAAGCTGATCATGAACTATATCCGCAAGGACAAGCAGCTCGCTGCTGAGCAGAACCGCCGCAAGTTCGCTATCACTATTGGTGATGAGCTGCCTTCCGGCATCTTGAAGATGGCTAAGGTCTATATCGCCAAGAAGCGTAAGATCCAGGTCGGTGATAAGCTTGCCGGTCGTCACGGTAACAAGGGTATCGTCTCTAAGATCGTGCGTCAGGAGGATATGCCGTTCTTGGCTGACGGTCGTCCTGTCGACTTGGTACTGAACCCGATGGGTGTGCCTTCTCGTATGAACCTGGGACAGATCTTCGAGGCCATCCTTGGTGCAGCAGGTAAGAAGCTCGGTGTGAAGTTCGCTACACCTATCTTCGACGGTGCTAAGCTTGACGACCTGCGTGAGTGGACAGAGAAGGCCGGTCTGCCTAACCTCTGCTCTACGACGGTTTACGATGGTGAGACCGGTGAGCCCTTCGACCAGAAGGCTACTGTGGGTATCACCTACTTCTTGAAGCTCGGTCACATGGTTGAGGATAAGATGCACGCCCGTTCTATCGGTCCGTACTCTCTCATCACTCAGCAGCCACTTGGTGGTAAGGCTCAGTTCGGTGGACAGCGTTTCGGAGAGATGGAGGTCTGGGCTCTTGAGGGCTTCGGTGCCAGCCATGTCCTGCAAGAGATGCTCACCATCAAGAGTGACGATGTCACCGGTCGTTCCAAGGCTTACGAGGCTATCGTCAAGGGCGACCCAATGCCGACGCCGGGAATCCCCGAGTCGCTCAATGTGTTGCTGCATGAGCTTCGCGGTCTGGGACTGAACATTAAGTTGGATTAAGTTTGGAATATTGAAAAGTTAGAAGTATGGCTTTCAAAAAAGATACAAAGGTAAAGAACAATTTTACCAAGATTACCATTAGCCTGGCCTCTCCTGAGACGATCAAGGAGAACTCCTATGGTGAGGTGACCAAGCCCGAGACCATCAACTACCGCACCTACAAGCCTGAGCGCGACGGCTTGTTCTGCGAGAGAATCTTCGGTCCGACGAAAGACTATGAGTGCGCCTGCGGTAAGTACAAGCGCATCCGCTACAAAGGTATCGTCTGCGACCGTTGCGGTGTTGAGGTAACTGAGAAGAAGGTACGTCGTGAGCGTGCCGGACATATCGAGCTCGTCGTTCCTGTAGCTCATATCTGGTACTTCCGCTCTCTGCCAAACAAGATCGGCTACTTGCTCGGACTGCCTACCAAAAAGCTCGACCAGGTGATCTACTACGAGAAGTATATCGTCATCCAGCCCGGTATCCTCGAAGGACAGAAGGACGCTGAGGGCGTGGAGGATCTCAATGGTTCTCATAAGCTCGATTTGTTGTCAGAGGATGAGTATCTCGATATCATCGACAACAAGATCCCTGAGAACAACGATATGCTCGACGACGCCGATCCTTCGAAGTTCATCGCTAAGATGGGTGCAGAGGCTATCCTCGACTTACTCAAGCAGATCGACCTCGACAAGCTCAGCTATGAGCTGCGTGACCGTGCCAACAGCGACTCCAGCCAGATGCGCAAGACCGAGGCCTTGAAGCGTCTGCAGGTCGTGGAGGCTTTCCGTGGTTCCAGGGATGTCAACAAGCCGGAGTGGATGATCATGAAGATCATTCCGGTCATCCCGCCAGAGCTGCGTCCGTTGGTACCGTTGGATGGTGGCCGTTTCGCCACTTCCGACCTCAACGACCTCTATCGTCGTGTCATCATCCGTAACAACCGTCTGAAGCGACTCATCGAGATCAAGGCTCCTGAGGTGATCCTCCGTAACGAGAAGCGTATGCTCCAGGAAGCTGTCGACTCTCTCTTCGACAACAGCCGCAAGGCCAGTGCCGTGAAGAGCGAGAGCAACCGTCCGTTGAAGTCTCTCTCTGACTCTCTGAAAGGTAAGCAGGGTCGCTTCCGTCAGAACTTGCTTGGTAAGCGTGTCGACTACTCAGCCCGTTCAGTGATCGTCGTCGGTCCTGAGTTGAAGATGGGTGAGTGCGGTCTGCCGAAGTTGATGGCTGCTGAGCTCTACAAGCCGTTTATCATCCGCAAGCTCATCGAGCGCGGCATCGTGAAGACAGTTAAGAGTGCCAAGAAGATCGTGGACCGTCGTGAGCCGGTGATTTGGGATATTCTTGAGAACGTGATGAAAGGTCACCCTGTGCTGCTGAACCGTGCTCCTACGCTTCACCGTCTGTCTGTGATGGCATTCCAGCCAAAGATGATCGAGGGCAAGGCTATCCAGCTCCACCCGTTGGCTTGTACACCGTTCAACGCCGACTTCGATGGTGACCAGATGGCTGTTCACTTGCCGTTGAGCAATGAGGCCGTGCTGGAAGCTCAGATTCTGATGCTCCAGAGCCACAACATCCTCAACCCGGCCAATGGTGCTCCTGTCACCGTGCCGTCGCAGGATATGGTGCTCGGTCTTTACTATATCACCAAGATCCGTCCGGGTGCAAAGGGTGAGGGTCAGACCTTCTATGGTCCTGAAGAGGCTATCATCGCACTCAACGAGAAGCGTGTCGACGAGCATGCACAGGTGAAGTGCCTCGTTGACGACATCGATGAGAAGGGCAATTCTATCCGTCATATCGTGGAGACCACCGTGGGACGTATCATCGTCAACGAGATCATCCCGAAGGAGATTGGATTCTTCAACGGTGTCATCTCTAAGAAGACTCTGCGTAAGCTCATCGCCGACGTGATCAAGCACGTAGGTATGGACCGAGCTTGCACGTTCCTCGACGGTGTGAAGAACCTCGGTTATCGCATGTCTTACCTCGCCGGTCTTTCCTTCAACCTCGACGACATCATCGTGCCGGAGGAGAAAGCAGCGATCGTCAAGCGTGGTCAGGACGAGGTCGATGAGGTCAAGGCCAACTTCGATATGGGTCTGATCACAGATAAGGAGCGCTATAATGAGGTCATCAATGCCTGGACACACGTCAACAACGACCTGAAGAAGGCTGTGATGAAGCACATGACCGAGGCGGACCAGGGCTTCAACGCTGTGTTTATGATGCTGGATTCCGGAGCCCGTGGTTCTGCAGACCAGATTGCTCAGCTCGCTGGTATGCGTGGTCTGATGGCCAAGCCGCAAAAAGCCGGTGCTGAGGGTAACTCCATCATTGAGAACCCTATTCTGAACAACCTGAAGGAAGGAATGTCCGTGCAGGAGTACTTCATTGCCTCACACGGTGCCCGTAAGGGTCTTGCCGACACGGCTATGAAGACGGCCGATGCCGGATACCTGACTCGTCGACTTGTCGACGTGTCGCACGATGTTATCATCACCGAGGACGACTGCGGTACGCTTCGTGGCTTGGAGTGCCGTGCCCTGAAAGAGGGCGACGAGGTCGTCTCCACGCTTGCAGAGCGTATTTTGGGACGTGTCTCCGTTCACGATGTCATCAATCCTCATACCAGTGAGATCATTGTCAAGGCCGGTGAGGAGATCACAGAGGCTAAGGCACAGGCTGTCGAGGATGCCGGTATCGAGATGGTAGAGATCCGTTCGGTGCTGACCTGTGAGAGCAAGAAGGGTGTCTGCCGCAAGTGCTACGGCCGCAACTTGGCTACTTCCAAGATGGTTCAGCTTGGTGAGGCTGTCGGCGTCATCGCCGCACAGGCTATCGGTGAGCCGGGTACACAGCTGACGCTTCGTACCTTCCACTCCGGTGGTATCGCTGAGAACGCTGCTGCCAACGCATCCATCACCTCTAAATATGATGCTAAGCTCAAGTTCGAGGGCTTGCGTACTGTACCATTCGTTGACAAGAGCGACGAGAGCAATCCTGTCGAGTGTCAGATGGTAGTGAGCCGTTTGGCTGAAGTGCAGTTCGTTGACCCGGATACTGATATCAACATGGCTACGCTGACCGTTCCTTATGGTAGCTCGCTGTTCTTCAAGGACGGTGACCTGGTGAAGAAGGGCGACGTGGTCTGCAAGTGGGATCCGTTCAATGCCGTGATCGTCAGTGAGTATGCAGGTAAGCTGCAGTTCGACAATGTCATTGAGGGTGCTACCTTCAAGACAGAGACTGACGAGACCTCCGGTATGACCGAGCGTATTATCACTGAGTCCAAGGACCACAACGTCATCCCGACGGTACATGTCGTGGACGAGAACGGACAGGTACTCGGAACCTACAACTTCCCTGTAGGCGGTCATATCGCCAACATCGAGGATGGTCAGGTTATTGAGACCGGTACCACACTGGTGCGCATCCCTCGTGCCGTGTTCAACGCCGGTGGTATCACCGGTGGTCTGCCACGTGTCACCGAGCTCTTCGAGGCCCGTAACCCGACGAACCCCGCTGTGGTCTCTGAGATCGACGGTGAGGTGACCATGGGTAAGCTGAAGCGTGGTAACCAGGAGATCATCATCACCTCCAAGACAGGTGACCAGCGTAAGTACCTCGTACCACTGTCACGTCAGATCCTGGTACAGGAGCACGATGCCGTGCGTGCCGGTACGGCTCTCTCCGACGGTGAGATCACTCCGGGCGACATCCTTGCCATCAAGGGTCCCACCGCTGTGCAGGAGTACATCGTCAATGAGGTGCAGAACGTCTACCGCCTGCAGGGTGTGAAGATCAACGACAAGCACTTCGAGATTATCGTCCGTCAGATGATGCGCAAGGTACGCATCGACGATCCGGGCGACACCACATTCCTCGAGCAGGATCTCGTCGACAAGCTCGACTTCGCTGACGAGAACGACCGCATCTGGGGTAAGAAGGTAGTCATCGACGAGGGCGACTCTGAGAATCTTCACAAGGGTCAGATCGTCACTGTGCGCAAGTTGCGTGACGAGAACTCCAGCCTGAAGCGTCGTGACCTGAAGACCGTCACCGTCCGTGACGCTGTGCCCGCAACGTCTACTCAGGTGCTGCAGGGTATCACCCGCGCAGCTTTGGGTACGAAGAGCTTCATGAGTGCCGCCTCTTTCCAGGAGACTACCAAGGTGCTCAACGAGGCTGCCATCCGTGGAAAGGTCGACAACCTCGAGGGCATGAAGGAGAACGTGATCTGCGGTCACCTGATTCCTGCCGGTACCGGTATGCGTCAGTGGGATAAGATCATCGTCGGCTCCAAGGAAGAGTATGAGCGCATGGAGGCTAATCGCAAGAATGTGCTCGACTATGCCGACAAGGTGACACCGGAAAATTAATCATTCACACACAGTCTATCATCATAGAGGCCGTGGACCCGTTATGGGTTCACGGCTTTTATTTTGCCTTCTGCTGTGATTTTCCTGCCTGAATATTTGGAGGTTTCAGTGAAAACATATAGCTTTGCAGCCGTAAAGGGTATTTGAACATAAAACGGCGCGTAGCGCTCAAACGAATGCATACTGCGATTTTAACGGTCTGTGATGTAAATTTTAACACAAAACGTTTGGCTGAGCCAAATATTTGTGTAACACACACACACACACACACACACACACACACACACACTCTCTCTCTCTCTCTCTCTCTCTCTCTCTCTACTGACGCTTATTTAAGCAAGAGAGTAAGAGCTGTTGTAAATAAAATTTTTCTGTCACTCTGTGCCGCTTGCGCCCAGAGCCAATTACTTGTGCCCAAAATTTTGTCGGGCACCTTCCCTTGTTTTTCTTTAGTGCTTCCATATAAGCATCCTGCGGGCCATTGTCTTGCGGGAGGCCGCCCCCTGCTTGCAGGTTTTCGATACGACCAACAAGCAGTTGGCGTATCAGCCGGCGAGCGGTGACAAGCAGACGGATGTCATCTTTGCCACGAACACGCTGTCACGTCCGGCCAACAGTGGACCTGTTCCCTTGACCTTCTCCCACCCGCTATCAGCTTGCTCCGTCTCCGCCAAGTTGGCCAGCGACGCTACGAACACCACGGTGAAGATCACCAAGGTGCAGATCTGCAACGTCTCACCGAATGCCACGCTTCCTTTCAGCGGTTCCGCCACATCTTCCGGCACAGCGGTCAGCTATCAGATTGGCATGGCATCCTCTCCCGTGACATTGAGCAGTTCATCTGCTACGCTCTTGACGGCCGACAACGGCTATCTCCTTCTTGCTCCGCAGACCACCACGGCATGGACTGCCACCTCAGCCCTGTCCAATTCATACGTAGCCTTGACCGGAACGGTGAAGGTCAACTCGGTCTATCTTGTCGGCAGTGCCACTGCTGATGGCACATGGTACGTCCCCCTTGCCGCATCCTTTGGCACCGGCAAGAAAGACGCCATCTCACTCGTGTTTGGCATGAAGCATGAGGATGGCGCACGGTACTTTGGCTATATCACCGGAAATGAACCAGTAAGAACAGCCCCCATCCCCAAAGCTGTCGATCTCGGACTTAGTGTGAAGTGGGCTAACTTCAACCTTGGCGCTGCAAAGGCAGAAGAAAAAGGCAAGTACTATGCGTGGGCAGATACGAGAGGGTATACATTCAGTGAGCCGTATGACTTCTCATGGGCGAATACACCGTATTGTACGGATCCGTCAAATCCGACTAATAGCTCGTCATGGAGTAAATATAATACTACTGATGCTACACTTGAGTCCTCAGATGATGCCGCTACTGTCAATCTTGGCGGTTCTTGGCGCATGCCAACTCGTGCTGAGTGGCAGGATTTGTCGTCTAAGTGCACATGGACATGGACCTCGCAGAATGGAATAAACGGTTATAAGGTCTCCGCCTCGAACGGCAAGTCTATTTTCCTGCCGGCGGCCGGCTGCAGGCGCGGTGCGAGTTCCGACCTCGTTGGCTCCGGCGGCTACTACTGGTCGAGCCAGGTCGGCTCGAGCTACGTCAACAACGCGTGGAACATGTACTTCAATTCGGGCGGCCGCAATCCCGACGACTACCTCAACCGTTTCGACGGGTTCTCCGTCAGGCCGGTATATGGCCCTATAGCCAAGGAGCCTATGCCAGAAGCAGTTGACCTCGGCTTGAGCGTTAAGTGGGCCAGTTTTAATCTTGGTGCTTCGAAGCCGGAAGAATATGGCAAGTACTATGCGTGGGCGGCCACGACAGGATATGCGAGTGGAGAGTCGTATGATTTCTCGTGGGCGAATACGCCGTATTGCAATGATAGTAATGGTAATAGTTGGAGCAAATATACATCTGGTAACGCTACATTGGAGTCTTCCGATGATGCAGCCACAGTCAACCTTGGCGGTTCTTGGCGCATGCCAACTCATGCTGAGTGGCAGGAGTTGTCGTCTAAGTGCACATGGACATGGACTTCGCAGAATGGAATAAACGGTTATAAGGTTTCCGCCTCGAACGGCAATTGGATTTTCCTGCCGGCGGCCAGCCACAGGTACGGTACGAGTTCCGACGACGTTGGCTCCTACGGCCGCTACTGGTCGAGCCAGGTCCACTCGAGCAACGTCGACTACGCGTGGCACATGTACTTCAATTCGGGCGACCGCGATCCCGACAGCGACTACTACCGTTACGACGGGTTCTCCGTCAGGCCGGTCTGCCCGTGAATTCACTTTCACAGACAAGAATAAAAGCAATAATAAAGAATAGAAATGATGTCTATCCGCTGTGATGGCGGGAAAATAAAATAAGAGTATTATACATTCAACTTTTATTATAATCGCAAATCAGGGGAATGGATGGAAGTGATTCCGGCGCCTCCCCACATGTTTAATTTTACAGATTAATGAGGGCGGCCGCTATTCGAGAGAATGGCGGCCGCCATGTTTTTCAGCCTCACCCCCTAAGCCACTCTCCGAAGGAGAGGGGAGTGAAATGATGGTTAAACAATCTATTGAGCATATAGAAGAATACACAGCCTCACACAGCCTCACCCCCAACCCCTCTCCGAAGGAGAGGGGAGTGAAATGAAATGCTGGTTAAACAATCCTTTGAGCATATAGGAGAATTCGCAAGATCCACCTCCGCAGCAGTCTCCGCAGTGTCAAGCACCCGCAAAACATTCTACTCCCCTCTCCTTCGGAGAGGGGAATGGGGGTGAGGCTGTGTTTTTTTTTGGGGGGGGTGAGGCTGTGTTATCTTTACAAAAGTGCATCACCGCGGAGCCGCAATACAGAGAGCAAGGGGACTCGAAAATGAGAAAAGACAGAGAGGAACCGTCCATTTCTGCAGCCTCTTGAAGTCAAAACACAGGTTTGATGTTATCAAACAGCTGGGATGATCAGGACAAACAACCGAGATGACCAGGGTAAACAACCGAGAAGACCGGATCAAACAACCGAGATGACAGCATCAAAAGGACGCTTTGATCAGCAAAATCAGCGAGATTTCATCGTAAAAAGCCGTTGTCGTTGGAGATGAAAACATGCTGGACTTGTAATCACTTATGCGTCAGCTAATTATAATAAAGCCATCGGAATTCGCAAAATTGAGGGCAACATAGGAGGCGGCTCAGAAAATCGCAGCCACGAGGGCGGAAAAGTGTCAGTTTATTCAACATATAATAATATGAACCAATATCCTTGAAGCAATATTCTATATTCTCTTTAAAGCGAAGCCTTCTCTGTGCTCTGAGTCACGAGTGAGTCTCTGTGTTCTCTGTGTCTCTCTGTGAGTAATTAGTGGTTAACCCATGATGCTTCAAAGCTTGATTTCCTCGTACTTCACGAGGTCGTAGCCTTTGATCTGTATCACGATCGGGTGGAGCGTGGAGCCGTGGAGCATGCTCTGCAACTTCTTGTCGGCCGCGTAGGTCTTGATCTGCTCCACGGCCTCGGACCATTGCTTCTCGGCCTCCGCCTCGGTAGCGTCGGACTTCAAGTATTTCAGTTCCAGAATGTAGCTGTGGGCCACCATCGGATAGGTGAGGTAGTTGGGCAGCAGGAAGAAATCGCAGTAGCCGTGGGAGAACTCCATCTCGGGCGCCACCTGATAGTAGTTGGTCAGTGTGAGGTAGGCATTCATGAAGCCCTGCAGATTGCGCTCGCCCTCGATGAGCTGGCGGATGGCAGTGGTGTCGTGATAAGCCTTGCAGATGAACTCTATCAACGGGCGCCAGTCGCCGTGGATAGCCGCACGAACATAACAAATGCTCAGTTGTGTGGTACTAATCGGTGCAATCTCCCGATATTCGTCACGGAGGTAGCGATAGTATTGCAGTCTGACATTGTTGTTAGGAATGATCAGCGTGAGCAACTCACCTTCTACGCCGCCGATGGTCAGCATGCCATAGTAGTAGAGCAGGCTGACGAAATTGTCATAGTCCATGATGCGCTCGGCAGGAAAATGGCTGACAAGAATGCCTTGGATATAACCTTTCTCTATGATCTCGTGGATGATGCGGAGACGGTTCTCCTCCATGTTGTCGATCTCGATGAGCCGCTTCAGCTTGCCATAGTCCGTCATCGTGTTGGGATCCACCATCACCTTCGGACGTTTGCCTGTATCAACGAGTTGACTCATGTAATAGCACACCATGTCGCAGTTGAACATGCTGGGCTCAACACCGTAGCTGTCGTCGGCGAAACAGTAGTTGTCGTACCACGGCTTCATGTCGGCGATGATGTCGTCCTCGGTCTTGTCCTCGCCGATGGCTCCCACCTCCTTATAGTAGCGGATCATCTGGCGCACCTCTTCCTCAGAGAAGCCGAGCATCTGGTTGAAGCGGGCATCGAGACTCATGTTCAGTGCGATGTTGTAGCCACTGGTGAGGTCGTCGAGCGTAATGGGCGAGACGCCAAGCATGATGATGCGGTGGAACATCGGCTTGAAGAGCTTGAAGATGTCGCGGTAGAAGCCGGTGCCGTGCGTGAGCTCGTGGTAAGCCCGCTGTCCCTTCACGTTGAGCACGTTGTTGGTGAAGTTGTCGTATTCGTCGACGATGAGGTAGAGCTTGAGTCTCAATTCATGTGAAGCG
>Ga0256407_10010021_pt1 | contig 13410 bp, 6 predicted proteins | sample RumenRJG_04DNA_FD_193489 | JGI IMG/M metagenome (GOLD analysis project Ga0256407, IMG submission 193489) | Bovine rumen microbial communities from Lethbridge, Alberta, Canada - RJG_04 | ecosystem: Host-associated > Mammals > Digestive system > Stomach > Rumen | place: Canada: Alberta | collected... | reverse complement strand
ATGGACAATTTTATATGAGTTATGATGATTTTATTTATTATTATTGTATGATAGGTATTGCTAAATTACATCCTGATTTCTGTACTACTTTATGTAGAGTCAAAAAAAATAAAGCTGGAAAACCTTTTGTAATGAAATTAACTGTTCCTGAAGATTCAGTTCATGCATATATTAATTTATATCAAAAAAATCCAAGAATAGTCTTAAGAGATGGAAATTATCAAGAATTAGTTTTATCATTTTTAGTTTTAATGGATGAAAATCATAAATTTATAATAAGTCAATGTAATAATGAAATGCATTTATGTTTAAATATTGGATTAAATAAAGGAACATATTATGTAATAAGTGATATTAATTATAGATGGGTTAATAATGATAGTCAAGTTAGAGGATATAATTTAACATGTTATTCGGCTGTTGAAATTCGATTAGAAGATGTTACAAAAGAAGTTGATGTTAATTCTCTTTTAAAAGATGTTATCCTTGATTATTGTCAACAAAAAATAACACCAACTAAAAAAAATAATGTAAATACCTATCTTTCAAAAACATATAATAATGATTTTCCTTTTGTAATATGTGCAGTAGAAAATAATAAAAAAAATCCAATTAATTTCGAAATGAATATAAAAAAAAGAGGTAAAAAATCATTTTGTTTTTATTGTGATCCAACAGCAAGTGAAGATGACACTGCAGTAAATAGAATAATAAAACCAAAAGAAACTGGATTAATATTAATAATGCAATATTCACTTTCAAGTTTATTTACTTTAAATTATAATATTACTGATATTGAAAATGAAGAAAATGATGAAGATAAAGTTTTTGAAGAAGAAGGTGAAGCAATTGATGAGGATGAAACTTTATTCCAATATATTAGAGAATGTGGTGAAGGTTATGTTGTTGGTTTAGAAAATAAAAGGAAAAGTAGATTAAAAATGAAAATTGTTTTGGAAGGTTTAGAATGTAAAGATTCTAATAAGGGAAAAGATGAAATTGTTTTTTATATTCCTGGTAAGTCTAAAAAAACTTTTAATTTAGTTGTTAAGAAAAATTATTATGGGGATTGTACATTTCAATTTGATTTTGCATAAAAATTTTATTATTAAATGAATAAATTATAATTAAATAAATAAGATAAAGAATTGATATTTAATAAATTATGTTTATTATTTAAATGAAAAAATAATTTATATAATTTTTTTTTTGAATTCCTAAAAAAAATATTAATAAAAAGTAAAACTTAAATAATGAGTTTAAATGAAAATGAATTAGATTTAAATAAACAATTTGGAAATAACGAATTATGGTGTAATAAAAATATTATAAGTGGGAAAAAATATTATCAAGTATTTATTTCAATATTATTATTTTCAATTCCATATTCAATAATGTTAGGAATATTAATAAAAATAGAAGGTTCAATAATCCCAATGATAATAATTTCAATATTTTATATAATTTCAATATTTTCTGCTTTAAGAGGTGGATTTACAGATCCAGGAATTTTAACAAGACAAAATCAAGATTTTTATTATAGTACAAATAAACCAATTTTAAAAAATGTAATTAATGGAAATATTCTTAATTTAAATTATTGTTATACTTGTTCTATTTATCGACCTCCGAGAACTTCACATTGTGCAATTTGTGATAATTGCATTGAAAGATTTGATCATCATTGTATTTGGTTAGGTACTTGTGTAGGGAAAAGAAATTATAAATTTTTTTATTTATTAATAATGTCACTTAATTTTACTGCTTTATTTCAAATTAGTTATTGTATTTATTTAATTGTTTATCAATGTAAAAGTAGTAAAAAAAAAGATAAATATGATAAGTTAGTAATTATTTCTATGTCTTTTGTTTTAATTTTTGATACTTTATTTGTTACTTTTTTTATTGGGAAATTATTTATTTTACATACATATTTAATATTTAAAAATTTAACATTTTATGAAGATATTAAAAAAAAATGGAATAAACCACCAGGAACAAATTTATTATTTAAAGGAACTTGTTATACTTGGAATAGATTAATATTTAAATTTACACCTAAATCATCTTTATGTGTTTTTTATAAAAAGAAAAAAACTAATACTAAAATGGAAAGTGAAAATATTGAATTTAGAAATAATGAAATAAGTGAAGAAAATAATGGAGCTGATGATAGTATTAGTGATAATCATTTAAGAATTCAAAGTAATAATAATGCTATATATAATAATAATCAACAAAATATAATCACTTTTAGTAATAATAATAAAGTTGTTGATCAAGATAAAAATACTTCATCAAGTCAGAATAATTAGATTTTTTGTATAAAAAATATAAATTATTTGTAAAATATATGTTATATTATAAAAATTATTTGAATTTTCAAGTTGAATTTATTTTTATATTTTTTATAAAGCTAATTTTATAATTTTATAATTTATTTTACATATTTGAAAAATTTAAAAATTAGAATTATTAATTTTTTTATAAGTAAAAAATGAATTCATATTTTCAAAATGGACCATGTATTGAAATATACAGTACTAGTAATTTTATAAATAATTTTAAAATTAGATGAAACATTAATTAAAAAATGGAAATTTTCAGGAAAAAATGAAAAAGGATATGAAACAAATTCTAAAAGTTATTTTCATCATTTATTCAATACAAACTCAAAAATGCAATGTCCACCAAATGAAAAAGATTCAATTAATATATTCAATAATATATTAATATTTCAATTTCTTATTTTAAATCAAAAATCATTTGCAATAGAAATAAAAATTTCAGATAATACAGATTCTAAATTTCGTTTTAATTTCTCAACATCATATAAAGTAATTGAAATTCATGAATTTCATGTTTTAATTCCTTTAAATATTTTAATGCCAAACATTTGGACTAATTTATATATTGATATAGGGAGTTTATTAAGTCAAAGATTTAAAAATCAAACTATTAAATGTATTGATTATATTAGTATAAATGGTTGTTGTAAAGTTAGGAAAATTTTTGCTATTAAAAATATTACTGATCCTATAAATAAAAGTATTTTACTTTCTAAAAATACTATTATTAAAAATATGAAAATTGATAATATTAATATTGGACTAGAAAATTATAATATAATAGTTCCCAATACTACATCAACTAATATAAATTTTGTTGCTTTGGGTGAAAATTTAAATCAAGAATATAATGGACATTTAAATAACAATAATAATAAGATAATTAAATCAAATCAATCAAATAAAAAAATTGAAAGTCCAAAAAAAATAAAGAAAGATGAACAAAATAATAATAACATTAATGACTTAGTTGTTACAAATAGTAATAAAAACTTAAATCAAAATCCAAAAAAATTACAAGATACTTTAAAACAAAGAACAAAAGATAGTTTAAAATTTGTAAAAAAATTACCTGAATTTACATCAATACATAACCAAATTCAATATAATGCAAAATTAAATAAAAATAATACAAAAAATACAAGTAAAATAACAGGAATGATAAAATTAGGTGAAGATGACAAACAAAGAAAAACTTTTGAAAAAGAGAACAAAAGAAAACAATCATATACAAATAATAAACAAGACAATAAAAAAGAGAATTTAATAAAAAACAAAAATGACAAGAATAAAAATGAAAATAAATTTGGATTTGGATATTATGAAATGATGAAACAACCAACATTAAATGAAAGTATAGAAGAAATATATGATTATAATGATAATCCTTTACAAGAATCAATTTTAGTAAAAGCCCCAGAAATAAATACACAAACAAATATAAAAAAAGAAGATATTATTCATATAGATAATTATAAAAGTACAATTAATAAAACAGAAAAAATTTTAAACGAAATTGTTAATAATAATAATAATAATAATGAAAATGATGATAAATTATCTTTTTTTGATAATTTAGAAATTGATGATTTAAGAGGAAAATTAAATAATGAAAATAATAATAGACCATATTCACCTCCAATTGGAAAAATGATTCCTGTTATTGATAATAAAAATAATTTAATTAATAATAGAGATATAAATCCTCTTTTAAATTCAATGAGTAGTGTTGCTAGTTTTTCTACTAAATTAAATAATAGGGCAATTAATAATTATGAAAATTTAATTTATGATGAAAAAGAAGGAAAATATTTTGACCCTGTTACTAATATTTATTATGATGTTAAAAATAAATAAAAATAATTAATGTTATATATGATTAAAATAATTTATAATTTTAATATTTTGGATAATTTTAAATTAAAAAATGGAAAATAATGAAAAACAAAATGGAAATATGGAAAACATTAATATGGAAACTATGATGAAATTAATGCAATCAAATCAAATGGGGGATACTAATTCTGGAATTCAAGATAAAAATCAAATGTTAGAGGCTTTTATTTTATTTCAAAAATTTATGAATATGAATCAAATGCTTGATCAACATAAAGAAATTATTAAAAATGAAATAAGTAAAAATGAAAGTCAAACAAGTCAATCAAATAATAATAATTTTATAATAGAAAGTAAAAATATTAATAATAATATAAATAATAATAATATCAATAATAATAATAATAATAATAAAGAGACTGAAATTAAAAAAGATGAACAATTGGAAAATAATAGTATAATTAATACAAATCAAGAAACAAATAAAGAGAATAATCAAATTGTAAAACAAGATAAAAAAGAAGTAATAAAACCAAGAATAAGAAGAGGAGAAAATAAAAATATAGAACTTGAAAAAAAAGAAAAAGATGAAATAAAAGACCCAACTACAGAAAAAAAAGAAAATATAGAATCTAACATAGAGAAAATACAACAACCAAAAAATCAAATAGATGAATCTCAAAATAAAATAATAGAAAATGAAAATAATTCAAAAGAAATAAAAGAGATAAAAGAAATAACCCAAGAAGAAAAAATAGAACCAAAAAACAACAATATAACAAAAGAAGAAGAAGAAACAAATATAGAAAACAATAATTCAGACCCTTTTGAAAAAAAATTACCAACAATAAAAAATTTTGATGATATTCCAATAAAATCAGGAGGAAATAATTTTATGGATTTATTAGAAAAAAATTTAGAAAATGAAAAAAATTTACCTCAACAAAATATACAAAATAAACCAATAAGAAAATATACTCCTAATAAATATAAAAAACAAATTGAAATATCAAAACCACAAAAAGGAGAAATGAAAAAATATAAATATTATACTGATAATTTTGATGAAGCAAATCCATATAATGATAGAATGAATAGAGAAGAAAAAGCTAAACAAGCAAAAGAAAAAGCAAGAGAAATTGAAAATAAACAAAAATTAAAAATTGAAAAAAAAAATGAAATTGAAAAAAAAAATATTAATAAACCTGAATTTCCTAAAAATATTAGAAATTATAATATTGGGAATAATAATAAAAATTATAAAGAAAAAGATAATGATGGAAATGATATAATTATTAATGAAAGTGTTAAATCAAAATGGAGTAAAGCTAATTTTAATATTTTAGAAGGTATTGATGAGAAAAATGATGATGTTAAAAAATTAACTCCTGAAAATTTAACTATTGAAAATAATAATAATAATATTAAAAATAATAATTATAAAAGTAATAGTGCAAATAATACACTTCCTGGATTAGAATTTGGAGGAAATAATAAAGTTTCTTCTAAAAGAAATTTAAATTTGGTTGTTGGAATTCAACAAAATGATAATTTTATGTCTCATAATAATATTCAATCAAATTCAAAAATTGTAAATTCTTCTATTCAAAATAAAAAGAAAGTAAATCAAAATAATAATAATAATAATATTAGTTCAAAAGTTGAACAATCGCCAAATAAACAAAAACGAAATTCAAATGTTAATTCATCAACAAATAAAATTAAAAAAAACTTAAATAATAATAATAATAATATTACTAATAACTTTAATAAAAATATTCAAAATTTAAATAATGAAATTAAAGAAGTTATAGAAGAAGATAATACATCAGAAAAAGATAAAATAGAAACTAAAAATATTGAAAATGAATTTAATAACATAGAACATTTTGAAGAATTAAGTAAATTAATAAGTGAACCTAAAAGTAATGATATAATATATAAAGAACAATTAAATGAATTAAATCAACAAATTCAATTATTAAAAAAAGAAAATGCAAAAGTAGCAAAATTAAAAGAAAGTTATGAACAATTAAATATGAAATTACAAAATGATATAAGAGAATATAATAAAAAAAAAGAACAAGAAATGTTTAATTTTGAAAATTTTAAAGATGAAGAATTAAAAAAATTATCAAAAGAAAGAAAACAATTGTCAATTGAACAAAAACAGTTTGGTGATTTAAGAGTAAAAACTCAAAATTCAAATCAAGCAGCATCAATTAAAGATAGAGAATTAATTGAGCAATTAAGAAATCAATTATTAAAAATTCAAGAAGACTCTAAAAAAAAAGACAATAATAATAAAATATTACTGGATAGATATAAAAAACAATTAGATGAAGCAAATAATAAAATAACAGAACTAAATAATATAATAGTAAAATTATCATCAAATAATAATAATAACACAAATAATAATACTCATAATTCATTAAGAAAATCGAGAAGTAAAGGAAATTTAGAAGTTAATTATATGAATTTAAATAATGAGTATGATAATAATAATGAATTGAATAATGTAAGAATGACAGTACCAAATAATAATAATAATAACAATTATTTCTTCACAGATAATAAAAGAGAAAATGAGTTAAATTTAAATTACGATTACAACCAAGACACAAATAATGCAAGTTTAAAAGAAGAAATAAACATAATTAGAAATGATAATCTAAACAAAAACAATAATATAAATCCAAATATAAACAACAACATAACACCAAATAATATAACACCAAATAATATAACTCCAAATAACATAACTCCAAATAATGATATTCAAAATTTAGAAGAAGAAGACGAATCATATGATTTAAAATTCCCAGACAAATATCATAAACCAATATACAATTTATTAAAAACTGAAACAACAGATGATGGAAAAATAATAAAATACTATGACAAAGAAAGAAAAGAAATAATATTTAAAAGTGGAGTACGTAAAGAAATTTTTTCAGATGGATATCAAATAGTATATTTTAATAATGGAGATGTAAAACAAATTTTCCCGAATGTTAAAACAGTTTATTATTTTAGTGAAGCAAAAACAACACAAACAACTTATCCTGATAAATTACAAGTTTTTAAATTTGATAATGGACAAATTGAAAAACATTATCCTGATGGAACAAAACAAATTGCTTTTCCTGACGGAAGTTTAAGATATATTTTACCTGATGGATATGAAGAAACTTATTATTTAGATGGAAAAGTTCAAAAAATTGATAAAAATGGTATTATTACTTTGGAACATGAAGATGGTTATAAGGAAATTAAATATCCTGATGGAAGAGAAGTTTGTGAATATCCTAATGGACAATAAAAATTTTAAAAAAATTTTTTTTTAGTTATTTATATTTTTTTTTATTTTCCAAATAATGGAATATAAATATATATTTTTTTGTTTTTTATTTTTGATATTTATTTTTTTGTTTTATTGAATATTTTATAATAATTTAAAGATGAAAATAATAAATTTATAAAACCAAATAAATTATTTATCATCATTAAAATCAATATTTTTTCCACCTAAAAATAAATAATTAATCTTTTCATGTATATTTATAAAAATAATGCTAATTGAAATAATAATTATCAAACATAAAAATTTTTACCATTTTTCCATTTTTCCTTATGTATTTCCCTAAATTTATATGCATCAGGATTTCCACCAGGTCCCATATAAGGATTTATTTCCTTTAAAACACTATTATTATTCCCAGCATAATTATTAAAAACTTTTTTACTAATCCATAAAGATTTACTTTTGTTATTATCTCTTTTATTTATACTTAAAGGATCAACATAAGGATCTCCAAGTAAATAAATACTTTGTTCTGTTTTTGTTGGTTTTTTTTTTTTTTTATTAGGACTTATACTCAAATCATATTTTTTCTTTACTTTTTTATATTTATCAGGAACATCCATATAACTACTTTTAGGCATTTTTATATTATATTCAGGTGCATTTGATACTTCAGATTTTAAATTTACTGTCATTTTTTCTAATTGTGAATTATCTAATATTTTTAATTGTAAATGTTTTAAAATACAATTTGCTAGAATGGTATCTTTAAAAGTTAATATTAATAAAGGTGATTTTTCTTCTACTTCATAATCTTTTTGTAATTTATTTGATGATATATAATTATCTATTATTTGTAAAATTTCATCTTTTGATGGATATTTTTTAATTTTTATTTTAGCAATAAATTTCGGTTCAGTTACCTTTTTCTTCTTATTCATTTATATTAAATTAATAAATATCAAAAAATAATAAACAATTAAATAAAAAAAACCAAAAAATAAACTTTTTTCATTTACAAATGAAAGAAAATGAAGAATTAGATGATAATTTAATACAAAAAGAGAAAAATGAAAAAGAAACAGTATCATCAAAATCAACAAAAGTAACATCAGATTACGATGACGAAATAGAAGATGTAGAAGAAGATGAACCAAATCCAAGTTGTTGTGTAAATTTATTTTATTATTTATTTTGTTGTTGTTGTTGTGGAGGATGTCAATGTTGTTGTTGTGCAAAGAAAAAATTAAGTAATAATTACTATATAAAAAAATGGAGAAAATATTTAAATTCTCATAAATTTACTTTAAGTAAGGATGATGCTTTTACACCATTAACAAAATTTTTTGCTAAAAGTGAAGATGCAATAAATGAATTAAAAAAAGTAAGATTAAATCCTGATTTAAGTAAATCTAGAAAAATTAGAAATGATTTAGAATTTTATATTCCTCAATTATGTACTTTTATTCTTTTTGGTGAAGTTATTTATATTCAAGAATTTTTTGCTTTTTTATGTAGAGCTGCTAATTTAAATTTTTTTTTTGCACAAAGAGTTCATTGGTTTTTATCTGCTATGATTAATGCTGAGGAAGAAAAAAGAGATGAAATTATTCAAATTTTAAAAATGATTAATACACTTTTTAAAAGTGAAAAAGATAATAATAATAATTTGATTAATTTTTATATTCCTATGAGTGATGGGTATTTAAATTATATTAATGAGAATAATTTAAATTTTTTATACCAAAAAGCTATTAATAGTAATAAAAATGTTTTTGATATTATTGATAAGACTAATTTAAATAATAATCAATTGAATATTATTTCTAAATATAAAAATTCAAGAGAAAAAATTTATTATTATTGTTCTAATGAATTAGAAAATGAAAAACAAAAATTAAAAAATCCAAATTTGGAAGAAGAAATTTTTCATCCTGATAAATTACAATCAGATGAATTTTTCATTGATATATCTAATTTTCAATTATTAAATGAAGACATAACATATGAAATAACAGATTCAATAATAGAAAAAGAAAATGAATTCCAATTAATAATAGAGAAAAAAAAATCAGATTTAAATTTTGTTTCATATCATTCAAGCATTAATTTCATAGAACATTTATGTGATATAAGTAATGAATTATCAAAACAACCAATTGAAAATCAAATGGAATTTTTATATGAAAAAATAACAGAAATAAATCAAAAATTACCTTATAATGTTTATTTACCATTTTTGCATGATTCATGTAGAAATTATTTAATTTGTCATATTCCTTTAGAAGGAGCTAAAATTTTTAGAACTAAAACAAGATGTCCTATTATGTTAACTTTTGAATTAATTAGAATATCTGATGTTAATGCTAAAATTAAAGGTAAGAAAGAAAATAATATTGAAGATGAAGATTTATTATTATCTAAACCTATTTATGCTAATCAAAATAATGAAAATATTTTGAAAATAAGAAGTGTTAATGATATTGATGTTTTAAATCAAGAAAATGAACAATTAAAAAAAAATGATGGATTAAATGATAAAATTAAAGAAATTGTTAAAAAATATAATGTTAATAATATGAAAAAAAATGATGTTCCAAATTATACTAGAAATCAAAAAACTATTTTCGAAATTCATAATCCTGGAGAAAAAAAAATAAAACCAGAAGAAAATAGAGAATCATTGATTAATGAAGAAACAGATATTAATACAGATTCAAAAAATAAAGAAAATAAAAATATAGAAAAAAATAAAGAAAATAATAATAACCGAAATTCAAACACTCAAATACAGAGAATAAATGTTGATTTAAAAAAAATAAAAAATGTCTTTGGTAAAACCTTCAAAGAAAAAGGTCAAAAAATAAAAGAAAAAAGTTTATTTGGTAATATTCCATCCCATAAAATATTTCGTTGTATAATAAAAACAAATGAAGATTTAAGACAAGAACAATTTGCTACACAATTAATAAATGAATTCTATCAAATATTCAAACAAGAAAAAGTGAATTGTTGGTTAAATACATATGAAATAATAAGTACAGGTAATGATTCAGGTTTAGTAGAAATGGTAAATGATTCAGTGTCATTAGATCAATTAAAACAAGAAACACAAAATTTACCATTAAAAGATTTTTATGAATATTTCTTTAATAAAAAATCAAAACCTGATAATTATAAAAAAGCAATTAATAATTATATTTCATCATTAGCTGGTTATTCATTAGTATGTTATTTTTTACAAATTAAAGATCGTCATAATGGAAATATTTTAATTGATAGAAATGGTCATATTATTCATATTGATTTTGGTTTTTTATTATCTAATGCTCCTGGTAAAGGATTAAAATTTGAAACTGCTCCTTTTAAATTAACTAAAGATATGATTGATTGTTTAGGAGGAGAAAATTCGGATAATTTTAATAAATTGAAAAAAAATTTGAAAGATGGTTTTAATGCTGTTATTAAACATAAGGAAAAAATTTTAATTTTAGTTGAAATGATGTGGTGTGGACATGGGAGAAATTTACCTTGTTTTGAAAGAGAACAAGATTGTATTAATGAATTAAGAGAAAGATTAGAACCTAAGGAAGATCATAACACACTTGTTGATAACTTAATTAATTTAAGTATTAGAAGTTGGGCGACTACAGTTTATGATTATTTTCAATATTATGTTCAAGGAATTAATTGTTAGTTTTTTTAGGTTAATTATTATTTTATGTTAAATTTGTATAATAAAAAATATATTTTTATTTATATAAATTTTTTTTTATTGGTTATTTTATTAATAATGAATATTTAACAAATCATTTAAGTATTTTATTATTTTTTTTGATTCAATTTTATTATCTACTGATTCAATTTTAAATGCATATAATTTTTTTTTTTAAGTTGTATTATAAATTTGTAATTTTGGTTTAACCCAAAAATAAAATTGTTTAAATTCAATCATATTACTAATTTCTTTTAATTTCTCAAAATTTCTATCTTTGAGTATATTTTTATATTCTTCAGCAGTCATTCTCATAATACTTTCTGCAGTCTTACCAAAAATATCAATCCAATGTTCACAAGAAGAATCTTTAACTCGTAAACTTAGAGTATAATAATAATTAGGATTATCATAATTTCTCTTACAATTAGGACATAAATAAGTATTTTTATCTTCTTCATAAATTAACTTTCTTTTACAATTTCTATCAGAACATCCAATATAATAATTTTTTTCATTATGCATAATTTGAGTTACAGTAGCACAAACTTTAGAAACAGTAATAGAATCATCAATACTATCAATTGAATCCAAAGCATCTTTAATATAAACAGTATCATAATTTTCATTATCTCTATCTTTAATTTTTCTTTGATTTAAATCAGTTGAATCATCTAAATCATTAAATTCTCCTTTATAATTTTTTAAAAAATTTTCTAATTCCATTACTTCTGGAATAGATTTTGGAGGATTTACTTGAATAGATGTTTCATCAAAAGTTGATAAATTTTTACCATTAAATTCACCAACTTTTACATTTTTAATTAATAAAATATCAGAAATTTTTACTTCTGTTGATGCATGAATTCTCCATAAAGAAAATTCAATTTTATATTTTGATATATCACCAATTAATAATTTTTTCATTGGTTGATCACCATTTCTTGTATGTTTAATAGTCTTTTCTCCAATATCTAAAACAAAGGCACATAAATCTATTATACTATATAAATTAATATTTTGAATTTCACTTATTTTTATTATTTTTAAATTATTTGTTTTTATTCTTCCATCATCTTTTTTTTCTGTTATTACTGAATTTTCATCTAAAACTATTTTATAATCACTTTTTATAGTTGTGAATTTTTTATCATTTATTTTTACATAACCTCCTTTAATTTCATATATTTTCCCTTCTGAAATCATATCAAAAAATTTATCTACTGCTTTATTAAAACATGTACATTGCATTTCATTTTCATCTTTATCTAATACAATAAAATAAAAAAATTTTCCACTTTGTCTAGTATTAAAAACTTTAATTTCACTTTTTTTAAGTATTCTTACAAAAATAATAAAATCTCTACTAAATGTTGTTAATTGTTTTAATGAAGTATATATCATTGCTGAGTCATCAAATTTTGTTTCTGTATTATTATTTGTTATTATAATATCATTATTTTCTTCTTTATATAAAGTTGCTTCTGGAAGATTATTTATTTCTAAATCTTCAAATAAAATTTTATATTTTTTAATTACAAAAACTCTACTTTGATTTCTTGAATAAAGTCTTGGGCTTATTAGTTCAACATTAATTAAAGAATTTTCTTTTAAATCTTCATTTGGATTTATTTGAGTAAATAAAAAACCATTATATTTGAATATTTTATCTCTAAATGTAGCTGTGTAAAGTAATTTATCCTTATTCATCATTTTCTTTAATTGAACTATGATAAAGTTTTTACTTATTGAATAATCTTTTTTATTTTCTACTATTTTATATTCAAAAAGACTTTTTATTGAATCTTCATCAAGGAAAGAAATTATATTTTTGGAATTCATTTTTTAGTTAATTTATATGATTAATAACAAACCCTTTTTAAATATTATAATTTTTGTTATTGTTTTATTATGGTGGATTATTAATCAAATATTTTAACATTATAGTGTTTATAAATAAATATATGAAAATTTATTGTTAAAATTGAATTAGATAATTTCATTTATTTTATATGAATAAATTAAATAAGGCGGGAATGAATTTTATATTAAAATAAAATAAATAATAATTTTTCTACATTTATTGAATTAATTTTCTTTAATTAATTTTTTCAAATTTTAGATTAACCAATTTAATTAAGGTTTATTGAATAAATTAAAAAGTAAAAAATTTAAATCATAAATTGAATGGGGATTGGGGATTG
>Ga0256407_10010020_pt1 | contig 13411 bp, 11 predicted proteins | sample RumenRJG_04DNA_FD_193489 | JGI IMG/M metagenome (GOLD analysis project Ga0256407, IMG submission 193489) | Bovine rumen microbial communities from Lethbridge, Alberta, Canada - RJG_04 | ecosystem: Host-associated > Mammals > Digestive system > Stomach > Rumen | place: Canada: Alberta... | reverse complement strand
CTGCATCCGCACCGGCTTCTCCTTCGACAGGTCCTTCCATAGCGAGTTCTCTATGCGGTCGCTCATGCGCTGCCACTCTGCCGGCTTGCTCAGGTCGTCGCCAAAGTCCGTCAGCAGGTGTACCTCCGTCTGGTGTGTCACCATGTTGTAGCGCAGCAGCACCCGTTCATCCAGGAATGCCTGGATGTCCTCCACCGTCGCGTACACCTCCTGCCAGTTAGGCTTCCGTTCCATGCGCTCCGTGCTCTTCGCTTTCTTCTTGCGCTTCTTCTCTTCCATCTTCCTTCAGACATCATACATCTTGAAATTCCTCCGTAAGGAATTTCAATCCTTTCTCCGTCCACACAGGATACACGCGGACCTTCTCCTCGCCCAGCAGCGTATAGTATAAGGTATAGCGGTAACGCAGCAGTCCACGGAATGCATACGCTGGCGTCAGCATCCAGATGCCGTCGCTCTTATACAGGATGTCGCGCTCCTTCAACTCCCGATACAGCTCCTTTGCCGTCATCCCCAGTCGCTTGGCCACTGTTGCCGTCGTCACGCAGTCCGTCGTCAGCAGGTTGCAATCAACCATTGCCCTCAGCTGCCGTTCCTCTCTGTACATCTGTTCTTCTTTTGTCATAACCTTTACATCGTTTTAAGTTTTTCTTCTCGTTTTTTTCGTTATCGTTGGTTAACCACTGTACAAAGGTACTCATATTCTTTGACTCTTACTACCTACGCATCCACTACGCTAGGTACTACGGTTGGGTAAAAAAATCAAATATTATTTGTTTTTTTGCTCGCTTATTTGTACCTTTGTCCCCGAAATGAAAAACCTTTATATCATTAGTGGTTGCAACGGTGCAGGAAAAACGACAGCATCGTATACTGTACTTCCCGAAATCCTTGACTGCAAGGAGTTCGTAAATGCTGATGAGATTGCAAGAGGTCTTTCTCCATTCAATCCAGAAAGTGTAGCAATAGAAGCTGGACGATTAATGTTGAAACGCATAGATGAACTATTGGAAAAGGGAGAGACATTCTCAATAGAAACAACTCTTGCTACCAAGTCATATATCAATCTGGTGCGTCGTGCACATAATAAAGGATATGTAGTAAAAGTTTTGTTTTTCTGGCTAAATTCTCCAAAACTAGCTCTATTGCGTATTGCAGAACGAGTAGCTAAAGGTGGGCACAATATACCCGAAGCGATTGCTCAGAGAAGGTACGTTACAGGTATTAACAATCTTTTTAATTTGTTTATGGACGAAGTAGACTATTGGGATATATACGATAATAGCGAATATCCTCGTAAGCAAATTGCCTGTGGTGGTAAAGATGTTCAAACTGTAATTTATGAAGAATCATTATTTGCAAAAATTAAAAACTATGTCAAATAAAGAAGTAAAAGAATTCTCCGAAAAGTTGAGAAACGGTCTGAAACTTGCCGAGAAAAGGATGTTAGAAGACAAAGCCTTTCGCGGTGAGGATATCATTGTTTCATCAGATGGTGAGACGTTTCAGCGCATTCCCGCAAAGCAAGTAATGGCTGGAAATTCTGTTATTTAAGGAAAAACAAGATCACAACAAAAAAGTCCTGATACTTAGGTTTCAGGACTTTTTTGTTTTTTATATCATCCTCTTCAATTCAGTCAGAAAGTCTAGTGACTGTTGTTGCCTGAGTGCCAAGTTGTAGTCACTACGCATGTTCTTCCGCTTCCACAGCGTCTCAAAGGTTTTCCACTTCTCCCTGATGCCCAGCCGCTCGGCCATTGCATCGGCCAGAAGTGCTGCCTGGGTGCGGGAGATGAGTGGTTGATAGTTGGCATCCACCCACCCTGCCGCCTGCGCTTTCTTCCATAGCGCCATGGCAGCCTCGGTGCTAAGTGTTTCAGGCAAGTTACTCGTGGTTTTCTCCCTCCCTACACAGGGAGGGCTGGGGAGGGTCTCTGACTTGTGGAGGGTCTTCTCCCCCATATTTATCTGCGTCTCTACATGCTGCGCCCCCGAGGCGACATATACTATTTGGAGGTGGCTGCCAAAATTCGTCAGATCTGCTTGATGCAGCCTTTCAAGCAGACGGTTTAGTAAGCCTATGGCTTCGTCGTCATTGATATTCATATTCACGTTATCCGTTATATTTCTGATAATGAACACATATAATACGCCGTGAGGCGAGAGAGAAAAGAAATACGGAGACGTGGGTGGAATATTGGGGTCACAGCATTGTTCCTAAGGTCGGCAAAAACCTGATGGGACTGTTACTACCAAAGCCCACGCCTCCGTTATGGAGCCGTGAGCAGGCAGCCGTCTTATCCCATTAAAGTTTATTGAATTTGCCGTTCTAGGAACTTTTGGAAAGCTGCGGTTGCTTCGTCTATTTATATGTCTTCGGTTGCAAAATTACTAAAAATCCTGCATATTCCGACACATTTTTGCAAAATATCTTATGGACTCATTACTATTTCAGGGGTAAAAGGGTTATTTTACCACCACCTTCTTACCGTCTTTGATAAACACACCCTTCTTCAACCTAAAGATAGAAGTGTGGCACGCATTAGAGGGCTGAGACGTCAAGCAGCGGCCCTGCAGGTCGTAGAGGGGAGAATCTATTGGGGAGTTGTCAACAGGACTTATATCATCTATAGATGTTATTGGACTTCCATGTGAAGTTCTCCAGTCGTCCATATAAATGTATTCACCATCTTTCATACATGTACGCACATCAATGTACTTTCCGAATTTTGGCTCGACATCACGATAATAAAGATCAAGATTGTCCTTGGAAAACGGGTTGCTGCTATAGGGAGCACCTACAGCGACAATCCACATGCCAGGTCCATAACTAAAATTCAATTCCTCTCCTCTGAATCTCGCAATGGTAAATTCGACCTGACCAGGCAAGAACTTTACACGACGTATACCACCATCACGGCCATACTTGATATCATTATGTGTGAAAATGATAGTCTCTCCCCAATCAGAGAAATCATATATCTGCTGCTCCTCTGTAGCATCCTCTTCGACGATATAAACACGGTAGTCTTCTTCCCTGACCGCACAGTAATAGTGCAGATCCTCGTCGCCATAGTATTCCTTAAACTGGCAGTACACCTTCTTATAGGTTTTACCATTTATCACAGTATCGCCTTGCATGGTGAAGATACAGTCTATGCCTTTTGCACTAGGGTCCTCAGCAGTTGCATGAAAAGTGACACCAGGATGGTTATACCCACAATACCAAACCTTCCCCTCTTCCACGAACGGAATATATTCATGCTCCTGCGCAAAAAGAACGGTCTGCACCGTTAAAAACAATAATAGAGAGAATACCTTTTTCATAAGATTATAATATTGAACTTTGCTGGTATCGTCTCTCACTTAATCACCACCTTTTTACCGTCTTTAATAAACACACCCTTAGAAGGCTGAGACGTCAAGCGACGGCCCTGAAGGTCGTAGATATCTGAAGACACTTTTGCGGGTGTAGTCGCAACATTTGGAATAGCCGTCTCGTCGTCTGACAGCGGAACGAAATCTGGTAATGATGCTGCAAATTCTTCGCTTTCCCATAGTTCATTAGCACATTCCAATGGGCTTTTTTCACTTTCCGGAGTAAGAGACAGAATATACCATAAAGGCAGGTAAGGGTCATTCCCCACGATTCTGAGTTTATACTGCTCGGCATATGAAGTCAGTAAGTCTTGGTCCTCTTCATTCTTGAGTTTTACAGTCAAGTATGGACTTGTTGCAACTTCCTCATAGTTTTCAGTGAAATAGCATGAAGATAAAATCACAGACTTTGCATCTTCTACCCAAAATTCCTGTGAAGTCAGATTCTCAAAATCTGAACGAGAAATAACAAAAAGGTCAATAGCATTATTCTCTATCGTACGAAGAACTTGAACATTTGCACGAATTCTTTCGCTTACCATGTCATGCTCCTTGGCAATACTGACACAAATCTTGTCCTCATTCAACGTCAAAGGAATTTTCGTTCCCCGATAATAGTAATAACTATCTGTTTGCGCCATCGAAGAAATTGAACATAAGATGCTCAACAACATCAACATAAATTCTCTTTTCATAATCATTATAAGTATATTAGTTTAATTGCAGCAAAGATACGAATTCCCTTATAATCAAGCAAATATTTTAGTTTTTATTATAGAATTAGTTCTCTATTTTCAATGTCGTACCCAATGGAACGGTCGTGGAATTCTTAATTTCTATATACTCTGCTTTTAATGTAATATCACCTTGTCCAAGAGTTACATCACCCTGCTCCTTTGTGTCGGTTACATCCCTTCCCACATAAATGCTATCTGCGGAAATCGTTTTTGTTCCTGTAATGGTTTCATTTTGGATATAAACAACATGAGGTGTATTTATCACAGCACTATAGGCATCAACAAGCCCATATCCATATTCATTATTCCACTCAAGCCATAGTTCCTACCATGGGTATAGTTCATGGGATCCACAATACCCAAAACTCCATAATTCTTGTCATTAGAAAAACTGGAGTTCGCATAGGTAAAGCCCATAATCCCAATATTGCTTTTGTCTTCTCCTACTGTCGTGGAACCTGAGATTCCAATGTTTGGTGAGTTAGAAGTATATTCATAATTTCCTACTAAAAGTTTCGAAGATGACGTGCTATGGTTTGATGAGATTATTACTTTACCATCAGAAGTTACTTTCAACTGGGCAGAGGCTAATAAAGATGTGGTTGCTAACAGGATAAGTAGTAATGCTTTCTTCATAATTTTAGGATTTATAGGGTTTAGAATTATTGTTCATGGGAAATCGGGATATGCCTATTGGGGCATATCCCTAAGAGATATAGAGTAATTTACAGATATATCCAGCCAGTAAACAGCCAGTTGCTCATCACAAGATTAATCTCATAGTTGCCAGAGAGCGTAGAGGGCAGAATGACATCTGGCTGAGTAGAGAAAACCGTTGTAGTATAGACTTCCTGACCATTCTCATCCTTAATAATAAGAACATACTCAGGATGATTAATACCGAAAGAGAGCGTGTAGTCCTCAATGTAAACCTTTGGCACCTCAATGGGAGTCTTGGGATTACCATTAGTTACCGGTTGTTCATCATAATTAATACATACGGTTAGTGGCACCAAAACTTGAGCTGATACATTTGCGCTTAAAAGGAAAGCACCGAATAAAAACAATAGTAATTTCTTCATAATTTTACGATTTAAATGATTTGTCACTGCAAAATTATGAGAAAAAGAAAACTTATGCAAAAAAGAAGATGAGAAAGAATTTATCTAAAATTTTAGTTTGTTTATCTTTCTATAAATCAGCACAATAGATTAAATTGTACACCAAAAATTCACCATGGATTTTACATTTGTTAAGAACTTAACATGCGATAAAAAGACAGTCATCAATAGATTTCCTTGAGCATTTTATCAAAGGATTTTGAGTTTCCTGACAAATTGAAAAGTTTTTGTAACATTTCAGAACGGATATTAGAGACATAAGAAGGATCAACTCCTAACATGTGGCTGACCATTTTAGGCTTAAAACCTATTCGAATCAGTAAGCAAGTCTTAAATTCTTTTTCGTTTAAATGATGCTCATGTTTTGATATGAAATCCTTAAAACCAGGATAACGCTTGAATATTTGTTCCTTCATTTGCTCCCATTCCGCATTTGTCGGCTTTTGACCGATGACTGACAATTGCTCGAATTTTCCGTAAATTATCGTAGTTTTCAATTGTCTATCCGCTAAAGACTGGCTATCAGTATTGCGTTGCAGTAATGCCTTCACGATAGTTTCCTGTTCGCAAATAATCTGTTCCTTCTCTGAGATAAGTTCTATGTTGATTTCTGCATTGGTTTGGAGCTTTGTAATATCGTTTTGAGCCTGTTCTATGACAGACTGACTTTGCAAGTATTTCTGCTCTGCTGTTTTCCTTTTACGAGTCAATTCTCTTATGATGATAAAGGTCAGCAGACAGATTACAATGATAATCCCAATACAAATCCAAATAATAATAGTACGTTGGTTCGCTTTCTTTTGTTCTTGATGTGCAATTTCCTGATGACGGGTGTAGTCATACATAGCCCGTATGCGCTCGACCTCTTTCGTCGTCTTTTGTGCATACAAGGAGTCGCGCATCACATAAGCATATAGGCTATATTTGGCAATTGAATCTGGTTGGTGAAGTTTATGATAGATCTCGGCCATACCCATTGCTCCAGCATCTTGATTGTTGAAGTCCCTACCGTCACGCAGTTCTTTGCGAAAATAATACTCAGCGGAATCCAATACGTTTGTATGAAGGAAGTATTGTCCTTTTATCCTATAATATATTTCACGCCCTCTCTGTATATTCCCGAGGGAATCAAAGTATCCTGATTCAGACTCGTATATTTTCATATACCTTCTGACCTTATCAAATTCCTGACGAAGAACAAGGGTATTAAGAGTGCCTGCTAATGCAATGGCAGCATAACGAGTATATCCATATCTGCGATAGAGTTGAGAAACATGCTCACATATATATAATAATGAGTCTGGCATGTTTAGGTTACGATAGGCCTGACTTTTCTGTTCAAAGCTCATTAGTGCCGCGAGTGTGTCTTTACCAATCCATGCATAATTCGAAGCAAGTTGTTGGAAAACCAATTGCTCTCTATAAAGTCCCTGTTCATAGAATATCTGGGCCATTTGCGCATACACTCTAGCCAGTTGAGCATATTCACAATCGGAAGAGGTGGTATCTGCACAGTTAGCAGCATCTTGATAACATTTGAGAGCCATAGGAGCCTCGCCGTGGTCGTAGTAGGCGCGTCCAAGGAGGTAGTAGGCAAGAAGTCGGTCGTTGGCAGTACCTTGCTCATTGAAAAAGTCGACATAAGGCTGTACGTCGCCGACAGTAAAGGGCTGGTCGTTGCGATTACGCATATTGATACTATCAAGACCGGCACGCATGCGAATGCGGTCAGCCTCAGAGGTGCAGCACGTAAGTGCCAGCAACATAATAACAACACTCAGCAGATGTTTCATGACATTGTATTTCCAGATACTTGCATGCAAATGTACAAACTAATATCGAGAATTCCAAATTTACGTGAAGAAAGTTACTCCGATGTAGGAAGTCCGAAACAAACGGGACGGTTCTCTGTTTGTTACGTTTTTTTCATTAACACTTCATACAGCCGTAGCTGCGACTTGAAATTTGTCTTTTTCATTGCTTTAATTGTTTAAAAATTGTGACATAAAAAGGTATTATAAAGCCTCGCTGCCGTTTGATAAGCAACGAGGCAATATGTTTATTACTTGCATCTACTGGAGATGGTTCTCTTACACGTCGTCTTCGATGTCGTCGAGGCCATCGGCATCGAGGGTGACGCCTTCAGCGCCTGATATTGAGAGGTCCTGCACGTCACCGCTGATGGTTAGCAGGTAGCCCTGGTGTGCCAGTGCCACCACCGTCATCTCTGGGTTGATATATTGTTTCTTTTTCATTGTCATGTCCTCCTCGCTTTACTTGATGATTACTTTGCGGCCATTCACGATGTACATTCCCTTCGCAGTAGGCTTGCCTTCCAGCTTGCGACCATCAAGGGTGTAATACACATCTTCACTCTTCACTCTTAACTCTTCACTCAGCGAAGTAGTCTCTCCCTCTCCGAAGTCGACCTCGATGCTGTGGGCCTGCTGACCACCGTTTGTCGGTACATAGAAGTGGCAGCGGAAGCAGTTCAGCGTGCGTGGGTTCTTCGAGTAGCCTATCTTGTTGCCCTTAGTCATCAGGAGAATCTCGTTCTTGTTGCCCTGGTCGTTACCCGTTGCACCGCTCTCCACGATGCTGAATGGCGAGTACTGGCCTACGAAGGTCACGGTGTGGTCATAGCTTTCGACGGCTGTCGGCGTAGTGCTACTGATGGTGACGCCCTGGAATACGGGGTTCACGATGTTGGCACCGCTAGCCCACTTCACGATATATGGCTTGCCAGCCTCGATGCTCGTGGCGTCTTTGAACTTCAGCGTCAGCGTGTTGCCCGCAAGGCTCGACAGGGTAGCGTCCAGTTCTTTTACCGTTGCACCTTCCAGCGGAGTGCCTGCAAAGCTGTTGATTGCGAACGGCAGGCACAGCGTGTTCCAGTTGCCGTCCTTCGTCAGCGTGCGGCCCTGCAGCGTCACGTCAGCTACACTGCCGTTCCATTCTCTGATGGTGCTGCTGTTGTCGGCAGCGTCGGCAAGGGTGATGGTCTTATATGGGCGCAGCGTCTTACCGTCCAGCTTGCTCATATCGGTGATGGTGCCGCTGAGCACTTCGCTGCCGTTATAGAGGCTCTGCCCGTCGGCTATCTTCACGGTGCCGCTTTGGTTGACTTTATAGCTGCTGACGTGGATGTAGTCGTCGGCGCGGGTCCAGCCGAGGGTGATGTCACCGCTGGAGGCGAGGATGCCGACGGCATTAGTGCCGGTGGCGGTGGCGTCGAGCTGTCCACCGGTGACGGTCATGCTGGCATTGATGGCTTTGGCGTTAGTGCTGTTGGCGGTGATGGTGAGTTTGCCGCCGTTGAGGGTGACGGTGTTGGCTTCGAGGGCATACGCAGACGCTTTATTCGCAGAGTAGGTGCTAGTCAGGGTGACGTTGCCGCTATGCTGGGTGTAGTTGTACACATAGATGCCTTTACTCCACGTGCCGTCGTAGCGGAGAGTGCCGGCTGTAGCGGGGTCGAGGCTCTGGCCGTAGATAGTAAGGTCTTTAGTACCTCTATAAATGCCTGTAACGTTGCTTGCGAGGGTCATGGTCTTGCCGTTGCCAAGGATGAGGGTGATGTCGCCATCGAGATAAATCTCGTAGTCGTAGCTGATGTCGTGGCCCACGTAGTAGGTGCCGTCGGCGAGGTGTACGCAGTAGCTTCCGAAGTCCTCAATGGCGGTCTCATAGCCGTCGAGGGCGATGGCGCTGGCCTCGCCGGTGGTGCCGTCGGCCTTCATGTAGGTGATGCTGTGAGGCTGCCCGTCGCTGCGGATGGCTGCGCTCACGGTGGCATCAGCGTTGCCTACGGTGAGCGTGCTGCCGTTGATGGTGCCAGCTGTGGTGGCGTAGTTCAATGCGTAGTATTCTGGGGCTTCGCCAAGGGTATTGCCGAGTGTCAGCTCTGCGCCCTGGCGCCAGTAGGTCTCGACCACGTCGTCTCCGTCGCTGTCGCAGCTGAAGCCCAGCTCATCGGCCATCGCGGTCTGGATGGTGACGTTGTTGCCAAGGTTAACGAGATGGGCGGCAGAGACGTTGGTGACAATAGAGGGGTAGTCTTTGTGGCCGATGTCATCAATCAGGTTGCCACCGTAGTAATAGCAGTTGGTGACGGTGTTGGGGGTGGTGCTGATGCTGGTGTAGTCGTTGGAGACAAGGCCGCCAATGAGTGCACCGATGCTTCCCTCAATTATACCGTTGACGGCGACGCTGACTGTGGGATTGATGACGTGGCAGTTCTCGATAGTGGCATGTGAACAATCTCCGGCAATGGTGCCAACGTAGATAGTTGAAAGGTCAGTCGAAGTGTTGCTTACAGTTGGGCTTACGAGGACGACGTTCCTGACGGTGCCACTGCTGACGCAGCCAAAGAGTCCAGCTGTTCTGTAGCTGCCGTTGACAGTGAGGCCGCTGATATTCTTGCCACCACCGTCGTAGGTACCTTTGAAAGCGTATTCATAGCCTATGGGCGTGAAGTTGCCGCCACTGCTGAGGTCGATGTCGGCGGTCTGTCGGAAGGTCTTGCCGCTGCCGCTGTTACCGGCGCTGACGGCTGCAGCCAGGTTGCGCAGGTCATCAGCAGTGGCGATGGCATAGGCGGCGGTGCCTCCTTCGGTGGTCACGCCGAAGTGCTGGTTGCCGAACTTGGCGCGGCGCTTCGAGGCGAAGCCGCTCCAGTTGCCCGTGGTGTTCGCCTGCTCAGCCGCGATGCTGGGGAAGACGATGTACTGCAGTTCGTTGTCGTTTTGGAAGACGTTGGCGGCGAGGCTAACGGCACCGTCGTGGCCGATGTCGATGCGCTCGAGGTTCACACAGTTCTTGAAGGCGTTGGCTCCGAGCGTGGTGACGCTGGCAGGCAGCGTGAGGCTGGTCATGGCGTCGCAGTGGTCGAAAGCATTCTCGCCGATAGTGGCAACACTGTTGCCGATGGTGACGGTGGCGAGACTCTGACAACCGATGAAGGCGAAGTTGCCGATGCTGGTCACGCCGTTACCGATGGTGACGCTGGTCAGTTGCCAGCCCCACGGGGCGTCGGTGCGCCAGAGGCCGCCGACGGTGGTGTGGTCGTAGTTGTTCATCGCGCCCGTGCCGCTGATGGTCAGCACGGTGTAGTTGCCGCTGCCGTCCTGCGTGAGGCTCCACGTGAGGCCGTCGCTGGTGGTGCCGCTGACGGTCTGCAGGGTGGCGCTGACAGTAACGTCGGCGGTGCCGACGGTGACGGTGGCACTCTTCTTGTTGGTAGCCACCTCGCTGCTGGCAGCTCCCGTAGCGGTGAGGGCGGTGATGGACTTGTCGGCATCGTCAACGGTCAGGGTGACAGTGGCGCCGCTAGCAAAATAGGGCGTGTTGTTATACGTCAGCGTGGCATTGGTTGTAGCCAGAGTCACGCCGCTGGGTACGCCGCTAATGGTATAGAGAGGGACAGAGTAGGTGACATCATCGCCTTCGCCGATGGCTGTGACACCAGAACCGTCGGCGTGGTAATAGCTGGTTTTCGAATTAAAGACGCTATTAGCATAAGCTTCAATAGTAGTAGAGCCTCTACCAATGAGTTTTCCCTTATAGGTTGCTGTCGCTACGGTGACGTCGGCAAAGCATTCTATCATCTGGGCGATATGACCGCCAGGGGTGGTCCACAAAATGCCCACGATGCCGCCGGCGTTGGTTTTAGCCTTGACGGTGCCCGACACACGGCAGTTTCTGATTTGGGTGTCATCGCTTGCATAGCCCACAATGCCACCAGCATAGCTTTCGGTTGTGCCACTGACATCGATGTTGCAATCCTTCACGATGATGTTCTTCAGCGAGCAGACATTAGAATTACTGGTGCCTCTAGTATAGCCGAAGAGTCCGGCATACTGGTAGCTGCCGCTGACGGTGAGGCCGCTGATGGTCTTGTTGTCACCGTCATATTTACCCTTAAAGGGTTTACTGCTAGTGCCAATGGGCGTCCAGTTGCCGCTGAGCGTGATGGGGTTGGTCTGCTGGAAGTAAACGCCGGAGCAGTCGTGGGCAACATCCACAGTGAAGCCGTGGCTGTAGGTTCCCGTGCCGTTCACATATACAGCCAGGTCCTTCAGGTCGTTGGCATTGGTGATTTTATACGGGTTGGCCGAGGTGCCGGCTCCGTCGCCCCTTTTGACGAAGTCAGGCTCTCCGTCCCATGTTCCTTGCGCAGTGCCGAGGGTGCGGGTGTAGTGGCAGTTGTCGCCTGCCGAGCCGTTGCGCACAAAGGTGGCACTGCCGCTGGTGCATTCCGTCTCGTCGTTTCCAAGTGCAGCGGGGGCGTAGCGTGAGTTGGTAACGGTGACGGTGCCGTTTTTGTTTTTCCATCCCACGAAGCCGCCGCAGTTGGTGGTAGCAGTGGTAGCAGTGGTGCCTGTGCTGAGCAGCTTGCCGTCGAAGACGCAGTCCTGGATGGTGAGCGAGGCGTCTTTCTGGTTCACTGCCACGAAGCCACCGTGGGTGCCGTCGCCACCTATGCTACTCTTGATGACGACGCTGCTGCGACAGTTCTGGATGCTGACAGTGCCGTACTGTTGAGCGATGATGCCTGCGGCATACTTGTTCGAGGTCTGGATGGTGCCAGCGACGTGCAGGTTCTTGATGGTGACGTCCCCTACATATTGGAAGGGCGCAGCATTTTCAGCGCTAGTGGTGTAGTTGAAGGTCAGTGTCTTGTTGTTGCCGTCGAATGTGCCGATGAAGTCGTGGTAGCTGGCGCCCGCCATGCGGGTCACGCTGATGTCATAGGCTAATTTCACCGTCTTGCCGCTGAAGAAGCCCTTGTCGTTGCCTTCAAGCAGGTCGCAGAACTGGCCCCAGCCCGCAGCGGTGTTGATGGTATAGGTGTTGCCGTTGACGGCGAGGTCAGCCTCCTTTTCCCACTGCGCGTAGAGCGTGATGTTTCCTCCTGGGTTGATATTCTGCTGGTCGGTGTAGGCCGTGCCGCTACCGTCGGCCTGGGTGTTCCAGCCCGTAAAGTTGTAGTGTGTGCGGGTGAAGGTGCAGGGCGACAGGTTTTTTAACTCATCTGGATCAAAATCCTGGTCGGCCATCGTGCCCGTTCCGCCGTTGGCATTGAAGTGGACGGTGTATGAAATAATACCAAAATCATGTGGATTAGAGGAATTGACTCCCCACTGTGCGTAGAGCGTGATGGTCTGGCCCTCCGCTGCGATGTCGGTGACCACCTGACCGTCAGCGTAGGCTGTGCCGCTACCGTCAGCCTTGGTATTCCAGCCACAGTAAGGAAATACTCCTTGCAAATCATTCGTAAATTCATTAGCCGCCAGGGCTTGCGCCACGCCGACAGTGAACATCTGGTCGTCCATAGAGCCAGAGACCAAGCGGACGCAGTTGGCTTGGTTGCCATCGAAGCGGACGCGGTAGGTGTTGGCGGGAAGAGGGTCGTCGCCACCTGGGTTAAAGGGGTCGTCGCCACCTGGGTTAAAGGGGTTGTCACCACCTGGGTTAAAGGGGTCGTCGCCACCTGGGTTAAAGGGGTCGACGCCACCGCCACCAGAACTATTATCCTGCTCGAAAGTGACAGTGTACTCTTGTGTTAAATTGGGGAATAGAGAGGTGCTATATGATTTGCCATTGAGTACACCGATACCAGTGGCATCATTAAGATCGTTGGTGATATCTCGAGTTCCAAAAATGTCATTAAGCGTCACCTGCTTGACAATATAGCCGCTCGACGGCAGGAAATTGAGGGTGTACTGCTGACCGCTGACGCTGTAGCTGGTGCCGCTCTCAACGGGGTTAACTGTTCCGCCACCGTGGGTCAGCGTCACCGTGCCGCTACCCTCGATGTTCACGATAACATTGCCCGATAAGTCAAATTGCGCCCACGCCGTCTGCGCTCCTGCGAAGGCGAAAATGAGGGTGAGCAGCAGCATGGCTGCCCGTGAAAACATTCTAATTGGTTTTGGTCTCATATTCTTTAATCTTTTTAATGTTTTATTTCTATGGTCGTATATGTTGTCTGAAGTCGGCCAAGCTAGCTAATACAACAAACCGAACAGCCAAAGAGGTATCTTATCTCCGTGACCGATGTCTATATTGTCACTTACCACAAAACTGTCTTCTATACCCTTGATTTGTGAGAAGCCTTTGTTCTTACCTCCAACCTCAAAGAGCCACTTCCCGTCAACCACCAAGTCACCTTGT
>Ga0256407_10010017_pt1 | contig 13416 bp, 16 predicted proteins | sample RumenRJG_04DNA_FD_193489 | JGI IMG/M metagenome (GOLD analysis project Ga0256407, IMG submission 193489) | Bovine rumen microbial communities from Lethbridge, Alberta, Canada - RJG_04 | ecosystem: Host-associated > Mammals > Digestive system > Stomach > Rumen | place: Canada: Alberta... | reverse complement strand
GCAAAAGAATGTCTTAAAGTGTGCGGTGTTATATTTTTCATAATACCGGCTTTTATTGATATTTCTTTAAGTTGTCTCCAAAATTCTATTCTTGATATCGGTTTTTTTAATCTTGTTAAGAAAATATATTCTGAATTTGTTTTTTTTCTTACTCTTAAATATCTTTCCAAAAAGATTTTTGCTTTATGTCCGAAAGGAACTAATCTTTCTTTATTTCCTTTTCCTGTAATTTTTACGAAACATTCTTCCAAGTTAATGTTTTCAAATTTTAACGATATAAGTTCCGATACTCTAAGCCCGGTTGCATATAATAATTCAAGCATAGCTCTGTTTCTTACGGATAAGTCATCTGTTCCGGAAACGGAATTTAAAAGAATATCGACTTCCTTATTTGTAAGAGTATCAGGTAACTCTTCTGAAGTTTTCGGGACGGATAAATATATTGTGGGATCTTCTTTTATAATATCTTCAATTACCAAGAATTTATAGAATTGCCTGATAGATTCAACCATCCTGAAAATGCTTCTCGGTTTTAAGTTGGAAACTTTTAAATTCCATAAGAAATCCGTTAGTTGACTATGCTGTATATTTTCAAAAGATATGGATTTTTCTTCCAAATATTTGAAGAAAGTTTTTAGATCCGTTCTGTATGCAAGAGCGGTATTTTTTGAAAGTCCTTTTTCTATTAGTATATAATTAATAAAATTATCAATTATTTGCATAATTATTATGAAAGATAAGGATTATGTAAAAGCTCTTGTTTAATTGTTGTTATAGGTCCGTGCCCGGGATAAACAATAATATTTTTATCTAATGTTTTTAATTTCTTTAAAGAAATTTCTATTTCTTTTTGGTTTCCGGTAGGTAAATCCGTTCTTCCTATCGAACCGCAAAACAGAGTGTCTCCGGAAAACAAGAAATTGTCTATTAATATGCAAACGGATCCTATACTATGTCCCGGAGTATTAATTATTGAATATTTACAAAGTTCACATTCTTTTGTTTCTTCTTTATCAAACAATATTTCTGCTTCTTTTATTACCGTATCCAAACCTAATATAAAAGAAGAATTTTTGTGAGAATCAAGCAACATAGGTAAATCGTTTTTGTGTATTGCAAGAGGGATATTATATTTTTCTCTTATAATATCGTCTGCTGTTATATGGTCAAAATGTCCGTGAGTATTTATTAAAAGGACAGGTTTTAATTTGAGTTCTTCTATCTTGTTTACAACTTTTTTTGAATCAAGTCCGGGATCTATAATAATTGCTTTTTTTGTTTGCTCATCGTAAACAAAATAACAATTTGTTTCTATCATTCCTGAAACTACATAATCTACTTTAAGCATTATTTTTTATTATTTGTTTTCAATAAAAATTTTTTTATGGCTTACAAGATATGTAAAACCTGAATATAAAGTTAATATTGTTGTTATAAACATTAACCAATAAGGAGATTTTATTAATATCCAACCTGTAAATTTTTGCAAGCCGTGCATTTCCAATAAATCGTAAGCGGTAACCGAAGAATATTTTATTAAGAAAGAATTTATTATCAAAATAACCAATATTGTAATAATTGCTATCATTTGCGAACTTGTTTTAACTTTTCCGGACATGCTTGCCGGAATTATAATGTTTTGTGAAGCTGCGATAGATCTTAAACCGGTAATAATAAATTCTCTGGAAATTATACATATTACCATCCATGCAGGTATATTTAATGTATATAATCCTACAAAGGATATAAATGCGGAAGTTACCAAAAGCTTGTCTGCCAACGGATCCAAAAATATTCCGAAAGTCGTAATCATATTTTGGCTTCTTGCTATTTTACCGTCATAATAATCGGTTATTGATGCACCGCAAAAAATAACCAAAGCAATTATATTTGCCCAAAAAGAGTCAAGTGCCATAAATACAATAAATACGGGAACCAATAAAACTCTTAAAAGTGTTAATTTGTTTGCAAGATTCATATCAATTTCCTTTTATATCCTATCTAATTACTTTATATTATTATTGTTATAAAATCAAGAATTTTTTAAAAAGATATATTTTCAAACCCTTTGTTATGTGTTGCTTTTTCAAGAATTATGCAATCTTTTTTATTTGCTGCATTCAATATTAGTTGATAAGGTATAATTTTATCTTTTTTGCCTATAAAATGTTTTTGTTTAATATTAGGTATAGTTTCTAAATCCAAAGATTCTTTTAAAGGAAGATAATTAAAATATTTGGTCCATTGAGTATGATTTAATAACCCCGCTATTGTTATCCATTGAATTATATTCAGTTGATCTTTATATTGGTTTATTATTAATCCGGAAATCAAAGCTCCGCCGGAATATCCTATCAAAATAATATCTCTGCCTTTTGATATTTCTTTTATTGCCTGAGCCATATTATCAACAATTTTTTGTGAAAATCTTCCTGTTGTCCAATCAATTTTGTTGCTTTCGTTACTTTTTATATATTGGCATGGTCTTGCCAAATATACAACATTGGAACCGGTGTCATTAAAAGCAAAATTTCTTAAAAAATTACTTTTGGGAGTGGGATCGTTTGTCGGATAACCTTTTGAATTATAAGCATTTCCGTCACCTTCAATATAAATCCTTAAAGGTTCGGTATCATTTGAAATTTTTTGCCAACAAGCTAATGTATAATTTTGTGTTTTTATGGGAATATACAAATACTCTTTCGGAACTTGTACTTTTAATGAAGTGCAAGCACCTAAAAATAATAATAAAACTATAATTAACTTTCTCATGATATACAAATTATACTTTATTTTTATATATGTTTTTAACAACCAAGCAGAAATTTATATATAATATATTTAATTGACATACAATATGTTTTTTAGTAGTATGTCAATAAACCTACTTGTATGGTAGTTAAAATAGATTATAAAATATGATAAAAACAATTATTACATATATTATTTGCTTTCCCGCATTACTTATGCCGTGTAAATTAAGAATATTATATGCCGAACTGTTGGGATGGATATTACAATTCATATATTATATATATTATTCAATAATGAAAATAATTTTTAATGAGATAAAAAATGTTGAAAAATAAACAAGCCGTTATTCTTTATTCCGGCGGAACTGATTCCACTTGTGTTGTTTTTATGAAAGCAAACGAATATGAAACAATACACTTGTTATCTTATGAAAGGTTCGGTATATTTAATGTAAAGAATATAGAAACAAATGTAAATAAACTTAAGAATGTTTTCGGTAAAAATAAATTTATAGTAAAAAGAATAAATGTAGATAAAATATATAAACTTGTCGTTTACGAAAATTATTTTTCAAATTTATTTAAATATAAATTCTTCAATTTGGCGGTATGTGCACTGTGTAAATTAGCCATGCATATAAGAACAGTAATATATTGTATAGAAAATAATATAGATACTGTTTTTGACGGAGCAAATAAGTATGCGGTAACAACGGATCAATCGGAAGATGTAATATCGGCAATTAAAAATTTATATAACGAATTTAATATTTCATATTCGGCTCCGGTTTATAATATGCTTGCACCTAAAGAAAAAAGCTGGCTTGATAAAATAAACGATTCAAAAGAAGAAGTACAAAACACCACAGGAACTTTTTTAAAAGAAAAAGGTTTTTTCGAAACGGATAATGTAAAAGGAACATCAACAGATAAGAAAATGCAAGCAAGATGTTTTCAACAATTTCTATCAAATATAGCATTGAAATATTATTATATTGATAAATACGGGAATGATAAATATAAAGAAACTTTAAAAGAATTTTATGATAATAAAGTAAAAAGATTGGAAAAATATTTAAAAGATTATTTTAAAGACAAAGAAAAAAGCAAATTGTTTTCTTATATGAAATCATAAGATAAGTAAAACATATTTAAAATCTATCCTTATTAAACTAAATAAATTTCTGTTAATACTTGACAAATAAAAAACTAACAAGTAAAATTAATCAAATATGTTGGAAAAGTTTATATTAAGTTTTGATGACTTTAAAAAGAATAAAAATATATCGATTAAAGATAAAGCTTTTAATTTTGATATAGATAATAATATTATAAAGTCGTCTGATATAAAGTTTTCTTTTAATGCAGTTAAATATGACGATATTGTTAGTGTGCAGTACAATATCAACGGTTATTTTTTACTTGAATGTTCAAGATGTTTGGAGCAGTTTAAATATAATGTTGATATAAACTTTGAAAGTTCTTTTGATAGTGAAAAATACGAAATAGATGTGTTGGAACAAGTAAGAGAAAATTTGATTTTAAATATTCCGATGCAGCCGTTATGTAAACCTGATTGTAAAGGTTTATGTCAGGTTTGCGGTAAGAATAAAAATATAAGTAATTGTTCTTGTGAACAGGAACAGAATAATGAATTTATCGCTGAAAAGTGGTCAAAAATAAAAAGTTTAGTAATTGGGGGAAAAAATGCCAAATCCAAAAAGAAAACATACTCCTCATCGTAGGGATAGCAGAAGATCTGCAAATTCCAAGATAGAGGCATTAAACTCAAATATATGTTCAAACTGTGGTGCACCAAAGATGCCACACAGAGTTTGTCCATCTTGCGGTTTTTATGACGGAAAGTTGGTTGTTCCTAAAAAAGTAAAAAAATCAAAAACACAGGAACAACAATCAAACCAAGAGGAAGCAAAGTAAAATGATACTTGCCCTTGATGCAATGGGTGGAGACAAGGCACCGGATATTAATGTTGAAGGTGCTATACTTGCCGTAAAACAGTCTGATAACGATGTTATCCTTGTAGGTAAACAAGATATTCTTTATGCCCAGATGGATAAATGGTCTAAAAAATATTCCATACCTAAAAACAGGATAAGAATTGTTAATGCATCCGAAGTTATAGAAATGGGAGAGCATCCGGCGAATGCTTCAAGACACAAAAAGGATTCGTCTATGGCCGTATGTTGTAATTTGGTTACGGCAAAAGAGGCGGATGCTTTTGTTTCTATGGGAAATTCCGGTGCTGCCATGGCTGTTTCATTGCTTCATTTCAAAAGAATAAAAGGTGTTTCAAGACCTGCAATTTCCGTTTCGTTTCCTACTGTTACGGGAAGATGTATTATAGTTGATGCGGGTGCAAATGTGGATTGTAAACCTGAACATTTGCTTCAGTTTGCAATAATGGGAAATGTATATTCCAAAGAAGTTTTCGGAGTTAAAAATCCTAAAGTTGCAGTATTATCTATAGGTGAAGAAGATACGAAAGGAAACGAACTTACTCTTAAAACAAGTGAACTTTTAAAAGATACCGATTTAAATTTTGTCGGTAATATTGAAGGCGGCGATGTTCCCAAGGGAAAAGCCGATGTTATCGTTTGTGACGGTTTTGTAGGTAATGTCTTCTTAAAGTCAAGTGAAGGTATTGCCGAAATGATACAAAAATTGATAAAAGGCAGTATAAAATCAAATCCTTTATATTGGGGTGCGGCACCTTTTTTAAAATTGGCTATGAAAAGTGTAAAAAAACAGATAGATTATGATGAAATGGGCGGAGCACCTTTATTAGGAGTAAACGGAACTTGTGTAATCGGTCATGGAAAATCCAATTCAAGAGCTGTTAAAAATGCTTTATTTGTCGCAGCAAAATTAGCAAAAAACAATGTTAATAAAATAATAGAAGAAAAAATACAAAATATAAAAAAGAAATAATATGAATAATAATATAGGTGTAAAGATATTATCTACCGGTTCTTATGTTCCCGAAAAAGTTTTAACGAACTTTGATTTGGAAAAAATGGTGGAAACTTCCGATGAATGGATTTCTACAAGAACCGGAATAAAAGAAAGAAGAATAGCAGCCAAAGATGAAAATACATCCGACTTGGCATATAAAGCAGCGGTTAAAGCAATAGAAAATGCAAAAATTTCTGTTGATGATATAGATTTGATTATTCTTGCAACAATTAGTCCTGATGCACCTATGCCTGCAACGGCTTGCTATTTACAGAAGAAATTAAAGGCATTTAATGCAGTTGCTTTTGATATAGCTGCCGCATGTTCAGGTTTTATATATGGAGTTTCAATAGCAAAAGCTTTTATTTCTTCAGGAATGTATAAAAGAATCCTTCTTGTTGGTGTAGAAGAACTTTCAAGAGTAACGGACTGGACAGATAGAAATACTTGTGTTTTGTTTGGAGACGGTGCCGGTGCAATGATATTTGAAGCATCTGAAACGGAAAATGATATCGTTTCAACATATTTAGGTACTGACGGTACACATACTGATCTTTTAAATATACCGGCAGGCGGATCTGCAATGCCAACAACAAAAGAAACTGTTGAACAAAGACTTAATTTTGTTAAAATGCTTGGAAAAGAAGTTTTTAAAGTTGCAGTATCAAAAATGGCATTGGCAGTAAATAAAGCACAGGAGTTGGTCGGATTAACCGATAATGATATTAATTTGTATATACCGCATCAGGCAAATTTAAGAATTATAGATGCCGTTGCAAAAAAAGCTAATATTACAAATGAAAAAGTTTATATAAATGTTCACAAATACGGAAATATGTCTGCTGCAACAACAATAGTTGCATTGGATGAAGCATACAGGGAAGGCAGAATAAAAAAAGGTGACTTGGTGGAATTGGTTGCTTTCGGAGCAGGTCTTACCTGGGGTGCTTGTATACTAAAAATTAATTTTTGAGGTAATATGAAAAAAATATTTTTAATGTTTCCCGGTCAGGGATCACAAACCGTAGGTATGGGAAAAGAATTTTATGATAAATTTCCCGCATCTAAGAATATAATAGATAAGTTGGACGATGAATTAAAAAATATAATATTTAACGGTCCTGAAGAAAGTTTGAAGGATACGAAATGTGCACAACCTGCAATATTTGCAGTATCGGTAGCAATTTTTGAAGCATTAAAATCTTCAACAGATTTAACAAAATTCGAAATAGCAACGGCAGGACATTCTTTGGGAGAATATTCGGCTTTAGCCGTTTCCGGTTTTTTCCCTTTTGAAGACGGTTTGAAAATTGTTAAGGCAAGAGGAGAATTTATAGGTCAGGCATCTGCGGAAAATCCGGGTGCAATGGCAGCACTTATCGGTATGAAGAAAGAAACCGTTACGGATGTTTGCAAACAAGCATCCGAACTTGGTGTATGTGAACCGGTAAACTTTAATTCCCCTGTTCAGATTGTTATATCGGGAACAAAGGCTGCAGTGGAAAAAGCCGTAGAACTTGCAAAAGCAAACGGGGCAATGAAAGCCGTTATGTTAAATGTTTCGGGTCCGTTTCATTCATCATTAATGAAATCCGCTTCGGAAAAAATGAAAACGGAATTGGAAAAATATAATTTTGTTGAACCGAAGTATCCTGTAATTACAAATTATGATGCGCAATTTACAAAAGACAGTTCTTTAATTAAAGAAAAATCGGTAAAACAAGTTTGTAATCCTGTTTTGTGGGATACATCAATTGCAAATGCAATAGCAAACGGTTTTGATACATTTATAGAAATAGGTCCGGGAAGAGTTTTAACCGGTCTTATGAGAAAAATAGATAAAACTAAAAAAGCAATGAATATAGAAACAGTTGCAAATTTAGAATCAGTAATAGAGGAGTTAAACAAATGAAATTGAAAGATAAAGTTGCGGTTATAACCGGAAGTGCTCAAGGTATAGGTAAAACGATAGCGGAAACTTTTGCAAGAGAAGGTGCAAAAATTGTTGTTACCGATATCAATATGGAAAAAGCTCAAGCAACTGCAGACGAAATAAAAAGCAAATATAATGTAGAAACCATAGCAGTTCCAAGCAATGTAACAAAATTGGAAGACTGTGAAAATTTAATTAAAACAGCCGTAGATAAATTCCAAAGAGTAGATATACTTGTAAATAATGCAGGTATAACAAAAGATAATTTGGTTTTAAGAATGAGTGAACAGGAATGGGATGCGGTTATATCGGTAAATTTGAAAGGTGTGTTTAATTCCATTAAAGCCGTAACAAGAACAATGTTCAAACAAAGAAGCGGAAGAATTATCAACATTGCTTCCGTTGTAGGTATAATGGGAAATGCCGGTCAGGCAAACTATTCCGCATCTAAAGGCGGAGTTATAGCTTTAACAAAAACTTGTGCAAAAGAATTTTCTTCAAGAAATATTTTGGTTAATGCAATAGCACCGGGATTTATAAAAACGGCAATGACCGATGCTTTGTCCGATGAAGTTAAAGCAAAATACGCAGAAGTTATTCCTTTAAAAAGATTGGGAGAAGCTCAGGATATTGCAAATTCCGCATTATTTTTAGCAAGTGAAGATTCTTCTTATATTACCGGAAATGTTATAAATGTTAACGGCGGAATGTACATGTAGTTTTTTTGACGGTTGTTTAAAAAACTTGTAATTTATTTAAAAATGTAGTAAAAATAAAAAGATTAGTTGATTTTAAAAAGGGAGGAAGTATCATGGCAGACATAGAAACAAGAGTAAAAGAAATTATCGTTGAACAATTAGGAGTAGATCCTGCAGAAGTTGTTCCAGGTGCATCTTTTATAAATGATTTAGGTGCAGATTCTTTGGATACCGTAGAATTGGTTATGGCATTTGAAGAAGAATTCGGAATTGAAATTCCAGATGAAGAAGCAGAAAAAATTCAATCTGTAGGTCAAGCAATAGAATATATTACAGCTCACCAAGCTAAGTAATAAAAAGTTGGTTTCATCATGGAAAAGAAAAGAATAGTAATCACAGGTATGGGAGTTGTTACTCCTATAGCCGTAGGTTGTGATAATTTTGTAAAGGCATTAAGAGAAGGAAAATCAGGTATCAGTTTAATAGAAAACTTTGATACTACTAATTTTCCCGTAAAATTTGCCGGTATTGTTAAAGATTTAAAAGCGGAAGAATACTTAGATAAAAAACAACTAAGACATCTTGCCGAATTTAACAAGTTGGGATTGATTGCCGCAAAAATGGCAATAACCGATTCCAAACTTGATTTATCAAAAGAAGATTTAACAAGAATCGGTTGTATAACCGGTACAGGTATCGGCGGTCTTGATGTTATAGAAGAGGAACATTCTACTTTGGTATCTAAAGGTCCGAGAAGAGTAAGTCCTTTTTTAATACCTATGATTATCACAAATATGTTAGCAGGTGAAATTGCTATACAAAACGGCTTTATGGGACCGAACTATGCCGTAACAAGTGCTTGTTCTTCTTCAAATCATGCTATGGGAGAAGCACTCAGAGCATTGAGATACGGTGATGCGGATGTTATGATTACCGGTGGTGCCGAAGGAACGATAACACCGTTGTCGGTAGCTGGTTTTTGTAACATAAAAGCACTCTCTACAAGAAATGATGATATAACAAGAGCATCAAGACCTTTCGACAAAAACAGAGACGGTTTTGTTATGGGTGAAGGTGCAGGAATACTTGTTCTTGAAACTTTGGAACATGCCTTGGCAAGAGGTGCAAGAATATATGCCGAATTTTTAGGTTACGGAGCATCCGATGATGCATATCATATGACAGCTCCTCATCCTGAAGGTAAAGGTGCAATTCTTGCTATGGAAAATGCAATAAAAGATGCAGGTATTTCAAAAGATGAAATAGACTATATCAATGCACACGGAACATCTACACATATGAACGATGCCATAGAAACTTTGGCAATAAAAAAAGTGTTTGGAGAAAGGGCATATAAAATTCCTATATCTTCAACAAAATCTATGACAGGTCATTTGTTGGGCGGTGCAGGTGCGGTTGAAGCCGTAGCTACGGTTTTATGTATGCAAAACGGTTTTATTCATCCGACAATAAATTATGAAACACCGGATCCTGAGTGTGATTTGGATTATGTTCCTAATGTTGCAAGGGAACAACAAATTACATGTGCTTTGTCGAACTCTTTGGGTTTTGGCGGGCATAACGGTGTAATAATAATTAAAAAGTATGTTGGATAATATAGCTTTGTTTCAAGAAAGTCTTGAATATAAGTTTAAAAATCAAGATTTGTTAAAAACAGCATTAACTCATAGATCTTATTCTTGTGAGTATAGCTTAAAATATTGTAATGAGCGGATGGAATTTCTGGGAGACAGTATTCTATCCGCTATTGTTTGTGAATATCTTTATAATAAATATTCGCAAAACGATGAAGGCAAATTATCTCAAATAAAAGCCCAAATAGTTTCTTCGAAAAATTTAAGCAAATGGGCGAAAAAAATAAAATTAGATAAATTTGTTTTAATAAGTAAAAGCGAAGAGCAAAATTCGGCAAGAAACAGAGAAAGTTTGTTATGTGATTCTTTCGAAGCCGTTACGGGTGCAATTTTTCTCGACAGTGATTTTGAAACGGTTTCGAAATTCGTTAATTCTTTTTTAAGTTCTCAAAAAGATATAACAATAACAGATTACAAAACTACATTGCAGGAAGTGGTTCAAGCAAAATTTCAGACTTTGCCCGAATATAAAGTTATTAAGGAATCCGGACCTGATCACGACAAAACTTTTGAAATAGCGGTTTATATAAAAGAGAAGTTTTTTGGTAAAGGTAAAGGAAATTCCAAAAAGCATGCGGAACAAATGGCTGCAAGTTTTGCATTGAAAAAAATAAAATAGCTCGTAATATATAATTTACAACAAAAAATTGTGCATTATAAATTATAAGCAAAACGGAGGAAAATATGAATTATTTTTTAAGTGAAGAAGAGCAGATGATTGTTGATACAGCAAGACAAATTGCTCAGGAAAAAATGAAACCTGTTAGAGAAAAGTACGATGAAGAAGGAACTTTTCCTTGGGATATTGTAAAAGAATTGGCAGATGCCGGTCTTTGCGGAGCATATATTCCGGAACAATATGGCGGTTTCGGTAACGGAAACATAATGAATTTGGTTCTTGCAACAGAAGAACTTTGTAAAGTTGACGGCGGTGTTGCATTATGTTTGGCAGCAACTGCACTCGGAACATTGCCTATTCTTATCGGCGGAAACGAAGAACAAAAACAAAAATATTTACCTAAAATTGCAGCAGGAACAGTTGCAGCCTTCGGTTTAACGGAACCTTCAGCAGGTTCTGATGCAACAGGAATGAAAACAGTTGCAACAAAAGATGCTAACGGTGATTATATTCTTAACGGAACAAAATGCTTTATAACAAATGCAGGTGATGCCGAAGTTTATACCGTATTTGCAAAAACCAATCCTTCAAGAGGTGCAAGAGGAATTTCCGCTTTCATACTTGAAAAAGGTATGGAAGGTTTTTCATTCGGTAAAAAAGAAAACAAAATGGGTATCAGAGCATCTTCTACAAGAGAATTGATATTCAATAACTGTAAAGTTCCTAAAGAAAATCTTTTGGGAAAAGAAGGTCACGGTTTGATGATAGCTCAAGCAACACTTGATGCTTCAAGACCGGGAGTAGCAGCACAAGCTTTAGGTATAGCAGCAGGTGCATTGGAAGAAGCAGTAGCATATTCAAGAACAAGAGTTCAGTTCGGTCAACCTATATCTTCTTTCCAGGCAATACAACATATGCTTGCCGAGATGGCAACAAAAGTTGAAGCAGCAAGAGCACTCTTGTATTCAGTTGCAAGAATGATAGATGATAACAACAAAAAAGATCCTAAAGACAGAATTAGAACAAGTAAAGAATCCGCAATGGCAAAATTGTTTGCTTCAGAAACTGCTATGCAGGTTACAACAGATGCAGTTCAAATTTTCGGCGGATACGGATATTGCAAAGAATATCCTGTAGAAAAGATGATGAGAGATGCAAAAATTACAACATTGTATGAAGGCACAAGCCAAATACAAAAGAACGAAATTGCATTGAACTTAATAAAAGAATCAGCAGCAAAAAAATAGTTTAATATAAAAAATAAAAAGCGAGTTGAAATTTTAAATTTTCAACTCGCTTTTTTTTATTTGAAAAATATTTAACCAAAATAAAAACTCCGACAGTAGGACTCGAACCTACAACCCTCCCGTTAACAGCGGGATGCTCTACCATTGAGCCATGTCGGAATCAATTAGTAAAATAAACTACTAAAAATGTTTAATAATTTTACCAATTTATTTTATAAAAATCAAGAGTTTTTTTTACAAAAAAGAAAAACACCTTATCAAAAATGATAAGGTGTTTATAATCTAGAGTTGCTAACAAAAAAATTATTTTTCTATTTTTCTTATATTAGCTGCTTTAGGACCTTTTTCTGATTCAACAACATCAAATTCAACATTGTCGCCTTCAGAAAGAGATTTGAAACCTTCAGATTGAACTGCAGAATAGTGTGCGAAAACATCTCCTGATCCGTCGTTGTTGGAAATGAATCCGTAACCTTTTTGGTCGTTAAACCATTTTACTTTACCTTGTGCCATTTACTTCTACTCCTTGAATTTTAGTTTCCTTAAGGAAACTTATTTCTGAACTGTATTTCAAGCTCACCTCAATATTTAAGTATTTATTAAAATTTTTGTCAAGTGAAAAATAATAAAATTTTTTATTTACTGATGTTTTTTTAATAATCAAATTTTGATATACTTAATAAGATAGATTATAAAATAAAAACAAAAGAAGGATAAAAATGAAAAAATATTATATTACAACACCAATTTATTATGTTAACGACAGACCTCATATAGGTCATGCATATACCACGATAGCAGCAGATATTGCGGCTCGTTGGAAAAGGCTTCAAAATAACGAAGTTTATTTTTTAACCGGAACTGATGAACACGGTGCAAAAATTTGTCAATCTGCACAAGCCAAAGGTGTTACACCGAAACAACTTTGTGACGAAATGAGCGGATACTTTCAACAAGCATGGAAACTTCTAAACATTTCTAACGACGGTTTTATAAGAACGACAGATAAAGTTCATGAAGAGACTGTTCAAATGATAATGCAAAAACTTTACGATAAAGGGCTTATATATAAAAAACAGTATGAAGGTTTATATTGTGTAGGATGCGAAAAGTTTATTGCCGAAAAAGATTTGGATGAAAACGGTTGTTGTCCCGACCACAAGAAAAAACCTGTTGTTCAGTCGGAAGAAAATTATTTTTTTAAATTGTCGCAATTTAACGATCAACTTATTGATATGATAGAAAATCCTGCAAACCCTAATCATATAGATGTTTTGCCGGAATCAAGAAGAAATGAAATACTCGGGAAATTAAGATTGGGACTTGAAGATATAAGTATTTCAAGAGCTGCTCTTGATTGGGGCATTCCGTTACCTTTTGATAACAGTCAAACGGTATATGTTTGGGTAGATGCTTTAATCAATTATGTTTCAGCTATCGGATACAAAGATAACAAAGAAATGTTTGAAAAATATTGGCCTGCAGATATACATTTAATGGCAAAAGATATTTTATGGTTTCACAGTGTAATTTGGCC
>Ga0256407_10010016_pt1 | contig 13417 bp, 13 predicted proteins | sample RumenRJG_04DNA_FD_193489 | JGI IMG/M metagenome (GOLD analysis project Ga0256407, IMG submission 193489) | Bovine rumen microbial communities from Lethbridge, Alberta, Canada - RJG_04 | ecosystem: Host-associated > Mammals > Digestive system > Stomach > Rumen | place: Canada: Alberta... | reverse complement strand
TGACTCAAGACGGCCCCGTTACGACAGTCGTCAAAGGCGCTGTTCGGCCGAAGAGCGCGTTCCTCGGGCAATACGACCTCAACTACACGTGCGAAATCGTCTACTACTCGCGCGCAAAGGGCGAGCTCCACGCACTTCGCGAATGCTCCCCACTCTCGACAAGGGAAAAGCTACGCTCCAACTATCGCGCACTCGTCCTCGCTGAGCACATGCGCTCGCAGGTCGCGACGCTCGCGCCGCACGGCGAAGAATCTGCATCGTGGCACGCCACACTCGCGGATGCGCTCGACTCGCTTTGCGCTGGCGCGGCGGATTCGCCGCGCAGCCTCGTCGCCGCCCTCCTCGGCTTTGAGCTCGAAATCCTCTCGCTTTCGGGGCTTTCGCCAGAGGTCGAGGCCGAAGCTGGCTCATTTTCCTTGCGCGGAGAGCGCCAAATGCCGATTTCACAGGATGTCGCCCACTGCATAGACAACCCGAAAACCGAAAAAAATATGCAGATTCTACTGGACGCGGCGAGGGCAATTGGTGTATTCTATACGTTCCACCTGGATTCTGCCCCGGAAGCGAGGCGGACAGTCCTAAGGATGATTTCCAACAACGAAGAAGGAACAGGAAAACAAGATGGCCAAGATTAAGATAGCAGGTACGGCGCTTGTCGCCGCGGCGCTCGTCGCCGGATGCTCGAAGAACGAAACGACAGACGTCGCCCCAGACGTGACCTCTGACGTTGCGGCCGCACCCGCCGAAGACCCGAACGAAGTGATGGTGTCCGTCGGGGAGAAAAACCTCACCCGCGGTGAAATCGACAAGATTGTCAATGCCGCCCTTGCGAAAGACGGCGACAAGATTCCCGCCGAGCAGCTCGCCTACCAGAAGCGCATGATCGCCATGCAGGTGGCCCAGGGCTTCATCATGGACAACGCGCTCGCGGTGAAAGCGACAGAACTCGGCTACAAGGTCGGCGACGACGATTTCAAGGCCTTCACCGAAAAGCTTCTTAAGCAGTTCGAAGGCCGTCCTGACGCGCCCAAGACCATTGAGGAATTCGCAGAGAAGTTCCCGTTCGGCAATGACTACGTCTTGGCACAGCTCAAGAGCCAGGCGCTTATCGAAAAGATGATCGAGGGCGAAATCACCTCGAAGAACACGACCGATTACTCCACCGAGGCAAAGAAGATCATCGACGGCATCAAGGAGAAGAACTCCAAGATCCTCTCTGCCGCCGACGCCGAAAAGAAGATCAAGGAACTCAAGTCCACGATAGATACGACGCCCGAAGCTGAGAAGTCAGCCAAGTTCGCCGAGCTCGCGAAGGAGAATTCCGATTGCCCGTCTGGCGCTAAAGGCGGTGATCTCGGGTTCTTCTCCCACGGTCAGATGGTTCCCGAATTCGACAAGGCGGCGTTTGAGCTCCCCGTCGGCAAGGTTTCAGACATCATCAAGACCAGCTTCGGCTACCACATCATCCTTGTTACCGAAAAGAAGCCGGCAGTCGAGGCAAAGGGCGAGACGCCCGCAGTGCCGGAGTCAGTCAAGGCGAGCCACATTCTCGTCAAGGTAGGCGAGCCCCAGCAGGTTCCGGACGAGGCAGAAGTGGTTGCCTTTCTCAAGAGCCGCGACAGCCGCTCGCAGATCGGCGAATTCCTGCAGAACATTCTTCGCAAGGCCAACATAAAGGCAACAGGCGAATACAAGTCTCTGCTCCCGCCTCCGGAAACGCCGAAGGCCGAGCCGGCTCCGGCAGCCGAACCTGAAAAGGCGGCTGAACAGGAAAACGCGGCTGAACCCCAAAAGGCGGTTGAAACTGCCGCCGAGAAATGATATACTTTCCCGCAATCGAAAGGAATAGCAGAAAATGAGCCAGCATGCATCTCTTAAGGGTTCCGGCAAGATCGTCTCGAAGCGCAACGTCCTGAAGCGTTTCGAGCGCGTAAACCTCCTCCAGAAGCGCGGGGAATGGAAGGAAGGAAGCCGCGGCCTTGGTCTCAAGAAGACCAAACCCGAGGCCTAAGAATTTTCAAGGTCAAGACAAGAAGAGAGGCGCCCGTATCACGGACGCCTCTTTTCTTTTCAACTCTTCAACTTTTCAACTCTCCAACCTTTCAACTTTTCAACCTTTCAACTTTTCAACCTTTCAACTTTTCAACCTTACTCATGATACACGCCTTGCGCGTCGAGGGCCTTTGCAATGTCTGAATATGCGAGCGAGCGCGGCATAACACCCTTCTGCACCGCAAGACCAGCCGCTATGCCAGCGGCCTGGCCAGTCATGAAGCACGGCGCGATGAGGCGGAAAGTGTCGATAGAGTCGCCCTTCCCGAGGCAGCGCCCAGCGCAGAGCATGTTCTCGACCTTCTTCGGCAGGATCTGCCTATACGAGACGCGAAACGCCTTGTGAGGGCCGTCTGCACCGCACCAGCCGATGCAATCAGCTATCTTGTCGTTCTCCTCTACAATCTCCTTGCGTCCCATGACGTACTCTGCCGCGATAAGACGCGACTGACGCGGGCCTATCTGCGAGGCGGAATTCGACGTGTAGACATCCTCCCAGCCAGGGGTCTTGCGCATTTCAAGGACATCGTTCCAGTTCTTGCGGCGAAACACGACTTCGAGGCGCGAGAGGTCTCGAACTGAAAGGCCATTGCCAGTTTCCATGCCACAATGCCCCCATCGAGCGTCAGGATTTCCCTCGTTGCCATGGGATGGGAACCTTGACTTGGCTCCCTTACGTGGCTTGATTGTATCCATGTTGGCCCAGCGAAACACTGTCGAAATTGGACATGTCACCTGGCTGTAGTCGCCGCCAGCAAGGAAGAGCATGTCTGCATCGCCAGTGCAGTCGACAACCTGCTTCGCGAGAATCGCCTGGCGGCCCTGCTTTGACTCAAAGACAACGCCCTTCACGGCGTCTCCGTCCTGAATCACGTCGACACCCCAGGAATGGAAGAACATCTCCACCTTGTTCTCGGCAATCATTTCGTCCATAATCACCTTGGCGGCCTCGGGATCTATCGTCGGCAGCCACTGCTGTTTAGGACAAGCGGGTTCAGGTGGGTTGCAGAATATCTTCCCGAGCTTACCCGCGCGAAGCATGAACTCCTCACATACACCGCGCGTTACAAGGTTCCAGTTGCCGTCGTTATTGGCACAGGTCGCAAGGACAATAAGCACCATACCGTTAGTGAAAAGGCCTCCAAGCGACCCATAGCGCTCCACGAGGGCGACTTTCGCGCCTGTCCTTGCGGCCGACACGGCGGCGGCGAATCCCGCAGGACCTCCGCCGACGACAACGACGTCTGTCTCGTGGAAAATCGGCAGCTCGCGTGCCGGCTGGAAGACTTTGCCGTCCTTCAGAAAGGCGCTAGGCAAATCTGTCATCGTATGATCGAGCGGAAAGATATGCTGACCAAACCAGACGTTCTCGGGATCGCCGCAGCTGCCCTCGGGGAGACGGCTTTTGTCGGGAACGTATTCGTCGCCAAACGCCGCACCGGTGGCAAACGCCACGCCGCCAAGCCCGAGCTTCTTCAGAAAATCGCGTTTTGTGATTTGCATGTCTATGTATTCCTTTTTAAGGAGCGAACTTCGCTTACGATCTCCCCGCTTGCAAGACGCGTATGCAGCGCATCGCCGCAAGAAACCTGATCTGCGGACTTCACGACTGCGCCATCCTTGTCCGTCGTGAGCGAATAGCCGCGGTCAAGTACTGAATACGGCGAAAGCAATGCAAGTTTTTCCCTGGCCCTGTCAAAAGCGGCCTCTCGCCTCGTAAAGCCGAGGACAACGGAAGATCCAAGCGCGCTCGACAGCGAGTCTATGCGATGCGCGACATCGGCGGCCCTCGCCTGGAGAGCTGGAACGAGCGCGGAGGAAAGGTGGTCCGTCCTCTGCGCAAACCATTCGTATTTCGCGCGAAGCGCCTTTGCAAGTTGCGAGTCAAACGACGCAATCTGCGCACGAAGGTCGGCAAGAACGGGAACTGCAATCTCAGCGGCGATCGACGGAGTCCCGGCGCGGACGTCTGCCGCGAAGTCGCAGAGCGTGTAGTCCGTCTGGTGGCCTACTGCGGAAATAGTCGGCACCTTCGACGCCGCGACAGCGCGAACGAGCGCTTCGTCGTTGAAGCAAAAGAGGTCCTCGAAGCTGCCGCCGCCGCGCGCGACGATGAGCACGTCGGACTTGAAGTCGCAGTCCTCGCGGTTGAAGTACTCAATGCCGGCGATGATCGTCTTCGGCGCGTCAGCGCCCTGCACCTGGGCGGGGAAGAGCCGTATCTCGAGATTCGGAAACCTTCGAGTAAGCACAGTGCACATGTCGTGTATCACGGCACCGGCCTCGCTCGTGACGATTCCGATTCGCCGAGGCATCGAGGGAAGTGCGCGCTTTCGCGCGGGGTCGAACAGCCCTTCGCCCTCGAGCTTCGCCTTGAGCTCGAGATACTTCTGCATCAAGTCGCCAAGTCCCGCGAGCGTAGCGGAAAGGACGACGATCTGGTAGTTGCCGCGCGGTGGATAGACGGTAACGTTGCCGAAGACCTTGATTTTGGCACCATCCTTGAGCCCGGCAGCAAGTTCAGAGTGTCGCTTGCAGCTCGATTCGTACTGTCCCGCAAACATCACCGCGGAAATCTGCGCGCCCTCGTCCTTGAGAGTAAAGTAGCAGTGGCCCGACGGATAGCGCTTCCAGCCGCTCACCTCGCCCTCGACCACGACCTTGGAGAAGCCGCTCTCTATCGCTCGCTTCAAGGCGGACGTCAGCGACGATACTGTGAACTCTGGATGCGCGGACGGCATGGCGTCACCTCATAAGGACGCTTCGCGCGAGGACGCGCTTCTTGTCGCGATAGGAATGGATGCCGACGGAAAGAATTGTGCCAACGGCGAAGAATGCGCTAAGGAGGTTAGTGCCGCCGTAGCTGAAGAACGGCAACGCCATGCCCTTGGTAGGCAGCGCCTCGCACACGACGCCAAGGTTGAACACGGCCTGGAAGAATATGATGAACGCCATGCCGATCACGAGAAAGCGCCCGAACCTGTCGGAGGCGTTGCGCGCAATATAAACCGCGATGCAGAAGAACGCAAGGAAGAGGACGATCACCGCTATGGAGAAGAAAAGCCCGAGCTCCTCGGCGCCGACGGCGAAGATGAAATCGGTATGACATTCCGGGAGATAGGCCTGCTTCTGCATAGACTCGCCCAAGCCCACGCCCCAAAGCCCGCCGTTCTTTATCGCAACAAGCGCCATATGGGCCTGATAGGCGGCAGGATCCATATTCGCAGTAGTGACCTTCTCCACAACCTCCTGTCCGCCACCGAAGACGGAATGGACAAACGCCATAATCCGCCTCATGCGGTTTTCGTTGAAGCACATGATGACACCGGCCGCAGCGGCGCCAATGAGTCCCGCAGGGATTATATGCCTAAGCCGCACACCCGCGACAAGCATCACAAGCCCGCCAGCCGCACCAATCACCATGACGGATCCGAAGTCCGGTTCCTTGATGACCAACCCAGAGTAGACGGCAATAAGCAGACACGGTATGAGAAGCCCCTTCACGAAAAGCTCTACACGCCATGCCGCGCGATCAAGCCACACGGCAAGAATGATGACGGTCATAAGCTTTGCAAACTCGCTCGGCTGCAAGTTGACAGGGCCGAGCTTTATCCATCGGTACGACCCGTTGATCGCTCGCCCGCCAAGCTGAGGGAACACGAACAAAAGGAGAATTGCTACTGCAATGTAGGCAAACCAAGCGAGCCCCGGGACATCGCGCCACCTGTGGTAGTCGACAACGGCCGCGACCGCCGCTATGACAATCCCGACAGCAAGATAGATAAACTGCCTCTTCAGGAAGAAGTAGGCGTCTTTGTGGAGCCGTACGCCGTTCGCCTCGCTTGCGCTGGAGAGAACAATTAGCCCCAGCGCCACGAGAGCCGCGACAACCAGGGCAAATGCAAATAGTGCGGACTTGCGCACTTCGCGTTACTGCTGCTGCGCGTCGGCAGGGAGTTTGAGTATCTGCCCGGCGACGAGCTTATCGCTCTCGCCGAGATTGTTGAGCTCGCGCACCGCCGCGGCGCTGACGCCAAAGCGGATCGAGACGTCGGTGAGATCGTCGCCCTCCTGCACCGTGTAGGTCTGCACAGGGGCGGCCTCCTCTACAGGAGCCGCAACAGGCGCTTCGGCCGGAGTCTCAACGGGAGCGACGACGGGCTCGGCAGGCGCTTCAGCAGGCGCCTTGACCTCGGGCTCGACAACCTTCTTCTCGACGGGCTTGGTCTCGACCTTCTTGGGGGTGACGACCTTCTCAGCGGGGATCTTCAGCTTCTGGCCGACCTTGAGAGTGTCGGACGTGAGGCCATTGAGCTCCTTGAGCTGGCGGATGTTGATGCCGTTGCCGTACGCAATCGCGCCGAGCGTGTCGCCGGACTTGACGACATACTCCTTCGTCGCGCCGGTGTAGGCGGCATAGGGCTTCTTGGCCGTCGTCTTAGTATCCTTGGCAAACGCGCCTTCGGGAACCTTCTGCTCGCCGACTTCGAGCTTGCCAGGGAGCTTGAGCTTCTGGCCAATGCGGATGTTGTCGTCCTTCAGGTTGTTGAGGCGCTTAATCGAGTTGATCGTCACGTTGTACTTCTTCGAGATCTTCGCGAGATAGTCGCCGCGCTGCACGATGTAGACGGTGTACTCTGGCTCCGGCGGAGGAAGCGGCTTGACATCCTTCTTGACGACGACGCACTGGCAGTCGGGTGCGCCGCACTGGCAGGGCTCGGTGTGCTTCGCACCGGGCGGGCAAGTGCAGTGCTTCTCATCGATGACGACAACGTGAGTTTCTGCGGGCTCGGGCTGCTGTTCTACTTGAGTCCCGATGTCCTTCACCTCTTCTTTCGAGGTCTTGCGCTGATAGTTGGGATCTTTGCAGCCTGCGATAACAGTGACCGCGGCGATTCCGAGAACGATGCCGAGCTTGTTCATGTTGTTTTTTGTCCTTCTTTTTTTACGAGTGACGCGAAGACATCTCCGCGCTCCCCGAAACTTTGAAACTGGTCGAAACTCGCGGTTCCAGGCGAAAGGAGCACCGTATCGCCCTTCTCCGCTTCGCGCCTCGCTGTCTCCACGGCTCTGTCGAGAGTCTCGCAAACCTCACAGTCTACGGCATCCTTCCAGGCCGAACAGAACAACTCCGCGCTTTGTCCAATAAGATACACTTTTTTGACCCGCTCTGTCAAGATGGGCAAGGCGATTTTCGGGTCGTCGCCCTTGGGAAGCCCGCCGGCGATCAGACGCGTTTTTCCGCCCGACATCGCGACGCCCGCAACAAGCGCCGCAACGGAAGTCGCCTTAGAGTCGTCTACATATCTGACTCCATCCAGTTCAGCAACCGTCTGAAAGCGGTGCGGCAACGGCTCGAACTCGCGGAACGCACGCTCAATTGTCGCGTCATCCAGCCCAGCCGTGCGCATCAGCTCAACGGCGTATGCGCCGTTGACGCGGAGGACATCGTTGTCGAAGTAACACCCCGCTGGAACAGCCGCCGTGTCGCATCGTGCGTCACCCGGTGCAAACCCAACCTTCGCAAAGCCAATGAGCCGCCGCTTAAGCGCGTGATATACCTCAACGGAGCCATGGCGATCGAGATGGTCTTCCTGCAAGTTGAGTATCGCCGCAGCCTCGAACGTGTCGGGCGGAAGGTTCGTCGTCTCCATCATGAACGACGACACCTCGACCACGGCCCATGTTGGAGTTGAAAGTTGAAGACCGGAAGTTGAAAGTTGACTGGCGAGCTCTGAAACCGGAAGCCCGTAGTTGCCGCACGGAGTCGCGTGAAATCCAGCAAGATTGAGCGCGTCCGCGACAAGCTTCACAACGCTCGACTTTCCCTTTGAGCCGGTGACCGCGAGCATCTTCACGCCAAGCCGCTTAAGCTCGCGGCAACCATACTCAAGCTCGCTCATGACGCGTACGCCTGGGCTCGCTACGACAAGTCCTACGCCGTCTGCAAACTCGACCTGCCGACCTTGCGACTCGGCAAGCGCCGCCGCGGCCTTGCCGCTCGAGCCCTTGCCAAGAACAAGGACACGATTAGAAATCGAGGTTGCGGACATTGAGCGCATTGTCCTCGATGAACTTGCGGCGTGGCTCGACCTCGTCGCCCATGAGAAGCGAGAACATCTGGTCTGCGGCAACGGCGTCGTTCAGCTTCACGCGGAGCATGTGCCGCGTCGCCGGATTCATCGTCGTCTCGTAGAGCTCGGTGTCGTCCATTTCGCCAAGGCCCTTGAAGCGGTAGATCGAAAGACCCTGCTTGCCGTGCGCACGCACATCGTCGAGAAGTTTCTTGAGAGATCCGCTCGCAGGCGCGGCGCCCGTGATCGAGGGCGGGCCGAAGTAGTCGTCTGGCCCATAGCCGTAGGCGGAGAGCGACGAAAACTCTTTCTTAAGCATCGACGCGCCAGAGCCAGTCGCTGCCTCGTCGCGAACGAGTTCTTCGGGCCTGAACCCGCGCTCCTCGACCATCTTGCACGTCGCCTCGATCTCGGCGAGAAGCATCATCAACTCCTTCGCCTTCTCGGCGTCAAGAACAGTGCCGTCCTTGCCTTTCACCTCGAAGTCGTCAAGACCGAGCGTCAGGAGCTTTTGCGTAAGCTCACCGTCGGTAAGGACGTATTCGATCTTCTTCTTGCGCTCGACCTTGTAAAGCGGCGGCTGCGCGAGATAGACATAGCCCTTCTCGATGAGCTCGGGCATCTTGCGGTAGAAGAACGTGAGAAGAAGAGTCCTGATGTGCGCGCCGTCGACATCGGCATCGGTCATGATCACGATCTTGTGGTAGCGCGCTTTGGAGACATCCCACTCTTCGCCGAAGCCGCAGCCGATCGCGGTGATGAGAGTCCTTATCTCGGCGTTCGCAAGCATGCGGTCGATGCGCGCCTTCTCGACGTTGAGCACCTTGCCGCGCAATGGGAGAATCGCCTGAGTCGCACGGTCGCGACCAGTCTGCGCCGAGCCGCCAGCGGAATCACCCTCGACGAGGAAGAGCTCTGTCTTCGCAGGATCGCGCTCGGAGCAGTCGCGTAGCTTGCCAGGAAGCGAGAGCCCATCCATCACGCCCTTGCGCCTTGTCGACTCGCGGGCGGCGCGCGCGGCCTCGCGGGCACGCGCAGCGAGAAGCGTTTTTTCGATGACGATTTTGGCGATCGAGGGATTCTCCTCGAAGAAAGTCATCAGCTTGTCGGACACAATCGAGCCGACGATGCCATCTACTTCGCCGTTGCCGAGCTTCGTCTTCGTCTGGCCTTCGAACTGCGGCTGCGGAACCTTGACGCTGACTACGACAGTCAATCCTTCGCGCATGTCGTCGCCAGTCAGGTTGTCCTTTTCCTTGATGAGCTTGTTGTCCGCGCCGTACTTGTTGATCGTCGAAGTGAGCGCGCGGCGGAAGCCGGAGAGATGCGTACCGCCCTCGATGGTGTGAATGTTGTTGCAGTAGGTCTGCTCGAGCGTCGAGTAGCTGTCTGTGTACTGGAGGGAGATTTCGGCCTGCACCATGCCGGTCGTTCCCTCTTTAGCGCCCTCGAAGTGGATGACGGGCGAAAGCGGTTTCTTGTTCTGGTTGAGATATTCGACGAACTCGTCTATGCCGCCGTCGTAGTGGAAAGTCTCTTCGTGATGCGCCTCGCCCTCGTCGTCGCGGAAGTGAATCGTGACGCCCTTGTTGAGGAACGCGAGTTCGCGAAGGCGCGCGCAGAGAATCTCCCACTTGAAAGCGCGGCAGGAGAAGATCGTGTGGTCGGGGAAGAACGTGACCTTCGTGCCAGTCTCGTCGCCGCATTCGCCGATGACATCGAGCGGCTTCGTTACGTGGCCGCGCGAGAACTCGATGTGGTGGATCTTGCCGTCGCGCTTGACGTCGACCTTCATCCAGTCGGAAAGCGCATTGACGCACGAGACGCCGACGCCGTGAAGACCGCCGGAGACTTTGTAGTTGGAGCCGTCGAACTTGCCGCCGGCGTGGAGAATCGTGAGCACGACTTCGATTGCGGGCTTGTGCTGGGTCGGGTGCATGTCGACAGGGATGCCGCGGCCGTTGTCCTGGACAGTGAGAGAGCCGTCTGGGTTGATGATGACGTCAATCATCGAGCAGTAGCCCGCGAGAGCTTCGTCGATCGAGTTATCGACCACTTCGTAGACCAGGTGGTGGTAGCCGCGTTCGCCCGTGTCTCCGATGTACATCGCGGGGCGTTTGCGGACGGCCTCCATGCCCTCGAGAACCTGTATGTTTTCGGCGTTGTAATTGCCCTGTTCTTCAGCCATTTTTCGCATCCTTTTTGGATGTGAATATTATACCATTTTTCCGCCCTCTCCGGGGGCTAAAAATTCGCCTATTTTCGCATATTTTTAGCCGTCTTTCTTGGCTGTTTTCTGGGTGCTTTTGTGGCGGTTCTGTAGTGGCTACTATGTGCCGCTTCAGTGCTGATTTGCCTTCCAGTGTGCGGCTTTGTTTCGGGCAACCGTGACCGCACGATGTCAGGCAAACCCGCACAGGACAGCCAACTCGCCCCACCACGGACGCGCTGTGACAAAGACAACCACCTTCCTCTTGGAGTACAAATATTTAAGATATGACTTCGGTGCCTGGCAGGCGACGGAAAGATTTCTCGCAAGAGAGAGTAATCTGACCATTCTCCCCATAACCGGAAACCAACATCCTATCTACAAAACCCGGGCTGGCCTTATGGATATTGGGCGTATTAATGGCTGCCTCAAAATTCTGGGAAAACGATATGCCATCCCCAGACGAGAAGCTTCTAAGCGCATCAAGTGCTTCTTCCTTGGACTTTCCATAATGATGCTGAATGGCATAATATGATTCGGCGGCTACAAGATCGCTGACCGAGAAATCATCGCCGGCGGCAATGCCGTCTTGATATCGCTCAAGCGCCTTTGCAGCCAAATCCTGCGGCTGCCCCGTCAAGAGCCGAAGCACAACTGACGTGTCGAGTCCAAAGGTCATATGTCACTCTCCGTGATGGCAAGCTATGCTTTTGCGAATAGACTCCATGTCATGCGGAAGGCTTTCGTCGACCTTGACGCTGCCGAACCACGATGGGGCCCTTCTTTTTCGCGCGGCACTGCGGCGCAAAGTCTGAACCTTCGGCTCATCACCAAGCCACTGCGAATACAAAACAAGCGTAATGGCGCGCACGGTGCTGCCTTCTTGCGCCGTCCGTGTCTTTATCCTGCGATACATTGTATCGGGTATGTCCAATGTCGTTCTCATGGCAATGATTATACCAAACGCCTTATCAAAACGCAATATGGATTTATGGATTTATGCATACCATGCATCAGCCAAATGAAAATGAATCGCCGCCGCGATGGCGCCGGGGTGGCGCACTTCGCAGCGGCGACTTGGGCGAGATTCGCCCCTGGAGTTAGGCGGTCGCGCCTTCGTCCAGGATCGTGATCTTGCACTTGGCGAAAACGCCGTGGTCGAGATCGATCTTGGCCTCGTACTCGCCGACCTCGCGCAGCGACTCCTCGAGGGAGAACTGACCGCGCTCGATCTTGACTCCGCGCTGGGCCTCGATGGCCGCGAGGAGGTCGGTCACGCTGACGGCGCCGTATAGCTTCTTGCCGTCCGTCGTGCTGGCGGAAACGGTGAGGGCGAGACCCTCGAGCTTCTTGGCGATCGCGAGAGCGGCCTTCTTCTCCTCGGCGGCGCGGGCGGCGCGCTCGGCCTCAAGCTTCTTGAGACGGCGCTTAGCGGCCTCGGTCGCGACGGAGGCGAGCCCCTTGGGGGCGAGATAGTTGCGGAAGTAGCCCGGAGCGACCTTGACGATCTCGCCGGCCTTGCCGAGCTTCTTCACGTTGTCCATAAGCATCACTTCGATATGCATGGCATGTCTCCTTCCGCTTAGGCCATGAGGCCCATGTTACGGGCGCGCTTGACGCCCTGGCGGATCTGGCGCTGCTGCGCGGCGGTGACGCCGGTGATGCGCGCAGGCAGGATCTTGCCGTAGTCGGTGATGTAGTACTTGAGCGTCTCGATGTCGTTCACGTCGATCTGGTCGTTCGGGCCGAGCGCGGGACGCTTGCGGGCGGCGAATTCCTCGCCTGCCGAGCTGTTGGATTTCTTGAAAGCCATTTTAGTGGTTCCTTTTTAGATTGTCTTATCAGAACGGGATGTCGTCGGGATCGGACTCCAGCGCGTTGGGCTGGGCTGCCGGTGGTTCCGGCCTCTGGGCGTTGCCGGGCTGTTGAGGCCTCGTCTCGCCCTTTGGCGCAAGGAACTTGACCGCGAGGGCCCTGACCTTGAGCTTCTGGTGTCTGACACCGTCCTTCTCCCAGGTGTCCATCTGAAGGCGGCCCTCGACGAGGACCGGGCTTCCCTTGACGAGAAACTGGCCGCAGAGCTCGGCGAGCTTGTCCCATGCGTCGACATCGACGAACACGGGGAAGTCCTGCATCTGCCCGTTGCGGTCTCTCCTGCGCTCGTTGACGGCGAGGCCGAGACGAGCGACTTTCATGCCGCTCGATCCGGTCGCGCGAACGTCGGGATCGCGCGTCAGGTTGCCCATCAGAATCACCTTGTTGAAGGAGGCCATCTCAGTTCTCCTGTAAGGTTACGCTTCCTCGGCGACGGGAGCCGCGGCCGCAGCGGCGGCGTCCTTCTTTGCCTGGCGCTCGGCACGGGCAGCGCGCTCGGCGGCGATCTTCGCCTCACGGCGCTCGTCGACGGCGAGAATCTGCACGCGGAACACCTCTTCGACGAGGTGGTAGCGGTTGACGAGCTCGTCGACCTTGGCGGGATCGAGCTCCATACGAACCTTGACATAGACGCCGCTGTCGCGCTTGCCCATCGGGCGCGAGAACGAACGGCGACCGAGGGAAACCTTCTCCAGAACGTTTCCGCCGACACGGGTCACTTCCGCAAGGGCCTTCTCGAGATTCGCCTCGAGGACGTCTTCCTTCGCAATACCGACGAAGATGTAGAGAGCATCGTACTTCTTCATTACTTCTTCTCCTCCTTCTTGTCGGCCGCAGCGGCCTCCTCTTCCTTGCCCTTCTTGATGACTTCGGGAGCAGCAGGAGCAGCACCAGCCGCCGCAGCTGCAGGAGCGGCACCAGCCGCAGGAACGTCATCCGGGGCCTTGACGACCGCCACGGGCACTTCGCCGCGCGTGACGACGGTCTGCTTGTCGCCGAGCTTGAGGTCGCGGACGAACAGCGTCTGGTCGAGTCCGAGCGCCGAAACGTCGACCTCGAACTTCTCCGCGATGTCGGTCGGCAGGCAGTCGACGTCGATCGTGCGGAGCGTCTGTTCGAGAACGCCGCCGCCGAGCTTCACGCCGACAGGTTCGCCCACGAGGTACAGCGGAACGGTGACGCGGACCTTCTCGGTCAGCGACACTTC
>Ga0256407_10010015_pt1 | contig 13418 bp, 16 predicted proteins | sample RumenRJG_04DNA_FD_193489 | JGI IMG/M metagenome (GOLD analysis project Ga0256407, IMG submission 193489) | Bovine rumen microbial communities from Lethbridge, Alberta, Canada - RJG_04 | ecosystem: Host-associated > Mammals > Digestive system > Stomach > Rumen | place: Canada: Alberta... | reverse complement strand
CCCAGACCCCCCTTAGCTGAATTCACAGGCGAGGCCGCCATAGGACACGTACGTGGAGCCAACGTCATCGTCCGAACTCCAATACAGGAAGCCGTCAGACAAGCCGTACCAGGAGCTGCCGCCAAGCTCCACACAACGCATTGTTGAATCATTATTACTCCAGAAACAATCACCGATTGGATCTGTACTATCTCCACCAGCAACCGTTGAACTAAAGATCCATTGCGCATCACTAGCATTGGCAAATTGTTTGAAATTCGTATCTCTACCGCCACCAGCAACAGTTGCTTGTGTTTTTACCCAACCGTTTTGACTATAGTTGTTCATCGTCGGCCATGCACTAATATTTGCAAGATCACTATTGATATAAACATATCCTGCATATTCGAAAGCGCCATCGAGCAATTTCCAGCAGTTTCCATAAAAGTCTTCGATTCCCATTACTCGAATATTACTATTCGCAGTAATACTGCTTCTATATCCATCATCACCCTGAATACTATCACCTAACGTTTGAACTGCATTGCCACTATTACATCCATAGCCATTCACGTATTGGCTATTCAAATCCGCATATTTAATCATAGCCAACATCGTTACACTTTCATATCCAGCAAGATCTAACAAATATTGACCTTTCGGACGAAGACCATCTCTGAATCCTTGAATATTCACATTCGTTAAAGGAACTCTTCCAGGCTGAGAAGTATATCCACTTCCAATTGGATATTCGCTAATGCGGAAACTATCGAGAACTTTTCCTCCATGTTCAAACATCGGAAGGGGTTTAAATCCTTCAATATAATCAGGGCTCACCAGAAACGTCCATTGATTTGGACGCTTATAGTATCCTTTTGTAAATTCAACCATTCGATCTCCAGTTTTAGCAGAGATCAAACTATCATAATTACTATCTCCTTCATATGCTAAAACTTTTCTAGAACTCGTTGTACTATCATATTGTGTAACACATTTCTTAATTTTAAAAGGATATAGATTTTTAAAATCATCCGTTCCAGCTTTCGCTTCACTAGACGGTTCCCATCTCAATCCTTCTGCATCATACAAACGAACACCTTTATGGCTAATTCCATTAAAAGAAACACCATAGATCTTGTGCTGGCTCAGCATTTCATTTGTGACACCGATTGGGAGCTTATCTTTATCGAGATTGCCGATATAAAGGCCCATATTGTTTTCCTCCTATTAACTATCAGATTCCGCGTACATTTCTACGTTACTTTCCACTACTCGTCTGATATACAATTTATAGTAATCGGTTCCTGCATACAAATATTCATCCGGTGGAGTAAATCCATTCGTATCCCACATATTTACATCTCGGAAGAAATAGATATCATCTGCATAGAATTCCGATCCAGTCATCCATTGATATGGATTTCCTACATAGATGAAGCTATTCGAATCCATATTGAAATCGGCATCCGTAGCTTCATCGATTACTTTAACTCCATCAATATAAGCACAAATATTTGTAGCAGTTCTCATCACGCAATAGTGATGAGCCGCAGTTGTATCAACTGTTAGATTATATTTATAAACAGTTCCATCTTCCATACCGATCAGAAATTTACTCTGTTCGATATCTTGGCTATCATTGCAGAAATCGTCTTTAAATCTAAGCCAAAAAGAAATTGTAAATTTCTTTTTCGCAAAATTGTAGGAATCTTTCTGGGTTCCACCATTAAAATCGTAGATTCCATTTCCTCTCTTGAAATAAGCCATTCGATTATCTGGATATTTCGTTGAGCCAAATACACTATCTAGATCCATAGTATCAAATAAGTTCAACCACTTTGAATTCTTCTTGTTTTTCAATACTTGAAGATCTTCGTATGTAAATCGAACACATGTATTAGCACCTACCGTATAAGCCAATTCCTACACCTCCTTTATTTTTCAACAAATTCCACTTCACGACCCTCTGGAATTGAATTATTGGTAGCATCTTGACGCATTTTAACACGTTTGAGCACACTCAATAATTTACTTTTTGTAATTGTCATTAACATTTCCCTCCCCTTCGCATTTATATTGAAGTCCTCTCTCTCTCTCTCTCTCTCTCTATTTTTTCTCCAGTTTCAAGCCTTTCGACACCATCATAAGCAATAAAAGAAAGGAGGAACTTCAATGGGAACATTTCTAAATACTACCAAACAAAATGTGATTAATAGTTTACAACAAGGAACAGCGGATCGTCTCTCGGAGAAATTTTATTATCAATTTTTCGATAAGAAACCTACCGTCGTTACTTATTATAATCCAAATATACAAGCATCTACTCTAGATAAAGGATCTCTCCAATCTTATTCTACTAAAGGAATAGATGCTCCGATTCGATTTAATAAACTTAAGAATACTCTCATCTATGGTCTTGAAAGAATTCAAACAGATTTGAATGTTTCTGATTATGGCGTGGAAGCAGATACGATTCAGGGTCAGGCTGTGGTTGCTCCACATACATTCAAGCCATATCCAGATTCTTTCTTCACCATTGATTATTTGAAAGAACCTTATATCTTTCGTATCACAAAAGTATCTATGGATACAATTGATAATGGAGCTAATTTCTATATCGTAGATTATGTTTTAGATGGTACTGGATATGATTTCTTAAATGATATCGAAAGACGTGTTATAAAAACATATTCCATGATATCAGATAATATCGGTACAGATTATAAAACTTTTATTACCGATGAAGATCAAGAATTGATATCTAAATTTCAAGCAAAGATTGATACTTTGAAAGAATATTTTGCTGCGATCTTCTTCCGTAATTCTCTTCAGACTTTTGTTTATCAATATCATGAAGATTGGTTTTACGATCCAGAGACTATAGAGTTTATCATTCGGAATAAACTTTTATCTGGTACAGAAGAATATATTTATGTGGATCAAGCAATCTATCTTCCGAGATCTTTTATTATAGACTACGATAAATCTATTTACAAGAATGTGGAGGATTGTAATAAAGATATAAATATTCGTCGGTATTACGGCATTTTAAATTGTGATCCCATGTCTCTATTAGATAAAAGATTGGAAGAATATTACATTGTGACTCCCCGCCAAAATTATGGATTATTAGGAGAACCGCTAGAAATCTATGATCCTGAACTTTTGGGAGCCATTATTAACAACGAGAAATATACCAATAAGAAACAATTCTACAATATCATCTCAAATTATTTCAATGATCAGAAAACGATTTGTGAATGTATGTTATCTTGGTTAGATAAGATTGAATATTGTAATAACGCAATTCTTTATCATATTCTCCCAATTATTATTTTTATCCTTCAGAAACAACTCTCTGATTTTATGAAGGATCAATCAGATAATACAGGAGAAGCCAATATTTTTGATTAAATCGACATAACGGTAATCTTATGAAAGGAGTTGAGCTCTTTGAGATCATTAGATAAACTCCTCATTGAAACAATGGAACAAGAAGATTTTGAAGATATTTGTGAAGATGCTTACGAAGATCAAGTTTTGGAACAAGTAGCAAATGGTAGATTAACAAATAGAGAATTTACCGATTTGCTGTTTCCGACAGAAGAGTCTTCTGTTCCACAAGAAGAGGAAGGTGAATTCATATGATTTTAGATGAATTCTTGGCAGAAGAAGATGCTGCTGTTTGGGAGTATGATCCCACAGAACAAGTAGTTATTAATGATATTATTGAAGAATCTGCTGCAGAAGATGCTCTGATTAGTGGAGAAGACGATATGGATGATATCGACTTCATGCAAGTAGATGGATCTGATACTGGAAAATCTGCTGATTAATTTCTAGGAGGAAAATAAAGAATGAAGAAGCTTAATGTTGCTGATAAAGTTAAGGTTGATATTGTTTGCCGTTTCCCGATTGCGATTGGTCGTACAACACTTGCAGGCGTTTATAAAAACGTGATGTTTAGTGTTGCAGATCTTCGTATGCTGATCGCTGGTAAAGCAAAAGTTGATCGCATTCTTTCGAATGGTAAGAGAGTCCGCGTTGGATTCGATGATTATGATAATGATTTCGATGCTGAAATTGTTGATCGTAGAGCTGAACAGCAGAAAATCATTGAACAGAGAATTGCTGAAGCAAATGCAAAGAAAGCAGCAGAAGCAAAGAAGGAAGCTGTTTCCACTCCTGTGAAGAATGTAGAAGAGAAGAAAGAAGAAGTGAAAGCAGGAGAAGCTCCGAAGGCTGAAGAGGTTAAGAAAGATAATAAGCCTCAGCAGCCGCAGCAGAGCAATAAGAATAAAAAATGATTTGATACATAACACCATAGTATAGAAAACTACTCTTGGCTCTATGTGGTTTTCTGTGTCTCCTTAATCCTACTTTTTCACATGTTTCTTGTTCCCCCTCTACAAATGTAGAGGGGGATCTGCTGTTAAAATGCCCTGCGAGAACATGTTTGTAATAATGGATTATAGGGAGGCATTGTCGTGAAAAAAGATTATAGTAAACAAACGAAAGGATTTATCATTGTAGAATCTTCTATAGAAGATGCTGAATTTAGAATAGCGAGTGAATATGAAGATCGAGTAATTGCAGAAGGCGTTCTTCAAAGAGCTAACGTAGAAAATAGAAATCGTCGTTGTTATGCTAGAGAGGATTTGTTTCGAGAGATTCATTCTCCAAGAACACAAGAACTGGTAAGAACCGGCAATTTTAAAGGAGAAGCCGGGCATCCTTCATCTACAGAACTTTCTAGACAACAAAAGATCGATCCTCAATTGGAGCAAGTTTTGTATACAAAACTCTGGATGGATGGAGATTACGTAAAAGCTAATTTTATGGGTACAAATAATGCTCTTGGAGAATCTTTTGATAAAGATTTGAGAATGGGTCAGAAACCTTCTTTCTCTCTTCGAGCATTGGGATCGATTAATAATAAGAATGGTAAATCTTGGGTTACAAATCTGAGAATCATTACCTACGATCGTGTGTATTATCCTTCCCATAAAGAAGCTTATACATCGAAATTGATTTCTGAAGGAGCCGAACTTCTAGAAGAGAATTTCATTTTTAGAACCCCTGATATTGTTCGAGATAACGGAAATGTTTTGGAAGTAGAAGAAGGATATCAGATTGTAACTCCTGTTACAAATAAAAATGTGATTGATTATATCACGCAAGAATCTGCTAATCTGGATACGATCATTCATAATTTTGATACGATTTATCAGAGTATTAAATTATCTGAAGATGGTTCTAGAGTAACTTTGGTTGATGAGAACTACGATACGATTGTTGTTCCTCTTGAACGTCATATTCAAAACGAACTCATGGATTATTTTTACAATCTTTAATAAAAAATAAACCCCTGCACAAAGCAGGGGATATTTTATATCTCTCGTATCACATGAGCTATCTGTAATGGAACTTTGTTGGAATTAGTAAGATGGATTTCGATATTAAACCATCCATCTTTCTTTTTGTTTTCCAATTTCAAACTTCGATATCGTTTAATAATATCTAGATGCTTCACTAGCAGATTTGGATCTGCTACTGAGTTTCCCTCTTTAATAATAATAGCATCAAATTCGTTTCCAGTATCATCATCAAAGAATTCCATTGTGATATAATTGAACTTAAAGAAATTTGCTTCATTCTCTTTATTGAGGAAATAATCGGAAACGATATTTCTTACTAGTTGTGGAATTGTGGCCTGATTAAACTCCATCAATCCAGGAGATGTTACTTCACAGCTTTCAATGATAATATTATCATTGAATTCTCCTAATACAGAATGAAGATATTCCATATTATTATATAGCCATTGTTTTGTATGATTTTGATTTACTTTCTCAATCCAATTCCGATACTCTTTATCACTTGAATATCTAGAATAATTGATATCCTGTTCAATATGAGATAACTCATGAGAAACAATCAATATCATAAAAGATACAATATCTGGATAATCATAATCTGTATAGTCTTCTGCTATCTTTTGTAGATAGAATGTAATAAACCCATTGCATTCTCCTGCAGCAATCGCAGATTCAAAAGTAACAAAATCATATCGATAACATAGAAAATTAGGATTGATCTTTCCATTCAGAATTTCAATACATCGTGTTAGGATATTTTGAAATCCATACATTGTGATATTCATGAAAACCTCCTAAAAATTAACACTCCTGCGAAAATCGCAGGAGTGCATCTGATCCTTAATAGGATCAGATTAAATGATAATTCGGTTCTGTACGTGGATGACCACACTTATCCTCATACCAATCTCCTTCTGGGCATTTCTCTCCATGAATGAGTTCATACCAATTCAGATAAAGATCTTTGAGGAACATTTTTACACAATAACGGCGAGCCATATTTTCACGATGACCTTTCTGTTTATCTCCGGCATATTTTTCACTATTTGCAAGACGATATTTATAATCATCATAGATTTTGCGATATGGCCCACCACATTTGATAAACGATGTAGAAAGAACACCAATCAGTTTCGTTTTCAGAAACGGATTGTATGTGATTCCACGCTTTGTTTTCACAGTACCATCTTTTGCGATGTACTGAATCTCTTCGAGAGACTCTTCTTTCTTACTACGACCAACACGGACACCATCCTTATTCAGAACAGTATCTAAACCAGCATATTTCCAGAGGGAACCTATATGACGAGTCCTATCCATATCAATTTCAGAAATGATAACAGCACTCATCATTTCACCACATCCCCGTACTTGATTCAAATAATGAATCCAAAGAGGATGTTTATGAACTTCATTTTTAACAGCATTCAGCATGATGGCTTCTGAATCCATCATTTTCTGGCAAGAGTCAATGATAGCATACTGCGAATAATTTTTGATATATTTACAATTATTCGCGATATACTTTTCAATAGTCGAGATGCGTCCTTTCTTTACTTTCTCATCCATTGCATTGAATTCTTTGAAGCAATTTTCAATCTGATCCTTCCTCTCTTTCTTTTCTTTATCATCAGATTCATGACCAATCTCTCCAGAGTTTGTATACTCTTCTGAAACCAAACGATTCGACATCTGGATACGCAATTTCTGCATATCATAATAATTCTGAACAATCTTGCGCATTTTCATGTTACCAGCCATAATCTACTCTTCCTTTCTTGAACTAAAATAACTAATGAATATGAGAGGGGGCGTTTCGCCCCCTCTCATATTTTAATTATTTAATATTGTTAAGCATTTCTTCATTTACATAAAAGAATCCGGTATCCTTATTCACAAGAATATACTGCGTATATTCTTTAGGAATATCTTGAAATGAAATAATTTCTAATCTATATGCCATAGAAGTTTGTTTTCTGTAATTCATGATATTACAAATATCATGAACCATCTTTTTGAACTGATTGATTCTTGCTGTCTTTTCATCCATAATAACGTTATGTTGATCAACCACTACTGTTCCATATCTGGACTGAATGAGAAGATTTTCATATTCGGTCTTTTTGATAGCAATTTCATTATTCAGAAGACCATGATTTGTTTCACGTTCGATCATTTCATTAAGAACATCGATAATGATTTCAAGCCCACCAATGAACTCAAAATATTCAATGATCGATATCTCTTTGATTCCGAGATATTTTGCGCATTCATTCATCATTCTAGTAAGATTTGTATGGAATCTCTTATTGTAGCAATACTTGAAGAGAGTCCAAATCTTTCCTTTTGATCTACCACTAATTTTTGTAAGGACAGAAACTTTATCTTCAATGATAGATTTTGGATCATTCGTATAGATGGTATCTTCGATAGGTTTAGCAGATCTATCGATAGTACCAAATATATCATTTGTCTGTCCCTGCATATCATAAGATCCTTCTTTTCTTAAACTAGGAAGGACGACTCCAACTACCCATTCTTTAAATTCCATAGCAGAAGGAAGTTTGGAGCTCATTACGAGAGAATAGAATCCTGCTTCATCAATCCAAATAGGATTATATTCATGACCATTTTCTGAATACAAACGAGGGGGGGCGAAACGCCCCCCCTCGTTTTCTACTGATGTCTTATTATTACCTGGCACATGAGTATAGATAGCCTTTTTCTGATCTTTATATCCGAGAATATTAGCGATGTCATTACCAACAAACCAGATATTGCCAGCATTGTCTAACGTACATCTGAATTCACCATACTGACTTTCAATTGTTCTTACTTCACTCATTATAATAACCTCCTGAAAAATAGATATTGACTTTTATCTGTAATATCCCTCTGAATACTACTCATATATATAGTATATGTTTCAAATTCAGAACCCTCGTCAAAAAATCTACTTTTCAGGAAAAAATAAAACTCTACCAAAATGGTAGAGTCATATCTTTTCAACACTATCTTTTATATGATCTAGTTTCACTCCAAAATCTTTTTCTCCTGGATATATATTTCTATGCAGATATGTATCAATATCTAATTCCTTACTTATTCTTTGAACTCCATCTAATTCATATCGTTTGATGTCATTATCTAAATAAATATGAAATTCGATATTCATCAACCCAATATCTCTAAGAAACATACTCATTACAGAAGAATACGATTTCCCACATATAGCAGCATATACGTTCTGTATCCTATCCCCTGCACACAGATTATAGAATACACTCAATATATCGAATTGACCTTCTGCTATATGCACCTTAACAGGTACATTTGAAACCATATTTATCTTCGTTGGGATACAATAGATCTTTTTTGCTTTCACAGGATTCTTGAATAAACAATAAACATTGTATCGATTATTTAAATACTTACTAGATTTTCCATACATAAGATTCTTTAATGTTACATAGCTATTATCAACAGATAAAAATCCAATCGAATTTCTATCTAGCTCATCTATTGCATTTTCATATCTAGTATATTCAGTTATGTGATTACTATCTAGCAAATCCCATAGATTCAATACAATCTTGTCATCCAACAAATCCTGATAAGATAAATTCAATCCCAAACGATTGTTAATATAATACAACTTTACATCATTCGGAGTAACATAATTGTTTGCGATATTATATTTATGATTCTTATTCATCATCTGTTTCAACATCTTCGATTGAATTTTATTATTTTCTCGAAGTGCTGTAAACATTTCAATATCACTACTGTTAAAATTTGGAAGCATCTGTTTCAATACTTCATCGGTCAGAACTCCATGCGCAGGACAATGGAAACAGTTGTACATGGGAACATCTCCATATACATTGATATACAAATGCCGAGCACTATTATCTTTTTGACTGTCTCCACAGAATCTACATCTCATTGCAATTTCACGACCCCCAGATGCTTCTCTAGCATCTGGGAATCGAGAAAGTAAGAACTTTTTTAGTTCATCACCAAACATATTACCACTCTTTTAAATTCTTCTTCATAGACTTCCAAACCGTATCGAAATCTAACTTCTTTCTTGCCGCATTAGATAAACTTGTTTCATAGAAAATGATTTTTGCACTACTACGAATCAATTTACAAGTCATCAAATACAAAATAACTACAGATGCAAATAGCATCATTTTATTCAATACAGAATCTGATGATGCATAGATTACTCCAAATAAAAATACAATAAGGAATGTTGGAATCATCAATCCAAGAATCATCCATATATTTGATTTAACAATTTGATCTCTTTCTGATTCGATAGATTTTACATAATCATTGATATCTCTTTCATCAATCACGAAACTTACCTCATTTCTTAATCAGAATTGTAAATCCGACAAATACAGAATAGATAATAAACGCAATCATCGAACCTAATACTACGTTATATACACGTCCAAATGCAACAGTATTAAACGCTGTCATATACATAACAATGAACTCAATAATAAAGAGTCCGATGAAAATTGCCAAACCTACAGACATTTTCGGATTCTCACTAATAATGTTTTCAAGTTTCTCAATCATAACAAAATCCTCCTTATTTAACTACATAACAAATCACAAAATCCCAGACTAGGAGTAATCCTAGTCTGGGTACTTTTTCTAATTCAAATCATCAAAGCATACTGTAAGAACTCTTCACAAACAATTTCAGGAGTACAGATAATATCTGTTCCATCCATATCAGCATTATAGTAATCAATACGTGTGAAGTTGGATGCCAGAGTCTTTGCAATAAATCCAAACAAAGTATCTTCCAGAATCGATTCATTCCGATACTTATCCAATACTTTTGGATAGGTCTCGCTCATTTTCATTCTGAGTTTGATTCTTGCATTTACAGTCTTTCTGGCAACAATCTTCTCTACTTTACTGCTAATAATATCTGCTAATAAGAACAATCCATTCCTCTGCAGCATTCTCTTAGCAGCAATCATAAGTATCGTGTATTGACGATTATTTACAAATTTAATAGAACTGGTATCTCCAAATTCATTCATAAACAAATAAGATACCAACTGAAGTTGAAATTCATTCTTAATATGTTTCTTATCATCTCTTACTAATCTCTTCATATAGAAATTGATTTCTGGTTCTGTAAATGGCCCATATAAGAATTCAATCTTCTCCATTTCTTTCAAACAGTTTACTTTGATTTGCATCGAGAGAGCTTCATTCTGTTTTACCATATGAGACTCAAACTTATCTGCTTCCGAATTATTATCTTCATCTCTGTTTGATGAGGATACCGGAACTAGATCATACTCATATGGAATATCTGTAATCTTATATTTGATTTCTTTTACAATCGCATTGTAATTGAAACAAACAATTGACTGACTATAGATATATTTTGGAATGATCTGAATGATCAAGCTCTCTACTGTATTTTCAATATGAACAGTAGGATTGATTGCTCTGATATACTGCATTTCCCACAACTGATTATTATGCTTCGCATCTTTATTAACGCTATTCATAACAGTCTCATACAGTTTTGCAATCAAATCTACTCCATATCTAGCTTTGATCATAACAAAGACCATATCAAATGCTCTCAAGAGAATTCTCTTGACTTCGATTGAATTTGATCTTTTTACAAACATGAAATGGCTTACTAATGGAATCAGCATATCCTCAATCAAAGATGCTTCAATTAATAACATCGCATGCTCATCAGAATATTCCAAGCATGGATTTTTGAGATTCCGATACTTCGAAGTCATCTCAATATAATTATCCCGATTCATCTGATGGATCGCATAATGGAGAAGAGGATTCGCTTCATCCATAATCAAATAACGATTAATATCCATCATGAAATTATCTTCTGAATATTGATCTCCATAGCAATCAATACAATATTTAATCTTAGCATAAACCCCAAGAAGATAATGATCTCTGTCATAGTATCTCTCAAAATAATTCAGATACAGAACACAATGTTCTCTGAATCCGATACTACGAGTTCCATCTTCTTTCGTCTTACTATTTCCATTATAGCATTTCTTTGGAGTCATCACAAAATAGTTAATACTATTCTGTGGATCTAATCCATAGAAACTATGAATAGGAGCAATAATCGCTCCTTTTACTTCTGTAAAAATCATTTCCTCTGGTTTAGGTCTCCAACTATCCACAGGAATAAATTTTTCATGATCTACTTTTTCTACAATGTTTATTAAATCTGCTGCCATTATTTGTCCCCTTTTCTAACTACTGTTGAACTATTCAACAATATCCTCCTTTCTTTTAAAGCCAAAAAATGATTGCATCTAACGGCTTCATATATATAGTATATGTCTAAAAAAATGTTTACCTCTTCTTTTTTATCTTGTTTGAATGCTTGATATAATGAGAAGAATTTACTACTTTTGTTTTAGACACACTTCTTGTCTTTCTAGCTTTTTCAACATCATGAGATATCTCTGCGGCTCTATTTACAGATTTAGGACGAAGAGAATCGGAATGCTTTTTCGTGGCTTTCTTTCTTTCTACTACTTTTCCTCTCTCTTGTCGCAATCTAATTTTCGTAGATGCTCCCATAATATCTCTCATAATATCCGTCTTGGAATATTTAACAGAACCTACTTGCCAATTTAGTTTTTTATCTAATCCTCTAAGTTTCCAGTATAGATAAGCAAAGAAAATACTCTTCACATATCCAACTAGATTTTTAGGATTTCGTTCAACGGCTCTTTCCTCTAGAGCTTTTCTTAGCATCTTAGGTTTCAGATCTTCTATGAACATATTATTTTTGTTGAATGAATAAGCATAAGTAAAACAGAAATAAGGATCGTTAGAAAAGAATCTCACATTATAATTCTTAAGGGTATTGCTAGCAATATTTGTTTTATCATTCGTATAGAATTCGATTACTACATCGTAGTAAAATTTTTCTACAACTTCAGAAGGTATCTTAATATGTAAAAGATATCGAGCATCATTATCTTTATACATACGATAGTTAATTTTGCCTGCTTCTCTAGCTAAAATAGCATCAAATTTTCTAGAATAGATATCCATATACATCTGTCTTTGAGAAAAGACAGCATTTTGTTTTCCCATAGGATTCTTGATATATTCATCGAATGTCACCCATATCACCTTCTCTATCGAGAAAAAGAAGCTGTCCGATTAAGGACAGCTAACTTTTAATTTACTTAAATGTGAGGTAGTTTTTAACTTTTGATGAGGAGTTATTCTTTTTCATCAGTTTCAGAAACTTCTGTTTCTTTATTTTCTTCTTGATTTGTTTCTGTATCTTTATCTGCATTATTCTCTTGTTCATTCTTTGCAGCTTCTGCAGCAAGTTTATTAATCATATCTGGAGAAAGTACCTGTGCAGAATTTGCTCCAGCCAATCCAGCCATCATCGGACCAAATCCCATCTGAGGCATACCAGTACTCATATGATTGCTCATAAAAGGTGGTTTAGTCTGAGACTGTGCATTATTGTCTTTAGTTTGATTCGTTCCTTGCTGAACGGAATCATCTTTCATGGCTTCTTTCACTGCCGTATATTGATTGGATGCGAATGTTGGTGTAAGGAACTGATTCGTTTCAAATACCAGACCAATAATCTTAACGATTGCATCAAGAATAATTGGATCCGTTTTGATAGAAGTCAGAACTTTACCGTCATACTGTCTCGTACGAATATTGAATGGCTTATTGATTTCTGGATCAATCGATTTTGTAATGATATCCTTTGTATCTTCTTCTTCATAATAAAGATGCTGAAGAAGCATGAGATAAGCAGAACCAAGAAGCACAAACATATAACGTCTGCTAGCAAACTCTTCATACTTCAGAGGATCCGGGAAATCTTCTTTTCGATAGCTCAAAGCAATCAAAGAATTAATCGCTCGGAATGCTTCAAAGTTAGCTCCATAACCAACACCATCAATAGCAGCAGAACGGCAATTCAAAACGGCATCATCAACAGCATCCTTCAGATTGTCTCGATCTGTATCAGAAATACCACCAACC
>Ga0256407_10010013_pt1 | contig 13421 bp, 11 predicted proteins | sample RumenRJG_04DNA_FD_193489 | JGI IMG/M metagenome (GOLD analysis project Ga0256407, IMG submission 193489) | Bovine rumen microbial communities from Lethbridge, Alberta, Canada - RJG_04 | ecosystem: Host-associated > Mammals > Digestive system > Stomach > Rumen | place: Canada: Alberta... | reverse complement strand
AACCGAAAAAGCGCAGGAAACTGAATCAGAACCGGTTGCAGAATCTCCTGCCGAAGCAGTGAAACGAGCTGCCGTTGAAAAAGCGGAAAAAGAGGCGGAGACAGTACTTGTGGAAAACGACGAGGATTTTGAACCGGATTTGGAACCGAAATACTGGGGACATGAGTACCAGGCCCGTAAGCAAATAAAAGCGATATTGGATGCCGAAGGAAAGGGACAAGTTTCTGTATTGCCAAAAGAGGCAGGTGCCGCTGATTCCCAGACGATACAGAAACGGAAAAACCTTGTGGGTTCTGATAAAACGACGGAAACTGAAGGAAAAAACGGAAAGAACAAACCGAGGAAACTGCCCACTGTTATTACAGGGGATGATGCGCAGTATGCCAGTGAAAGCGGAGACTTCATCATCGAAGGAAATGTCCGGCTGGAGCAGGGGCCCACAGTTATGACATCGACTAAAGCCGTGGGCAATGCTAAGACCGGTGACATCTGGCTACTGGAAGGCGGAAACCTGAAAGAGCAAACTAATAATGTGCATGCCCACTGGGCCCATTACAATTATAACAGCGAGACCGGTGAGTTATTGCACATAAAGGGCGCTTCCCAAAAGGGATCGGATGGGAAAAAGAACGATTATTACGAGGCGCCTCACGGTCTGATTGAAAATGGTATGCTGATTATTGATCAAGGAGGCATGGTCACCAGCTGTCCGGCGCAGCGTCATACCCCCTGCCTTTCCGTCAGAGCAAAGACTATTACGATTGTGCCGAATGACCGGATTATTGCAAGAGGGGTCCAGGTCTTTGTAAAAGGAAAGCATGTATATTCCCGGGATGTGTGGGTTAATGATTTGCAACAGTCGAACAATCGATTGTTGCCTCATGTGGGATGGAGTAAGGACAAAGGGGTTTACATTGCCCTGGATTACGAACAGCCCATCGGAAACCCGATGCTGAAAAATCCTACTAAAGCATATATGCGCCAGGTTTATTATACAAAATCTAAATATAAGCCCTTTTATGGAATCCGGCATGATGAAAAGGATTTTTATATCCGCCTGAATCATGGGTATGTATATGACTCGGATAATGACGATATTGATGAAGGCATCTGGCTCCACAAGAAAATGGACTGGGGCCTTTTCTGGAAACCCCATCGCATTTCGAAGAAGCTGCCTCTGACTTATGAGGCCTATATTACCCATGGTTTGTGGAAGTATACCAATCAAAACTGGTCCAGCTGGCATACGGAAAAAGTTGTGCGCCTGCGTCATGACCGTTTTTATCCCTTAGGCGGGAAGAAACTGTATATGGATCTGATGGTTGGCCGCAGGTGGGTGGATGAGAGCTATGGCAACTTTGCAACCAGCCAGAACGGTGTTACGACACGTTATGGAAAAAATCTGAACAGTAATATATATGAAGGAACGCTTGGCTACAAATTTTCGAATAAATGGAATATCTGGACACTGTATCACAACGAACACAAGACCAGTCACCTGTTCAGTCTTGGGCAGCCGGACTTTGCCAGGGGATGGCGGACCGGCATATCCTGGAACCCGGATGACCGCAACACGCTTACCGTTGTAAATCGCCATAATTCAGACAGCGGCTCAAGTACTCACGGCAATTATTCTACGGTATTCCGCTGGTCACATCGTTTCTGCTGCGAAGTTCTTTCCGTCATGTATGAACGGAAGCATTATAAAGATGATAACGAATGGACTGTGGAACTTGAGTTCCTGAACTGGTAACAAGGTGACGGACGCGTAACGAAAATGGCTGGCATGGTGGGCTGCAAGGTTGAAAACTGTATTGATATTGCGTATGTCTTTAATTTATAAATGAAAGGATACCAGGTTAAGTGATGGATCAGATTATCAGGCAACGTCTGGCGGAACATATGGAAGTATTACAGAAGCTCTCAGCTTCTGATATGCCGCTGAAGCTGGAAAAATGCGCAAAAATTGTGGAACGGGCGCTGGCAGAAGGTCACAAGGTGCTTTTCTGCGGTAACGGGGGAAGCGCGGCAGACAGCCAGCACCTGGCAGCGGAGTTTGTGGGCCGTTTTCAGAAGGAACGGAAGGGACTGCCGGCAGTGGCGCTGACAGTCGATACTTCTATACTGACTGCCATAGCCAATGATTACGGATATGAAACGGTGTTCGCCCGTCAGGTTCAGGCATTAGGGGAAGACGGGGACGTACTGGTGGGGATTTCCACATCCGGAAACAGCCAAAATGTACTGCTGGCCATAAAAGAGGCAAAGGGAAAAGGTATAACGTGTATCGGTATGACCGCGGAAGGCGGCGGGAAAATGGCAGAAGAATGCGATATCTGTCTGGCGGTGCCGGCAAAGGTCACAGCCCGGGCCCAGGAAATGCACATATTGATGGGTCATATCTTATGCGAACTGGTGGATCATGAATAAAATGAACTGTACAACATTCGTTGCGGAAAAAATGCAGGATCTGCGAATCGCCGTAATTGGTGATGTAATGGTAGACCGGTATTTCTTCGGTGAAGTGAAACGGATTTCCCCGGAAGCGCCGGTTCCGGTAAACCGCGTTAAAAAAATTGATTCTGTACTTGGCGGTGCAGCCAATGTAGCGGCTAATCTGGCTAACCTTGGCTGTCATGTTTATGTAGGCGGTGTCACAGGAGACGATGAAAACCGGAAGATTCTGGAAGGGTTGCTGGAAAAAGAAAACATCGATTTTACCGGTCTGATTAAATCCCGTTACCGCTCTACCATAACCAAAATGCGGATCCTTGGGGCCCGTCAGCAGATGTTGCGGCTGGATTTTGAAGAGGTAGGGGATTTGTTCCCGGAAGAAGCGGACGCTATCAAGCAATGGCTGCTGAAGCTGATGGAGAAAGGCATTGATGGAATTGCTGTGTCTGATTATGCAAAGGGAGTATGCTCCGATGCATTCTGTCAGTGGGTGATCCGCATGGCGGCGGCCCACAGTATTCCGGTTCTGGTAGATCCGAAAGGTCCCCACTGGGAAAAATATGAAGGCTGTACATTTATTACCCCGAACTTAAAGGAAATGTGTGAGGCTGCGGGACAGACAGTGCCAAATGAAGATGGTCCCGTACTGCAGATCGCTCAGATGGCCAGGGAGCGCTACCGGATAAAAAACGTGGTAGTTACCCGCAGCGAAAAGGGAATGACGCTGGTGGGGGAAAAACGGACTGTAATCCACTGTCCGGCTTCCGCGCTGGAAGTGTTTGATGTTTCCGGCGCAGGGGATACGGCGGCTGCTGCGCTGCTGGCTGCGGCAGCAGGAGGGCTTCCTTTGCAGGAGGCTGTCTATATGGCAAACCGGGCTGCCGGTATTGTTGTAGGCAAAGTGGGTACCTATCCGGTTCACAGGGATGAGCTATTGCAGGATCTGCTGAATGAGGAACGGAAACTGGGATATGGGTTCCGTCCCCTGTCATGGAAAGAGATTGCGGATCTGGCCCAGATATGGCATAAAAGCGGTGAAAAAATCGTCTTTACCAACGGATGCTTTGACATCCTTCACGTTGGTCATGTATCCTATCTGGAAAAAGCAGCGAAGCTGGGAAACCATCTCATCGTAGGACTGAATGCGGACAGTTCCGTGCGCCGTCTGAAAGGGGAGACACGTCCTCTGGTCCATGAACTGGACCGGGCCCGTATTCTGGCCTCTCTTGCCTGTGTGGATGCTGTAGTCATATTCCATGAAGACACCCCAGCCAAGCTTATAAAGACGATCCGGCCCGATATCCTTGTCAAGGGCGGGGATTATCGGCCAGATCAGGTGGCAGGCCGCGAATACGCCGGCAAAGTCGAGATTATTGAGTTTGAAGAAGGCTATTCCACTACCGGGCTGGTAGAGCGTATCGCCGCTCTGGTACGGGACGGAAAGCTTTAATTCGCGAAAGGCGGTTTGATTATGATCATTGTAACCGGAGGCGCCGGCTTTATCGGCAGCAACATAGTTAAAGGGCTGAATGAACGGGGCCGGGACGATATCCTGATAGTGGATAACCTGACCAATATGGTGAAGTTTAAAAATATCCAGGGCCTGAAGGCCATGGATTACATGGACAAGGTTGATTTTGGGAAAGCTGTTCTTGAAGGCAAATTCAATCATGAAAAAATTGATGTTATCTTTCATGAAGGAGCCTGCTCCGATACCATGGAATATAACGGAAAATATATGATGGAAAACAACTTTGAATACACCAAGAACCTGTTCCATTTTGCCACGGACAGGAAGATACAGTTTATGTATGCGTCTTCTGCTTCAACTTACGGCAGCGGTAAACATGGGTTTATTGAAAAGCCAGAATGTGAAGAAGCGTTAAACGTATATGCTTTTTCCAAACTGTTCATGGATAATTACCTGCGCCGGTATCTGGACGGGCTGGAAAGCCAAGTCGTGGGATTGCGGTATTTTAATGTGTATGGGCCTCAAGAAAATCATAAAGGAAAAATGGCTTCCATGGCCTTCCAGATGTATAACCAGTTTAAAGCGGAAGGAAAGGTTAAACTGTTTGAGGGATATGATGGCTACGGACCGGGGGAACAGACCCGGGATTTCGTATATGTGAAAGACGTGGTTAAAGTGAATTTCTTCTTCTGGGATCATCCGGAACTGAAGGGAATCTACAACTGTGGTACCGGCCATGCCCATCCTTTTAACACGGTGGCTAAGGCGGTGCTGAAGCATTTTGGGGCGCCCATGGAAAAACTGGAATATGTTCCGTTCCCTGAAGTGCTGAAAGGAAAGTACCAGAGCTATACCCAGGCGGATGAGACGAAGCTTCTGTCTGTTGGTTATGACGGTGGTTTTACAGATATCGAAAAGGCCGTGGAAGAATACTGTCAGGTATTGGATAAGACCGGCGGATATTATACGCGGCAGGACACCATTTGATGAAGGAAAAGCTGTTTTTATGGCAGAAATAAAATTATGCTTGTTGGACAGGGATGGAGTTCTAAACGTAGACAAAGCCTACCTGTATAAACCGGAAGCTGTGGAGTGGGTGGAAGATAGCCTGAAGGCCATTGCCTGGCTGAACCGGAAGGGAATCAAAGTTGCTGTGGTGACAAACCAGAGCGGCGTGGCCCGGGGTTTTTTTTCAGAATCTGATGTAATAAAGCTCCACGCATGGATGCAGGAGGAAGCGCAAAAAGCAGGCGGAATTATCTCCGCTTTCTACTACTGTCCCCATCTGCCAGGGGCGCCTGTAAAGGAATACGACAGGGACTGCAACTGCCGTAAGCCGAAGCCGGGGATGATTTTGCAGGCCCTGCATGATTTCGGTGTAAAACCGGAGAACGCCTTTATGGCAGGGGACAGTCCCCGGGACGTGGAGGCGGCAGAAGCTGCCGGAGTAAGGGGATATCTGTATCCCGGAGGCAGTCTGTTAGAATTTGTGCAGGGGATATTGAGAGAGGAAAAATAATTCTTTATCGGGGATATTCATGGAATATACAAACATCCTCATTATCAAAATGAGCTCACTGGGCGACGTATTGCATACGTTGCCCTTTGTTGCGGTATTGCGGGAACGCTTTCCCAAGGCCCGGCTGACATGGCTGGTGCATCCGCAGTTCGGCGCGTTTGTGCCGGATCCGCCTATGGTGGATGAAGTGATCTATTTTGATAAGGTAAAATTTAATAAAATGGGTTTCGGCGAAAAGTGGACTTACTTTAAAGAGATGCGAAGGCTGCTCCACAGTAAAAAGTTCGATCTTGTCATTGATATGCAGGGCCTGTTCAAAAGCGCGGTGCTGGCTGCTATCAGCGGTTGTGATAACCGTATCGGCTATTGCGAGATGCGGGAAGGAAGCGGTTTCGTAAGTCGTGCGATCACTGGTTCCCATGCAAAAGACCATGTGATTGAACGGTATCTGGATGTGGCCCGTTACCTGGGATGCAAGGTGGATGAAATACGGTTTCCCATGCCGGATCTGGAAAAGGAATGGCTTGCCGTGAAGGAGAAAACAGAGGCTGTCCTGCGTCCGTATGTGGTGCTGGTGCCCGGTGCCCGCTGGGAGACCAAGAAGTGGTCTGCGGAAAATTTTGCAAAGCTGGCAGACATGCTACAAAAAGATGGGAAAAAAGTTGTACTGGCCGGTGGACCTGATGAAACAGCTCTTGGAGCGGAGATTCGGAAGCTGTCCCCCGGTGTAACCGATCTGACGGGGAAAACAAGTCTGAGAGAGTTAGGCGCCCTGATCCAACATTGCGATGGGTATATAAGCGGGGATACAGGACCTTTGTTTATTGCGGCAGCGATGAAACGACCGCTGGTGGCCCTGTACGGACCCACCCGTCCGGATCGTACGGGCCCCTATGGGAGTAAAGAGGCAACAGTAATGATCGCGCCGGTTTCCTGTGCCGGTTGTCTGAAAAAACACTGTGATGACTGGGTATGTATGAAAGCCATTACACCCGAAGCAGTTTTTGACGAATATAAAAAGAAAGTGAAGTGAAAGGCGTGGAGTTAAACCGTAAAAAAATTCTGGTAACCTTCCTGATGCATCTGGGCGATCTTACCCTTACCACACCTTTTATCCGCGCTTTACGGGAAGCTGCTCCGGATTCCCATATTACGATGCTGGTGGATGAGAAGCTGAAAGACGTGGTTTTGCACAATCCCTGTCTGGATGAGGTCATCACCATTGATAAAAAAGGAAGGGATAACAGTATCCTTGCATTGCTGAGTTGTGCCCATAACCTGGGAAAGATGCAGTTCGACATTCTGATAAATCTGCATCCTAATGAGCGGTGTTCTTTTATCTGCGCCATGACAAAAGTAGGGAAACGGACCGGTTGCACCAACTGGCTCTTTAAGCCATGGTTTGATGTGCTGACACCGTTAGACCGGAAAAAACATGCGGCAGATATGTATCTGGATGTGCTGACACAGCTTGGGGTGAATGAATTAAAACACCGGGGGCTGGAAATATTTCCTGGCAGTGAGAACAAAGCGGTTGCTGATGCATTTTGGAAAGAACATGGGATAATGCCGGAAGATAAACTGGTAGGGTTTAATATCGGCAGTGCAGTGGAGACGAAACGATGGGCGCCGGAGCGGTTTGCGGAAGTGGCCGATACGCTGGCGGGAAAAGGATATCGTTCTGTTTTCTTTGGCGGAACCATGGATGAGGAAATGGTCCGGGAAGCGGTAAGTCATATGAGAACAAAACCGGTCATTGCAACCGGGCATTTTTCCATCGGACAGCTGGCTGCCGCCATGCGCCGGTGCAGTCTTATCGTTACTAACGACAGCGGGCCCATGCATGTAGCTATAAGCCAGAGGGTGCCCATTGTGGCCATGTACGGTCCCAGTCATCCCGACCTGTACGGTCCCTACACAAGACTGGCGACCATCGTGACTGCCGAGCCGCCCTGCCCCGGCTGCGCGGCAGGTATGAAACATCATTGTGATGATCCGCAATATAATATGCGCTGTATGAAAGAACTGACAGTGAAGCAGGTACTGGATGCCTGTGGAAAATGGCTGCATCTGTAGTGAAGGGAAAATGCAGGGAACGAAGGAAAAGGATCGGGAAGAGTTAAGAGTATTATAAAGCCTGTAATGGCAGCAGGCCATGACAGGGAAGATTGTGAGGAACGTTGTAATGCAGCCACAGGGACAGGTTGACGTAAGACAATTTAAAAAGATTTTTATCCTGTATAACCGATATTCCGGCAAGCAGCTTTTTGCCAGCATGATAACCCGTATCAATGAAGTTTATAAACTGCTGAAGCAAGAGCTGGATGCGAATATTACCCTGCTGGATGTGAAATATTTTGAGCAGATGCCGGAACTTGCCAGAAAGGCGGCGGAAGAGCAATGTGACTGGGTAATCATTGCTGGAGGCGACGGGACGATCCGCGCTTTTGTGGAAGATATGCTGCGGTTGGATTACCGGCCCTATATCAGTGTATTTCCGGCGGGAACCGTAAACCTGATTGCCAAAGAAATTTCTCTGCGAAATGAACCAGGTAGGTGGGTCCACCGTGCTTTAAAAGGGTTCGTGTATCCCTTTTATACTGCCAGGGCTAACGGCAGCCTGTTTCTTACGGTAGCCAGCGTAGGCTTTGATTCCCTTGTGGTGGATAATGTAGGCGCTGTGCAGAAACGGCTTCTGAATAAGTTTGCGTACGTCTTGCAGGGTACACAGCTGGTGCGGAAAGAACTGATTTTCAGTGACTGGCGGTACTCCTTCAAGGTCCGTTTTGATGATGAGGATGTGTGGCATTCCGGTTCTTCGGTCATTGTAGGAAAAAGTCGGTACTATGCCGGACGCTACAACCTTTTCCCCGAAGCAGCGTTATCTTCTCCGTATCTTTATGCTGCGGTATTTCCGGGAAACAAACGGGCCGACATACTGAAATACGCTTCTCTGATTGCGTTGGAAGGGCTGAATCTGGACAAGGACATCCTTTGCCGGAAAGCAAAAAAGGTAGAAATAGAGTCTGTCCATTTGATAGAAGACTTTCCGGTTGAGCTGGATGGGGACGTAGTAGCGGCTACGCCTTTACGGCTGGAAATTATGGACCGGCCGCTGCTGCTGATTCCGTAAGGTGTTACAGGATGCACGCCGGCATAAAACAGACAGATGCAGGATCTTGCAGTTGAATGTAAAAATTTGGTGAAAGACCCGATCGGTATAAACGGTTCGGTACATTTATAGCTTTTATTTTATAAATCAGGAACAGGGCGTGGTAAGTTTCCGCTCTGGTCTTAACATCAGGCAGGTATCTCCATGAACTTGACGAGAAATGGAAAACGTATTGCGGCCCTGTTGTTTTTTTTAGTGGTGGCAGGTGCTGTTTACTTTTGGGAAGAAGAACATGCCCGGCTGCTATATGCGGCGATTACGCCATTTCCGGAAGGGGACTACTGGGAAACGCTGGTCAACGCCCTGTTGCGGGATGTTGTGCTTCTCATAGTGGGGGGCCTGCTTTTTTTGCGCCGCAAACGAATACCGGATCGGCTGCAACGGTATTTTCCGGCTGTGGTGCTGGGAATTCTGTATCTTGGGTTTGCCTGGTACATGTGCGGTAAACTGGCACTGGATTCTTATTTTTTGACAACGCTTGCTATTCTGGCCGGGCTGATGAATAATATCTTTCCTGCTATCCTTGCAGCGGTCTGGTATCACCGGAATCCCTCACGAGGGAACAAGTTACTTTATTTTGCCGTATACTTTGTCTGCGCGCTGCTGATGCTGATGGATATGGTCTATTTCTGGCAGACTACCATGCATGTGCAGGCTGTTTTCTTCCGGAATTTTAATATCTATGCTATTGAAGGAGTCATGTCATCTTTTTCCAGAAACCAGCTGATGGAAATAGGCGGCTTTGTGCTGGGAGTTATTTTACTGTTCCGCGTTACGAAGCCCCGGCGGCATAAACCCAATGCGGCCTGGGCCCTGCTGGCTGTTCTGGGATGGACTTTATGCTGTAACCTGCTTTACTATACTGGCAGCCAGGTAGGGCTTTACGCATTGCATGAGTCCGGGTTGTGGAGTGAGGAACAGATTGAAAAAAGCCGGCAGGAATACCGGGATATGCTGGCGACTCCCATTGCAGGAAATATCATAAGCAAAGCTCTTTTCAACAAGGAAAAGGTGGTCATGGCTACCCAGCATAAGAAAAAGGAGCTGACGGATAAAGACCGGGAGTGGATGTATAAGCTGGGGGTCATGCGGAAGGCGGCACCCCATCCGTTGCCGGTTCCTGCCTATGACCGTATCGTCATGCTGATACTGGAGTCGGTACACCGGGATTATATACACTGCTATAACAGTGAGATTCCGGCGGAAGCTACCCCTTTTCTGGATTCCCTGATAAAACAGTACCCGCGCATAGATAATTATTACTCTTCTGCCGTTCCTACCACCGAAGGACTGAACGCTACTTTCCGGTCCCAACTTCTGTTTGACGGTGATGTAGACGGAAACGATAAACCCTCCCTGTTCCGCAGCATGCAGGAGCATGGCTTTGACGGTTATTTCCAGAGCGCTTCCAGCCGCTACTATAACAATGAATTCCGCCAGTATATGGAACAGTTTGGCATGGCCCATTATGAGGCCCGGGAAGACTTGGAAAAAGCTGGTTATTCCGGCGCTTCCGGCTGGGGATTCCATAACGATGAAATGTACCGGCGTACCTTGGAACAGCTGAAAAAGCTGAAAGGACAGAAATATTTTTATGTGACAAAAACGTTGGATATGCATCAGCCCTATCCGTACTATGCGACGAAATGGGAGGAGACGCCGGAATCGTTCCGCAATAACCAGATCGTGACCGTCCACGGCATGTACTGGGTGGACTGCACCCTGCGCAATTTCTTTAAAGCAGCGGAAGAGGCCGGGCTGATGGACGACCGCACTCTTTATATCATTACCAGCGATCATAATCCACATTCCGGGGGTGAATACACCCAGTTAGTGAAAAAGGAACAGGACCGGCTCAGCGTGGCGCCGATCCCGCTGATTTTTGTGTCGAAAAATACGGCTCCTCTGGAGAATCTGGATAACAGCACTTATGCATCCCAAATCGATATTGCGCCTACTCTCCTGTGCCTGCAGGGAATCAAACCGCCGGAACGGTTTATAGGACGTAACCTGTTGCAGCAGTACAGGGAAAAAGAATCTGCTTTGGGATTTTTTGGGGATAAAGCCTACTATTTCAGCCGGGATATGCATTTCGTGGATAAGATCGACGAACCGTATCCCCAGCATGAATACGAGGATGCCCTGGCGAATTTTGTCATGTACACATACTATGTGAGCGGATTGCCTGCCGGGGAAGTAAAATAAATTTATTAAAACTGTAACATCCGTTACACAACTGCTTCTTGACGGGATGCTTAAACAGGTTTAAACTGATAACATATTAAAGTGCTTATTACAGGTTGAGTAATAAGTAAAGATATAAAGCGTGCAGGTGCAATGATGAAAATAAATTCCATGTTTACTGCTGAATACGGTTTTTCCTTTAGCTATAGCTATTATTACGGCTATGGCTATTTCGTGCGGGAAAACTGAAGATAACATGGAATCGTAAACAGAAAAGGCCGGAGAATTTTCAAAGGCTGCCAACCGGAAACAGGCGGGCTCTTTTACGAGCCCGCTTTTTTGTTTATAAGACGTGAATGTTCGAAACTGATATTTTGACCATTGGCAATTGGATAAAATTCTTAAAAAATGAATGTATTCCGTAATCGCTTTCGGCGATAGTTTTAAAAGAGATTCCAATGCATCAAAAAAATAATTGTAAAAGGAGAGTGCGTACCCCATGATTATCGTAATGAAACCCAACGCCCCTGTAGAAGAGAGAAATAAGATCATTGCCGGTCTGGAGGCAAAAGGCTTTAAAATCGACCTGAGTACCGGCAATCAGGCTGCCATTTTGGGAATCGTCGGCGATACCAGCATCCTGAACCCCCATGATATCATGGTTAATGACTGGATCGAAAAGGTTCTGCGGGTGCAGGAGCCTTTTAAACGGGCAAACCGTGCCTTCCATCCCGATGACAGCGTGATTGACGTGGCCGGGGTAAAGATAGGTGGCCGGCAGGTGCAGGTCATTGCCGGTCCCTGCAGCGTGGAGACCCGGGAACAGGTGATCGGTGTAGCGAAATCGGTTAAGATGGGGGGCGCGCATCTGATGCGGGGTGGAGCCTTCAAGCCCCGTACTTCCCCTTACTCTTTCCAGGGAATGGGAATGCCCGGACTGGATCTGCTGAAGGAGGCAAGAGAAGAAACAGGGCTTCCTATCGTAACGGAAATCATGAGCGCGGACGTGCTGGACCGTTTTGTGGAGGACGTGGACCTGATCCAGGTAGGCGCCCGGAACATGCAGAATTATTCCCTGCTGAAAGAACTGGGTAAGACAAATAAACCAATCCTGTTAAAGAGGGGACTTTCCGCCACGGTGCAGGAATGGATCATGAGCGCGGAATATATTATGGCAGAAGGGAATACCAATGTTATTTTGTGTGAGAGGGGTATTCGTACTTATGAGACATATACACGTAATACGCTAGATCTCAGCGCAGTCTGCGCTGCGAAAAAACTGAGCCACCTGCCGGTTATCGTGGATCCCAGTCATGCGGCAGGACTGTGGTGGATGGTACCTGCCCTGGCCAAAGCTGCGGTTGCGGTAGGGGCAGACGGGCTCCTGATCGAAGTCCATAATGATCCGGAGCGGGCCCTGTGCGACGGAGCCCAGTCCCTGAAACCGGAACGTTTTGCGGAGCTGATGGGGGAATTAAAAGGCATAGCACGGATCATCGGCAGGGACATGTGATTGCTGTGCTGACAATATGATATAATATATTACAAAAGTATCTTTTTTGACTGAAAGAAGAGACTGTCTGTGAGTCTGAATGTATAGTTGGATGCATCCGCATCCGTCAGAGAAAAATCGGAATTGTTACAGAGGGGAGAAGCGCTATGACAAAACCATATCTGGAAAAACCGTTGCAGGAATTGACCTTTGCCATCGTGGGACTGGGGCTTATCGGCGGCTCTTACGCCAAAGCCCTTCGCAAACTGAAGGTAAAACGGATTCTGGGAATGGACATCAGCCATGGAATCGCCCGGGCCTGTCTGAATGCTAACATGATTGATGAAATCGTGGAGGAAGACGGGAAGAACCTGATGGAAGCCGATGTTGTTATCTGCAGCGTGTACCCGGAAGCAATTGTTGAGTTTGTCCGTAGTAACCTGGCAAATTTTGCGGAAGGCATGTTGCTGACGGATGCCACCGGAGTGAAAGGATCAATGCCCCGGGAAATTCAGGCAATGCTTCCGGAAGGCTGTGAGTTCCTGTCAGGACATCCGATGGCCGGGCGGCAGGGCAGCGGGCTGGGCATGTCGGACGCCGGGATTTTTAACGATTCCAACTACATTATCGTACCGACGGAAAAGAATACGGAAGAGGCGGTAGGCTGGCTGGAAGGATTTGCAAAAGCCATTGGCTGCGCCCGGTCCGTGAAGGTTACTGCAGAAGATCATGACAAGATTATCGCATACACCAGCGATTTGCCCCATATTACAGCGGTAGCCCTGGTAAACAGCGCTTCCTATAATGAAAATACACAGTACTTTATTGCGGGCGGGTTCCGGGACGCTACAAGGGTGGCAGATATCAATCCGGAGCTGTGGAGCGACCTGTTCCTGTCCAACCGGGAAAACGTCATTGCGGAGATCGAAAATTATCAGAGCCAGCTGGAGCGGTGGAAGAAAGCTATTGCGGAGAATGACCGGGAAATGCTCAGGACGATTATGCGGGAAGCAGGCCCGAGAAGACGGATGCTGTACTGAGGCGAATGCAGCAAAAATTTGGAGGATACGATGGGAAACGTCCACGTGGATCTGGGAACGAAAAGTTACAATATAGAGATTGAAAGAGG
>Ga0256407_10010010_pt1 | contig 13421 bp, 9 predicted proteins | sample RumenRJG_04DNA_FD_193489 | JGI IMG/M metagenome (GOLD analysis project Ga0256407, IMG submission 193489) | Bovine rumen microbial communities from Lethbridge, Alberta, Canada - RJG_04 | ecosystem: Host-associated > Mammals > Digestive system > Stomach > Rumen | place: Canada: Alberta | collected... | reverse complement strand
TTCAATAATAGATGTTATCGCAGTCCTTACTGAAAGCAAAGACCCCAATGCTTACTGGAGAAAATTAAAACAAAGATTGAAGGAAGAAGGAAACCAAACCGTGACAAATTGTCACCAGTTGAAAATGCCGGCTAAAGATGGCAAAATGAGAATGACAGATGTGGCAACCACCAAACAGCTCTTACGCCTCATACAGTCTGTCCCATCACCAAATGCGGAACCATTCAAACTATGGTTGGCTCAAGTTGGAAGCGAAAGGCTTGATGAGATAGCAGATCCTGAACTGTCCATAGAAAGGGCAATCAACAACTATCGTCAACAGGGCTATAGCGAGGAATGGATAAGCCAAAGGATAAGAAGCATGGAAATCAGAAAGGATCTGACAGCAGAATGGGACAGATCAGGAGTTGAGAAAGGATTGGAATATGCAATCTTAACAGATGAAATAAGCAGAGCATCATTTGGACTAACAACAAATCAGCATAAAAGGATAAAAGGGCTGAAAAAGGAAAACCTTAGAGACAATATGACAAATGCAGAGCTTGTAATCAATATGCTAGGGGAACTGGCCACCACAGAAATAAGCAAAAGCGAAAACCCAAACGGATTCGAGGAAAGCCAAGATGTAGCTAAGCGTGGCGGAACCATTGCAGGAAATGCTCGCCGCGAACTGGAGGCAAACACTGGACGAAAAGTAATCAGCAAAAGCAATGCCAACGATAAAAGATTATTAGGCAAATAATTATGCATTTTGTTTAAAAACAAAGAGCATTATAAATATTTTAACATTTCAAGACAAAGCGCTTCAAGAGAATTAAATGAATTAGCTAAACAAAACATTTTAATTAAGGAAAAGGATAAAAAACAAACATTTTTACAATTAATCCAAAAAATAGGGGTTAAAAATATTTAAAAAAAAATAAAAAAACAAACATTTTTACAATTAATCCAAAAAATAGGGGTTAAAAATATTTAAAAAAATAAAAAAAGAAAATGAAAAATTACTTAAAATTATTTGTTAAGTAAAATTTCCTTGATTTTATCAATGTCTGCGTCCACTTGGACAGGATCCACACAAGCGTCAATTGCAGTGTTAGGATCTTTAAGCAAGTGTCCAGTTACAACACAAACAACTCTTTCTCCCTTGTCGATATCTCCTTGTTCAACTAATTTCTTAAGACCTGCAATGGATGCTGCAGAAGCCGGTTCCACTCCAACACCTTCAGTTCTTGCAAGCAATTTTTGAGCGTCAAGGATTTCTTCATCAGTTACGGTTTCAGCCAATCCATTGGAATCATAAATAGCTCTTAATGCTTTAACAGCACTTACAGGAGCACCTATACGGATTGCAGTAGCAATGGTTTCCGGATTTTCAACAGGAGTCATGTCCATGGTTTTGTCCCTAAATGCATTTGCAATAGGACAAGCCCCTTCAGCTTGAATACCAGTCATCATTGGAACATCATCCATGAATCCAGCATTGTGGAATTCAGTGATTCCTTTCCAAATAGCTGAAATGTTTCCTGCATTACCTACAGGAAGAACAATTCTGTCAGGAGATTCCCATCCTAAGTCATGAACAATCTCATAACCAATGGTCTTTTGTCCTTCTAATCTGAATGGGTTAATTGAATTCAATAAGTATAAATGTTTTTCACGAGCAAGTTGGGTCATAGCTTCCAAAGCTTCGTCAAAGTTACCGTTGATTGAGAATACTTCTGCACCATGGAACATAGCTTGTGCCAATTTACCGAGAGCAACCTTACCTGCTGGCAAGAATACAGCACATCTTAATCCTGCTCTAGCAGCATATGCAGCAAGGGAAGCTGAGGTGTTACCGGTAGAAGCGCAACCTACAGTATCTACACCAAGCATCATAGCTTTGGTCATACCGATGGTCATTCCTCTGTCCTTGAAACTGCCTGTAGGGTTTGATCCTTCCACTTTAACGTAAAGGTCAATTCCAAGTTCCTTACCTAATTTTTCACATCTGCAGAATGGAGTTCCTCCTTCATCCAAGGAAACTCTTTTGCTCGCATCAACAGGCAAGCATTCTTTGTATTTCCATAAGTTATCTCTTCTACCTTCAAAAGTAGATTTAGGAACATCTACTTCCACTTCTACTTCCAAGACAGAACCACATTTCTTACAGTTGTAGATAACTTCATCATCTTCGTATTCTTCTCCACAAGATACACATCTAATCATTTTATCACATTAAATTTTTTTGATGAATAATAATTTTGATTAATTAAAATTATTTTTAATGATTAATTATAAAATTTAGAAAAAATTAGATTATAATTAATATACATCATATAATTATAGTCATTATAGTATAAAAACTTATTTTAAGATTAGTTAAGTTTCTTAAATAAATAAAAAAGTTAAAAATCTAAAAAAATTAAAAAAATTAAAAAAAATGAAAAGAGTAATAAGAATAAAAAGAATAAAAGAGTAAAAAAAGAATTAAAAAAAAATAAAAACTGATTAGCCCATGCTTAAACCGAAGAAAGGCAATAGCTTACCTGCAAGAGGCACAGTTATATTCGCTTCGATGAATGCTGCAATGATCAATAGGATTACAGCAAGGCATAAGAATACAAAAGACTCCTTTATCTTGTTTTGATTCATTTTAAATGATGCATAACACCTTTGCTTGAAAGTGATCTTCACATCTGAAAAATATGGGTCGAAAATATCCAAATATGAATAGTCTGGAGACCTTAGGTTCCATATGAAATGAAGTGCAAATGAAAGGAGTACAAAACCACCTGTAGTAGCGATAATGATTGCTGGAATTTCAAATATTCCATGAGGCACAGTTAATGCCAAGTAAGCATAAATATTGAAATCTGAACCAAAATAACCAATGAATAGCCCGTTATTCGCTAAAATGAGAGCGCCTAACACTCCACCTAAAGCTCCAAGAGCATATAATATAAACGCTACAGATACATTATTGGTAAATATGGAATAGGTGGTTAGGGTAATTGCCCCTTCCTCTACCTGCTTCTGGAAATTATCCACCATAGGCTGGATGTAGTCTGAAATACTATCTGCATAAAAATAACCAAAGAGAAGTGGAATCACAAACAATACTGTTGAAAACAATAAGAGCCATTTATTATTTGAAAATGCTGCTTTTGTCTCTTCCTTAGCTATTCTTAAATAATGTTTAATATCCATACTAATCATCCTAAGATGTTTTTCATAATAATTTTAATAAAAAGATTTCTTAATTTACCAATTGACTTAATCAAACAATGATTCAGCAATCTCTACGGATTCCTCTTGCTTTACCTTCAAGTCTTCAAAGAAATCTTTCATAAGCTCTGCTGCATGAACCTTACAATGTCCGCACATGAGCTCACCATTTACACATTCCTCACGGATCTTTTCAAGCTCCTTGTCATCATCAACCAAATGGTAAACAAGCATTTCATAGATTACACATTCATCAGGCCTTCCGCCTAACTCCTTTTGCTCATCAAGGGTTTCTCTTCCACCGGTTTTAGATGATTTGACCTTTTTCTCAGCTTGTTTTGGAGTTTCATTCAAGTAGATTGCAGTGTTTGGCTTGCTGCTTGACATCTTGTCTCCAGTAAGGCCTGTCAAGAATCTATGATAAGTGGAAGCAGGAGCTAAAAATCCATACTCCTCATTCAATTTAGCTGCAATGTCTCTTGTTAACCTTAAATGAGGGTCCTGGTCTACACCTACAGGAACAACCACTTGCTTTGGCCCACCGAATTCTTCAGTTTGAGGAAGCAAAATGTCTGCAACCTGAACTAATGGAACGTATAGATGTGCAATGTTAGTGCTTGCATTAAATCCGTAAATTGCATGCATATTGTTGAAATTGACCCTTTTTGCAATCTTGAATGTCAAGTCATTCAAGGTCTTGTTTTGGGACTGTAAATAGACATTCACATTATCTGCAGTTAAGTCAAGACCTAAAGCAATGTAATTTGCCAAATACTCATTGATAGCAATTTCCTTTGCCTTTTCAAAACTGATTCCCCTTGCAGCATATGATTCCATATCTGCAATTGACAAGGATAATGAAGCGCCTTTTTCAAAATACCATTTCAATTGGTCAATGACCATCTTATGGCCAATGTGCATCTGGCCACTTGGCATCATTCCAGTCATTACTGCAAAGTCCTTCTTGCCATTGATTAATGGAACCAATTTATCAAAGTCCCTATGGCCAAAAATAACTCCTCTTTTCATCAATCTTGCAGGATCTTCAATCTTTCCTAAAAGTTCTGAAAAGTCTTTTATACCAAACTGATTAACTAATTTATCATAATCTACTATAGATGAGCCCCATGGATCAATCAAAAAATCACCTTAAATATAATATCTTTGCTTAAATTGAATAATCGAATAATAATTATTATGTTTTTTATAGTAAGTATTTAAATAATTATACGTATTTTTAATTAAAATTATTTAAAATTTTTATCTGAAAATTTATAATAATTATTGCATAATTTTTAGTTTTAATTCTAATTTATTATAATTAATATGCTATTAATTAAATATGATTTACAAGTTAATAAAAATAACTAATAAAAAATTAAAAAAATATTAAAAATAATTCTTAAGAAAAAATAAAAATGAAAATCATGAAATTAATAAAAAATAGCTATGGACGAGTCCACTCTATGTTATAATAGGTAACGTCCAAATCGTCATCAACGACTGCAAGCAACAGTTTCTTGTTTACACCGTGGGAAACTCTCACATAGCTTGCAAAGTCCAATACATTAACCTCATTTGTTTCATACAATACCTTAACCAAGAAGTCAGAGTGTGCATGACCTGGACCGGTGCCCCTTTCATAAAGTCTGAATTCAGATCCGTACTTAAATCCTGTCTTTATAATGTAACCTCTGTTTTTCAAATCCCTATAAACAAGGTATTTGCCGTAAATCTCATCTTCCTTGATTAAATCAATGATATAATTAACATCACATTTCTTGTCATTTTCATAAATGTCCAAACGACCGCTTTCCATCAAGTAGCATGCCTCAATTATGGAAAGCTCTAAGCAATCCTCGGACAATTTACCGAATTGGCTTTTTTGATTAAGGGAAACCGCTCTTTGGTTGCCCTCTTCAATTTTTATGGTTACAATACCTTCACATAAATCTCCACGCATCTAAACACCTAATAAAAATCTGTAATAAATGAAATAAGAAAAATTAAAAAAAAGTTTGATAAAAAATTTAATAATCCAAAATTATAATCAGAACCAATTCTTTATCAAATTATAAATTTGAGCTAATTGTTAATAGCTAGAAAGTTTTTACAAATATGTTATTTGCCAAATCCCTTGAAATCTCAATTTGGGAATCGTCTATAAAAACATTATAATTTGAATCTACAGAATCGGATATTCTGATTTTGGATCCTATAGCAATTCCAGCATCCATTGCATCAGAAAGGGAAGAATCGCCACCCCTTATGAACAGGACTTCACCTTCTTCACCAGAAGCCAATTGGGAAATGGACAGTAAATTGAATTCCCTAACGCCAATGTCTTCAATGTCACTTTGATTGTTTATGCAGTCATCACAGTTAGCAAAGTCAAAGTCACAAGCAGGAATCAGATGGTCATCAGGACATGTATCAGGATGTTCTAGCATATGGCAAATAGCTCTTTCAGCTTCATCAGATAAGGAGTGTTCCATTTCACAAGCTTGAGCGTGAAGATTCTCATCTTTGATTTTCAAGACATCTTTTAGGAATCTTTCAAGAATTCTATGTTTACGTGTAATCTTTTGAGCTATCTTGCTACCTTCATCAGTTAAAGAAGCTCCCTTATATGGAACATATTCAATATAACCGATATCTTCAAGTTTCTTAAGCATTTGAGTAACACTACCTGGCGCAATACCTAATTCTCTTGATAAAGTTGTTGTAGATACATAGGAATCCTTACTGCCGAACTTGTAAAGAACTTCCAAATACTCTTCAATATTTTCACTAATTTCTTTAGCCATGTAGAACCTCCATCATTAATTTAATTAAATTTCCATTTTTAGTTAATGAATTCATTTTAAAAATATTTAAATTAATTTTTATTGATTAAAAATTATCTAATCATCATATAAGACAATCTTATATGATTTTATACATATAATAATATTTTATATAAAAAGTATATAAAGTTTTGGATAACCTAAAATTTTATAACAAAGCTACTAAAAATAAAAAAAAAAATATTTGAAAAAATAATTAAAAAATAGTAAAAATAGTAAAAAATTGTAAATAGTAAAAATAGTTAAAAATAGTTAAAAAAAGGTAATATGAAAAAATAAAAAGTTAGGTTAAAATGGAATAGACCTATAAATACGTAGTTTCCTATAAGATTTTGTATTCCAGTTTTTAATATGGCCTAAACTGTTTCTATAGCTTGTTCCATCTGCAGAATACCATCTTCCATTAACATATATCTGAGCCCAGACATGACCGGTTGCCAAACCAGAGCCAAATTTACATCCCTTTGCATGGGCATATCTTGCTGGAATCTTAGAGGCTCTGCATAGAGCCACGATTAAATTGGCATGATCGCAGCAATTTCCTCTTTTAGTTTTTAATGTTTTTGCAGCTCCTTTTTTGGAATTTGCATAGTAACTGTATCCTAAATTATTCCTAACATAATTATAGATTGCAGTTGCCTTTTCCAATTTAGTGGAATACTTACTTGTAATCTTTTTAGATAATTTTCTAATGGCTTTAGTTATTTTCGCATATCCCCCACCATAGAGATACTTTCTTACAGAAAGCTTAGTGTTCTGATTCAAACCTTTTTTAAACTGACCTGAAGGATCTATGATTTCCAAGTAAGAGGAATTGCTTGATGGGCCGTAAACTCCATTGTTATCATAAGAGAAATTGACCTTATACCTATTTCTTGGAAGTTTAAGCTTTAAATAAGCTATTCCTTTATCATTGGTAGTTCTTGTATAAGTTTTTCCACCAATTGTGAACTTGACCTTTTCTTTCTTTAAGATTTTTCCATCAATTCCCTTTAATAAAATTTTAAAGGATTTTCCTTTAAGAATAGTGTAAATTAAAGGTTTTGTATAAGTTTTCTTATATACTGGCAAGTTCATGGAAAATGAAGATTCAAGATAAAAATCCTCACCATCAAAAGTACAATTGAAATTAACAGATTTCTTATCAGAAGGCATTCTTATATAAACCTGTCCTTTTGAATCAGTGGTTTTAATGTATTTTACACCATCTAAATAAATTATTAATTTTTTATTTGATAGGACATCCCCATTGGAGGAGACGAGTTTGATGGTAAAATCAGAAGATCTGTAGGCATAATTCTTTAGAGTTTTTATTATAGTATTCTCATAGAAAATTACATTAGAATAAACTGATTCCGCAGGATTATAATTCAAATCACCATCATATGATACTTGGATATTATGAATACCCCCTATGCTTAAATCCAAAGGCAGAATAGCCATACCTTCATCATCAGTAAAGCCAGTTTCATAAATAAAAGTCCCCTTAGGTGTCTCGATTCTGAAATTAACCAATGCTTGACTTACAGGATTATTGTCCTCATCCAATAGCTTCACATAATAATTTTCAATTCCATATATTTCCCAATCATCTTGAGAAATGATTTCAAGGGTTGTATTCTTTAAAACAGGTTCTTCATCATCATTATCTGTACCATCATCTGAAACAGAATTATCAGGATAAACATTCTCATTTAAGTTTCCATCAAAATTCTCATCTGAACCATCATCAAAATTAGTATTTAAACATTCTTCCAGACATTTATCCGGCCCTTCACTTAAAGAATCATTTAAAGGTACATTTTCACTTATAGAAAATTCATTAGCATTGACAAAATCCAAATTTTCATCATCTATACTGTCAGCTGAAACTGTAGATATAGATAATATGAATATCAAAAGCAATGCTGATAAAGTAAATTTATAATAAATAGTTACACCAACCGAAAAAATACTTGAAAAATTAAAAATTATGATTTTAAAATTATTTTAAAATTGTTTTTAAAAATAATGAAGTAATTTGAATCAATTACGAAAAATATAAGACATAAAAGTTTTTTAAAATAAATGTTTGAATTAATAATTTTTACTAATTAATTACATTATTATGTTATTAATTCATAATATAAAAAATTAATCAAAATAATAAAATTTATGGAATTAAAAATTTTGTTAAAAAAAGTTGATTGGAATCAAATGAAAAAATTAAATAAACAGAATAAGATACTAAAAAAATATTATATAAAAAATAGTTTGTTAAAAAAAGAATTAATTAAAAATAAAAAAAGAAAAAATTTGGATAAGAGGAAATCCTCTTATATCCATTTTAAATACTTTAATACTAGAATGGTACAGCAGCATATCTATTCAAATTGCTATATGAATTAGTGTTCCAATTTTGGATATTACCTAATTTATTTCTCACACTTGTAGCATCAGCAGCATACCAAACACCATTTACGAGAATTTGAGCCCATACGTGTCCGGTTACTAAACCACTTGAGAATCTACAGCCTTTTGCATGAGCATATCTTGCTTCAATGCCTGAAGCTCTGCACAATGCAACAACTAAACTTGCCTGATCCACACAATTTCCTGAACCAGCACTTAAGGTACCTGAAGCACCATGTTTAGAGTTTGCATAATAACTATAATCAATTTCATCTCTGACATAATTATAGATTGCTTGAGCTTTTGCCTCATCAGTTTTTAAACCTTTAGTCAATTGACTTGCTAAATTACTGATTGAACTTGTAATAGCTGATTGGCCAGTGCCAACCAAATATCTGGCAAGATCTGATTCTGTATTTTTCTCATTTAAACCTGCTTTGAATTGACTTGAATTATAAGGTATTTTAGATGAGATGTTAATTGGAGGAACTGTAATTCCTTTGAATACAGAACTTTCGAAAGTACAGTAATTAGGTAAATTCTTATGAGATTTATGGAAATCTAAAATCTTAGCAAATGAATAAGTATATAAATCAAATTCAGCATTACCTAAAGATTTACCAGAACTACTATAAACCTTAGCGTAAACAGGGGGAACCTTATTAGATTCCGCAAAGGATATTACTCTTTTTGCTAAATCAACATATTGTGCTTTATAAACTGTAGCGTCCATGGAATCCCCTTCAGAATTAGAATTGGAGATTCCAGTTGGAAGAGCAATATAATTTGTGTTACCAGCATTAATATTATAGACAGCTTTAGTCATTAGATATGAGAATTGTGAAATACTTAATTTTTTATTTGCAACTGTAACGGTACTAGGCAACGCATCATGAGAGTTAACATAATTCTTTACATTAGTAGCTGCAGCTTCGATTTCACTTATGGAAAATCTATTTGTATCTTTTACAGTTACTGTATTTGATAACTTAGATGATTCATAAATGGAAGATCCTGCATAAGATGAAACCACTGAATAGGTTCCCTGATTTAAATCAATCTTTAAGGAAGCCACTCCTTTGGAGTTAGTGGTTTGAGTGTATGTTTTTCCAGATAATGTAAATGTAATCTTCTGATTAGCTAAACCATTACCTGCGTTATCCACTAATGTTACAGAATATGCATCGCCTTTATTTACACTGTTTGAACTAGCTTTTATGGAAGTGGATTTCTTAAGAGGAGCATATACAGAACTTTCAAAAGTACAATAATTAGGCAAATTATTATGAGATTTATGGAAATCTAAAATCTTAGCAAATGCAAATGTATACAAATTGAAATTTGCATTTCCTGCCTTATTGGAACCGTCTTTGACAGACAAGTAATTGGAAGGTACTTTTTTAGATTCTATATTAGAAGCTGATCTTTTTGCTAAATCCACATACTGAGCTTTGTAAACAGTTGATTTCAATGAATACGCAGAAGAAGCCCCATTAGAAATACCGCTTAAAAGAACTATATCCTTTTTATTGTTAGAATTGAGATTGGATACTGCCTTTGATGATAAATAGGTAAACTCAGATATCTTAAGAGTTTTAGAACCTACTTTCACAGTATTAGGCAATCTTTTATTCTTTAAAACATAATTCTTAACATTAGTAGCTGCATTTTCTATCTCCTTAACAGTGAAAGCATTAGGATTATCCAATACAGTTAAAGTAACGGAATTCTTAGCGGATTTGTAAACTTTTGAACCAGCATAAGAACAGACCATAGGATACTTGCCTGCTTTCAAGTTTATTTGAAGATAGGTGGAACCTTTAGAGTCTGTTGTCAATGTATAAGTTTTACCATTGATAGCATAACTTAACTTTTGACCGCTTAAAGCTTTACCATTGCCATCAGTTAATGTAAGCTTATAATTATTACCTTTAGTAATGGTATTTGAACTTCCTTTAAGAATTGTTGCTTTTAAACTGCTTGCTTGATTAAATGCTGAACTTTCAAAAGTACAATAATTAGGCAAATAATTTTTAGACTTATGGAAATCTAAAATTTTTGCAAAAGCAAAGGTATACAAATTGAAATTTGCATTTCCTACAGACTTCTTAGAAGCGTCCTTAACAAGAACTTCAGTAGGAGGTACCTTTTTAGAACCAATGAAAGAAACTACATTTTTTGCTAAGTCAAGATATTGTGCTTTATAAACAGTAGTTTTTAGTGAAGCAGAAGAAGATTTGCCATCTGAAATACCTGATAAAAGTATTACATCACCTTTCTTATTTGAATTCAAATTTGATATCAATTGGGATGAAAGATAAGAAAACTCAGATATCTTAAGAGTTTTAGAACCTACTTTCACAGTATTAGGCAATCTTTTATTCTTTAAGACAAAATTCTCAACATTGCTAGCTGCATCTTCAATCTCCTTAACAGTGAATGCATTAGGATTTTTCAATACAGATAAAGTCACAGATAATCTTGAAGAGTCATAAGCACCAGATCCCCCATAAGAACAGACCATAGTGTATTTACCTTCCTTCAAGTTTATTTGAAGATAAGTGGAACCTTTTGAGTCTGTTGTCAATGTATATGTTTTACCGTTGATATTGTAACTCAATTTTTGACCACTTAAGACTTTCCCTTTGCTATCAGTCAAAGTAAGAGTATAATAATTACCTCTGTAAATGGAACTTGAACTTCCCTTGAGAGTGGTTTTAACTTTAGCATTAGCTTGTAAAACTGCACTATCAGATTGTGAGGAAGCCCCAAGAACAGCCTTATTATTTGCAATGTTAGAATTATGTTCCGAATCAGAATCTTCTACAGTATTATCAGTATTTAAAACTTCATTTTCTGAATTTACATTACTTGAACCAGCATTTTCAGATTCCAAATTATTTGAATTTGAATCACTAGCAACATAATCAGAGCCACTAGAAACGCTAGCACCAGATAAGTCATTTGAATCATCTATAGAAGATGAATCATCAATATCCATAGCGGAAACTGATGTGATCAAACAAAATCCCATAAGTAAAACCGCTAAAAGTAATGTGAGATTCTTAACTGAAATCATTTCACCTCACATTTTAGAGCAACCCTAAAATTATAGTTTTACAAGTATAATTTTCACATTGAATTTTTAAAAAATATTATGGAAAAATATTTATTTTTCCCAAACTCAATGTTTATCATTTAACTTTTTCAAGTAAACAATAAAGACCACCCTAAACATTTCTTAACTTGACAATTTTGCTTTAAAAACAAAAAAATCAAATTAGATTAATATTTACTTTTAATCTTTTATTATATAAATCTTACTAAAAAAAATCATTCAAAACAAGGATTTTACATAGTTTATAGTTCAAAATGAAAATGTTTTAGCTTTTATTTTATTATCCAAATATAGTTAACTATATGTTACAAATATAAGGAATAATTAATTAATTATAATCCAAAAAAAATGATTAGAATTAAAAAAATTAAAAAATACTTGATAAGTCTTTAAATAATGAATAAATACTTAAAATTACTTATTTTAATCAAATTTGAAATGACATTACTTAAATAAATAGAAAATAAAATAATCACCTTTATTTAACTTAAAAAAGAATTACAGACTATTAAACATATTTGATATAAAAGAAAATGATATTATCATTTTTAAAATTATACTAAAATAAGTGTTAAATTAAAAAAATACTTCTTAAAAAGTAGATTTCAGACAAATAAGAAATTTTAATTAAGCGATATTCAAAAAAGAACTATTTAAGGACAAAATAAGAAAATAAAGAAAATTTTTAAAAAATAGTTGAAAAAATAATGAAAAATAGTAAAAAAAAAGTTGAGATTTTTTATTTGAATACACATCATTTACTCCCAACTTTAGGAAAAAATTTTGATCAAGGTTTTGCAGGCCGAAGGCCTGGAAAAGCTTGAGCGGGTTACATCATAGGAGGCATTCCGCCCATTCCGCCCATACCAGGTGCAGGAGGCATACCACTATGGTCTAAGTTTTCATCAGGATCCACTTTTTGAAGTGCGCCAGCTGCTGCAACCAAATCATCAATACGCAAGATCATTTCACAAGCTTCTTGAGCTGCTTGAATAGCTTGCTTCTTGACTCTTTGAGGTTCAACAACACCTGCTTCTTTCATATCAACTACTTTACCTTCAAATACATCCAATCCCATATTGATGTTATCTTCATGAGCTGCTCTGAGTTCTACAAGCAAGTCAATGGTGTTTAAACCTGCATTTTCAGATAAGGTCCTTGGCACTATTTCCAAAGCATCCGCAAATGCATTTACAGCCACTTGTTCTCTTCCACTGATAGTGTTAGCATAAGCTTTTAATTGTCTTGCAATTTCAATCTCAGGAGCTCCTCCACCGTAAACAACCTTTCCATCTTCAACAGTAGCTGCAACTACACCTAATGCGTCTTCCATAGCTCTTTCAATTTCAGAGGAAACGTGTCTGGTACTTCCACGGATTAAAATGGAACTTGCTTTAGGGTCTTCACATTCTTCAATGAAGGTAATAATTTGGTCAAAGACCTTTTCTTGGTGTATGTAACCTGCCTTACCTAAAACATCAGGAGTCAAGTCTTCAATATTGGTAATGAGTTCAGCACCGGTAGCTTTCATGATTCTCTTTACGTCAGTATTTTTAACTCTTTTGAATGCCATGATTCCAGCTTTGGATAAGTGATGTTGCACTACATCATCAATACCCTTTTGACAGAAGAGTACATTACATCCGGAATCAATGATCTTATCTGCAATTTCCTTAAGGGTTTCCTGTTCACTATCAAGGAAAGCTTGCATTTGCAATGGATCAGTGAAATCAACTTTAGCGTTTTCCAAATCTTTCAATTCTAAAGGATATTTCATTAAAGCGATTTTACAATCACGCATTTCTTCAGGCATAGCTTCATTAGCTCTACCTTGGTCAATGTAGATACCGTCAACAATT
>Ga0256407_10010008_pt1 | contig 13422 bp, 13 predicted proteins | sample RumenRJG_04DNA_FD_193489 | JGI IMG/M metagenome (GOLD analysis project Ga0256407, IMG submission 193489) | Bovine rumen microbial communities from Lethbridge, Alberta, Canada - RJG_04 | ecosystem: Host-associated > Mammals > Digestive system > Stomach > Rumen | place: Canada: Alberta... | reverse complement strand
GTTAAAAGGATTAATGTTTACTTCAAAAGAAAAATCTTTTAATTTATTAATTAAAAATTGTAATTCAATTCACACTTGTTTTATGAAATTTAATATTGATGTTTATTGTTTGGATAACAATTACAAAGCAATAAAAACTTACAAATCTTTAAAACCTTTTCGTTTTATTTTGCCATCAAACAAAGTAAAACATATACTGGAAATACCATCAAATAAAAACTAATTTTCAATTGCTTTTATTAAATTTGCACTTATGTATTTTGTATGTTGTAAAATAAATTGTATTGCATCTTCTTTTGTTTCAAATTGAGACAGAAAAGTTTCTTTTATTTCATTGTCCGACGGATTCAATAACAATGATTTATGATAGTATTTTAAAGCCATATCTTTATTCCCTAATTTATCATAAGCTAATGCCCTAACGAACCAATTTCTATCCGTAAAATAAAAAGGATTTATTTTAAAAGCTTTTTCAAATTGTTGTATTGCTTTATCATATTCGTTATTTGCAAAAAATGCAATGCCCATATTATAAGCAGTCCTTACATTATTTGGTGATTTCTGTATGGCATCTGAATATAACAAATATGAATTAGAGTATGTTTCTCCTCTTTCAAAAGAACTAAAAGCAAAAAGAATCATTAACAAAAAGACAAAAATATATGCTAAACTTTTATTTATTTCAAATATTTTTATAATAATTAAACCGAACATAAAAGCAATTCCTATCATTGACATATATATATATCTATCTGCGATTGTATTAATCAATGGAATCAAATTACTTATAGGCAAATAAGTTATTAAAGAAAACAAAAGTGCAAATATAAAATATTTTGATTTTCTATAAACAAAAAAACATACACTTACAATCGCCAATAAAAACATTATAATTATTTTATATATTGAAAAAGTTAAAGTATAATCTACACAAAGGTTTACAGGATATACAACATGTATTAAATTATCAACTAAAGCCGTAAAAACCACTTTAAAATACAAACTAATAGATGATATCGGTACTAAATTTGTATCTAATTCCGGATATATTGAATAATATAATGGAACAGGAAATCTTTCTATCCAAAAAAACAAAAAAATAAAAGATATAATAAAAAAAGATATTATTGATATTTTTTTATTTGTTGAATTTCTATAAAAAATAAAATATATTAACATAAAAATAAAAGGTAATATAATAGCATTTTCTTTTGATAGCAAAGAAAGAATAGAAAATATAAATACTAATACAAACAAAAATTTATGATGTTTTTTATTACAAAATCTAAATAAAAAAATAGTATTCAATGCCAATAAAGCAAAAAAAACAAATAAAATATTGGCTCTAAATCCTATAACAGTAACAACTTCACTTTGTATCGGATGTAAAGAAAAAAACAAAGCAACAACACTTGCAAAAAAAATTTTATTTCTGTTAATTAGAAAATATGCTAAAAAAAACACAAGTAAAACATTTAAACAATGAATCAACAAGTTAGATAAATGATAGCCAAAAGGATTAAGATTCCATAAAGAATAGTCAATTATATATGTTGCAACAGTTATAGGTCTTGCACCACATCTTATAGGTAAAACATAAAAAAAATTAACAGGATTTATTACGGTAAAAAAATTTTGTGTTGATTGTATAAAAGAGTTATTAACAATCAACACAAAATCATCTAATACAAAAGAATTATTTAAAATATTTATTCTACAAATAAAAGATACTATAAATACAAATAACAATACAACCAAAAAAGGCCTTAAGCGTACTCGAAGCATTAAAAGTTACATTAACTCCATATTAATCTTTTCCATTAACATCAAAACTTTTATATTATTTCTATCTATTCCATAAGCCAATTCAATATAATTTTTAGCTTTGTATATATGATTACTTTTTGCTGCATTTAAAGCTTCTTTATAAAAATCTTTTATTCTAATATTATTAGATTCTTCTATTTGATAACACTCTGCAATACCTTTAAAAGCTAAAAATCTAGGATATTTTTCCGAAAGCTTTTCTATAATATTTCTAGATTTAGTAAACTGACCTTTAACAAAAGATTTAATAGACTCTTTAAACATATTTTTATCTTTTTTTGTATCTAATAACTGAAGAGTAGCATCTTCTTCTGCTTCCAATCTTGATTTTGAATAAATAACATTTTCATTAGGAGACAATTCTAATATTTTATTTAAAAATAAAAAGCCTTCATAATAATTGGATTCTTTTAGTGTTCTTTTTAATTCAATAGAATAAGTATTTACAATTTCTTTTTTAAAAAAAGCTTCTTTTTCTTCCAATAATATAATTTTATTTCTTAATTCATATGCTTTTTGATGTTCTTCAACATTTAATATTGCATCCAAATAAATTTGTGCCTCATTCATATTTCCTAACCAATATGCATTTCTTGCTTTCATATAATATTTTTCAACATTAATATGTTTTGTTTTTACATTATTATAAACATCTATTTTTTTTACATTTTTATTATCATTATCTAAATCATCATAAGAATTCGTTTCAATATTTCTTATTCCAGCAAAAGAAACCGCACATAAGCATAAAGAAAAAAATAAAACAAAAAAAGATTTTTTTATTAACATTTTTTTATCCCCAATAATATTTTTTTATTGCACCAAAAAAGCCTTTTACCTTATCGAAAAAAGAAGATTTCTTATCTAACAAGACATTTGTATCAGGTGTCAATATAATCGTTATTGCATCATCTTGATCATGTAAATATTTAAACCCATCATTAACCATCATAACCAATTTTTTCTTTCCATTAACTAAAAGCTCTTTATCTTTAAGCAAATCCGTTATTGATTTTACTAATGCTTCTATTTTTATCGGCTTAACAATATAATCATAAGCTCCCATTCTCATGGAATCAACAGCAAGTTCTATAGAACTATATCCTGTACAAACAATAGGCGAGATATCAGGAGAAATATCTTTTAATTTTTTTATCAATGTTAAACCATCTGTATCCGGAAGCCTATAATCCACTATTAAAACATCAAAAAATTGTACTTTAACCAAAGCCTCTGCTGCTGCTCCACTTTCTACAGACTCTACATAAACATCTGTTAAAGATGTCTCTAATGCAGCTTGTAAAGTTATTCTTTCTGTAGGATCATCTTCTATAATAAGTATTTTAGTAGAAACTCTTTCATTTTCCATTTTTATATCCTTAGTTAACAATTTTTGCTGTTATAAAAATTGTAAGTTCATATCTTGTTTTATTTTTAGAATGATTTTTAAATAAATATCCTAACAAAGGTATATCTCCTAGTAAAGGAACTTTATTAATAGTTTCATCTTCATTTTCTCTTATTAATCCACCGATAGCTGCAGTTTCTCCACTCTTTAACATCAACGTTGTTGTTGATTTACTTGTATTAACAACAGGAGTATTATCTATAGCTTCTCCTGTTCTATAACTTTGTTCAGGAGAAACTTCCAAAACAATAGAACCATCTCTATTGATTTGAGGTTTTACTTTTAATTTTATACCAACTTGTTTAAATGCTGTTGTCCCTGAAACATCTCCTGTTGAAGAAGATGTTGTACTGCTTTCCAAATAAGGTACTTCTTCTACAATATCAATTGTAGCTTCTTTATTATTCAATACCAACAATTTAGGATTTGATAAAACTTTGGCATTTTTATCTGTAATACCAGCTTCAAAGACATCATTAAAATTCCAATCTCCCTCTAATAATGATACACCTATTCCGCTAAAACTATTTGACATAGCAAATCCTCTTGCAGGTGTACCGGAATATGGGAAATAATTGATTCCAGGATTTCCCGAAGTTCTCGTTGCAGAAAAATAGTTACCTACAGAAAAGCCGTTTGATATATTTATATCAACAATTTTTGCTTCCAATAAAACTTGTTGAGTAGGAACATCCAATGTTCTTATAAGACCTTCCATTTTATCCAAACTATCTGCCAAATCTGTAATAATAAGAGAGTTTGTTCTTTCATCAGATACGATTTTTCCACCTTTGGATAATCTTATTGATAGCACCTTCTCTAAATCTGCAGCTTTTGCATAATTACAGAAAATAACCCTTGAAACTGTTATGTGACTACCATCACTCTTACTTTTTATAACATATATATTAGCATCACCTTGTTTAACATAGTACAAATCATAAGTATCAAGTAAAGCATTAAGAGCTTCTTCCGGCGTAACATCTTGTAAAGATAACATTATCTTTTTATTATATAATGTTGTATCTGTAATAAGTCTCATACCGGTTTTCATACTTAAAACATTGAGAACTGTATAAAGAGTTGTTCCTTGAAAATCAATAGATATTAAATTTGTAGAAGATAACCTTTTATCAACAGAATATACAAAATTTGGACACAATAATGCTCCCATCATTAAAAACATAAAAATTTTTTTTCTCATACAAAACGATTCCCCCTTAATTTTCCATTTTTACTTTATAAATTCTACCATAATATTCAAAATCAACATTATTTTTATTAATTTTTACCAACCTAGCACCTTTATGAACACTTCCAACTTTCAATAATTTTCCATCAATAATAGCAATAGGAGTCTTATTTTCATACATAACACCTTCCAAAGTAATATCACTGGGAAGAGGCTTTGCAACAACAACCGGTGCCACTTTCTTTTTCTTTACAACAACATTTTTTTTCTTTACATAACCCGGAAAAAGAGGATTTCTAGGTACAGGAAACAAATCTTTCCAAGTTGCATACTCTCCTATATTTATTTCAGACATAATTTTATCACTTATCTCTTTAAAATATCCTGTGGCTTCTAGTTCTCCCATAGACAAATCTGTTCTACCTGAAAAATAATCATTTATTTCTTGCGAGTATAAATTGGGAGTACATTTAAAAGAAACATCTCCTAAATAAGAAACTTGTAAATCCGATACGGTTGAAAATCTTTCTATATCAAAAAGAAGTTGATATATCTGATCATAAGTTGTTTGAAAAGATATTAGCAATACCATTTTATTTTTATCTTGTTCATTTATCTCTTGCCTTACAGTACTACTTGATATGTTAATTTCATGCTGTAATAAAAAATCTTCTATCATTGGTTTATAAGAATTTATAATTTCATCATTAGTTTTATAATAATTTTCATATATAGCAAAAATTTCATCCAATCGCACTCTTTGATCTTTCATATTATTTCTTATATTTTCAAAATCATCCAACTGAGAATTTATATCACAAAATCTCTTATATACATCATTTCTCTCTTTAAGTATAGTATTATATTTTGAATAAGAAGTTTTATAAATAGCTACAAAAATTCCAACAAACAAAATAAGATTTAAAAAAACTATGCCAACTTTATTCATATTTTAATTCCTTGTTTTACATTCTATTTTTATTTCTGCTAAATCATAAATATTATCATTTATTTTCTGTTCTTTTATGTTTACCAATTCAGTTTGATCTTTATTAAAAAATTCATTATTATTAAACATTTTTCTTATTTCTTCAACATATTGATATACATTATCTGTATATTGTCTTTTCTTATCTTTTGTAAATTCTAAATTAAAATTCAATATATTATCATTCACAAAAAGATCAGAAACATACAATGTATCAGGAACGACTTCAGCAAAACTTTTTAATAACAAACCATATTTCGTCCTATTTGCTAACATCTGTTTAACAGCTTTCAATTTATAATAATCACTCGTCCAATCTCTTTCAATATTATTCATATAATTGTTAGATCTTTTATCTGCTATTACAACTTTAACTTTTTCTATATTTGAATTACAAACGTTAATTTTATCATATAAATTAAATGTTTGCAAAACAATAGCTATAATGGCTAATTGAACAAGTATATTCAGAACTTTTAATAATTTAACAACTATAAATTCACTTTTATTTTGCTTTATAACAGTTGTTATATAATTAATTTTATACATAAATTTTATTCTCCATTTTCAAGAGCTAATCCTAATGCAATAGGAATATAATATCCATAATCTTTGTTAGTATAGCCTTTTATTTTTATTTCTTCTATAGGATTCCATTTTACTGTAGGAATACCTAGTGTTTCTTCTATAAAAGAATCCAATCCTTCTAAATTTGCACCGCCTCCAGTAATAACAACTCTATCAATAGAAACAATAAATTGTCTTGTTATACAATGCTCTATTGTTCTAAATATAGCTTCAAGAAAATTAGCAGAACTTTTCTTCAATGAATTTTTTATATTCAAACCTATATCCTGCCACAATTCAGTTCTTTTCTTTATTTCTTCCGCTAACTTACCTGGAATTGTATAAGAGCTAACCAAATCTCTTGTAATATCTTCACCACCGAAATCAATGTCTCTCATAAAAACTAATTCTTTGTTTTTTAAAACAACTATATTTGTATTTTTAAAACCTATATTTGCTAATAATATTGATTCGGTATTCTTATATGAAGGACCAAATACATCAAAAGCATTTGTCAGTGCCAATGCCTCCATAGTAACACCAGACAAATTAAAATCAGAAATAGCTTTCATAACATTTACTTTTGAAAAAATCTTCTGTTTTGGTGCAACGGTATATATTACTTTATCTTTATTTTCGACATTAGAATTTACAACCATAAACGAAGAAAACATTTGAGAAATATCTTCGCTCACACTTTGAGCAAATTCTAATGAAACAACATTTTTTAATTTTCTTTTATCAATATTTTTGGGAACAAGGAAATCTCTGTATATGATATCCTTTCCTCCTACAGCCAAAAAACAATCATCCTTCTTTATCCTAAGTTTTTTTAACAAAAGTTCTATTTTTTTAGTTTGAGCAGCTAAATTTGTCGGAGTAGCAGTCATAGAACACAATATTGAATATTCATCTTTCTTTTCTTTTATAATTTTACAGATCTTAGTATATTTAGATCCTATATCTATACCTATCAACTTATTACCTCCCATTTTTGAATATGAAATTTTATATTATTTATATACTTATTTGTATCATCTAAGAACAAATATCTCGTTTGAGACGGAGCACTAGCCGTTGTCCACTCAAAATAAGGCTGACCTGATGGATTAAAACTTTTTGTTCCTATCCATCTAACGGTCTTAAGTGTACATTTTCTATATAATTGTGTCATAAATATATCAAAATATAAATTTATCTTACTTGTAACTTGTGGTATTTTATGACTAACCTCTGCATTTGCTTCTGATGTAATTACATAACCTTGGCTACTATTTAGTACAACATAATTAATGGTATATGCACAAAAAGAAATACTGTTGAAAGGTTTATCCTTATATCTTGCATGCATTACATTCTTTGCAACTTGTAAACTTACATCAGAATATGTTTTATCTCTATACACTATTTCTTCATCTGTAAGTTGTACATTTGAATAATTCAAAGCTGTCGTATCAACAAAAGCAACCCATTGATCTTCCTTTGCCCAACTACTATCAACATTTTGTATTTTATTTTGATCTCCATATACAACTCTATTTAAATTAATATAATTGCCATATATAGCTGTAATTCCTGTATTTTTATATAAAGTAAGGCCATAATCTTCAAGCCACGATTCATGATTACAAAAAGAAAGAGTTGAACGTCCTGTAATATCAGGAAACATAGTTTCTCCCTTTGGAAAATTATCGGAATCTGAAGGATATATTCCAGTAGGAATATCATATGCTTTAAGATTTTTAAAATTAGCAGCATTACCTGTTGCCTCTAAATTACTTATTTGAAATCCCCCTATAATGGTTCCATTCGCAATCTTTAACTTTATACTTTGATTAATATCTCTTATATCTCTGTATATATTTGTTTTTTCTTTTTCCATTAACCCTTCAGCTGCATAACGAGTTCTTATTCTTAACTGGTCAGTAGTTGCCATAACATTTTGCACAAGAAACATTTTTATACAGGTATATGCAATAATTATCATTATAAACATTGAAACTATTGTAACCGGTAATATAGTTGCATTTTTATTTTTAATAAAACTTAACAATATCTTGCTCCTTAATTTTGAAATCTCATGTTTTTCATCGTTATTCTATATATTTGAGACTCATAATTTACTTCTCCATCAGATAATGTTTTATTGAAAATCAATGAAAAATCAAAATGTGAATGTCTATCCTGTACTCCACCCTCATTAAAATCATACTTACACCAAAAAATTTTATTTACATTTTCAAGAATAGGTTCTTTTGGTCTTAATACAGTTGAATTATTATATGAATACGAAGCATTAGAACGATAAATAGTTAAAGACATTTTAGAACTCGTGCCAGCAACAGAATTAAATGTTACTTCTGATAAATCATGACTTTTAGTACTATCATTAGAAAAGATATCAGTTCTTTCAAACTCATATACATCTACTCTATATCCGTCAGCAAACATACCAGATACATCATAATAACCAAACTCCATAGCCTTATTATTAGTATTCATTTTAAAATATTCTGCATTCATTATAGATTTTTTAAAAACAGTTTCAAAGTATCTAAGATCATTTCTTTGCCTTGAAATAGTAAATAATTTAGAATATGTCCTATGAGATGATAGCATCATAGTGTATATAAAGAACACAACTATACACGTAAGAATTATACAAATCATAACTTCAATTAAAGTAAAAGCTCTATAGTTTTTCATAATTATTTATTTATATCTATATTTTCATTTATTCCTAAATGTGTATTTACGACAATTCTTTCAATTTTTTGATTTTCTCCAACAGTACCAACAGGCCATATTGCAACAACACTCATAGGAACAATATCATTTTCTGCATTATGAAATATTACCGTTTGCTGTAAAAGTTTGCCAGAAGGTAATTTTATATTATCCAATGTTATTGATTTATATACACCATTTATCTTAGAACCATTTTGTTTTTTTCCATCTTTAATTTCTAATGGATTAGAATATCTCTTATAACCTTCAATAGTATTAGAAATATACTGTAATACCTTACTATATTCTTCACTATCCACTTCTAATCTCCATGCAGAAATAAAAAGAGTCATACCATATATCATAACTATTATAGTTATGACTACGGAAACCAACACTTCAACCAAAGTTAAACCTTTAATATTTTTATAAACCATGTTCTTCTATTGTAAGTCCATTTGTAGACGTATTATAAATTCCGATTATTTGCACACCACTTGCTTTTGTACCATCAGTACCATAAACAACTACTCTAAAACTACCCTTAGAATTATCGACAGAAAATGTCGAAAAATATTTATTATCATTGGTATTTATATTTAACTTAGAATTTTCTCTTGTAGTAGAAAAGAAATCAAAGTTAGAATGATTAGCTCTATAAATTCTTTCCTGTGCAACAACTTTTTCAACAAAAGCACGTCCTTCATTAGCTATTGCAATTCTAATATGTCCTCTAGAAGTAAATCTCCATATTAACAACATAATACCTATTATGATAATAACTATCATACATTCCATAAGAGAAATACCGAAATTATTCGATTTAAAGAATTTTTTCATTTTTACATTCCACCTGCCATAGCATTTGCCATACTAAATATAGGTAAATACAATGCAATAACTGCAATACCGACAACAAACCCTAAAAATATAATTAATACCGGCTCAACAACAGAACTTAATGTTGCAACTGCAGTATCAACTTCATCCGTATAATAATCTGTAATTTTATCAAACATTTCTTGTACTTGACCTGATTTTTCACCAACAGCAGTCATTCTTACAATCATTTTAGGAAACAATTGATATTTGTCCATACCTGCAGAAAATTGTTCACCGGCAATAATCGTATTTCTTATCTCATCCAATATATTTGTAACATAAGTATTACTTACCGTTGTTGTAGCAATTTCTATTGATGTTATAATATCAACACCCGATTTAACTAAAGTTGACAATGTTTGAAAAAATCTTGCAAAAACCATTTTTGTATATATTGGTGCAAAAATAGGAACTTTGAAAAAGAATTGATGCCATCTCCTTTTTCCTTCAGGATTTTTTGTAAAAATTTTAAAAGCAACATATAAAACTACCAAAAAACCCAAAACCAATGGGATATTACTAACAAAAAAATTACTCACAGCCATAACCATTCTTGTCGGCAAAGGAAGTTCTGCTCCGAAAGATAAAAACATTTCTTCAAATTTTGGTATCAATATAAAAACAATACCAAAAAATACCAATACAAAAAATGTACCAACAAATATAGGATAAGAAGCTGCTGATTTTATTTTTGCTCTCAATTTTACAGAACTCTCTGTATATGCAGCTAAATCACTCAAAACTTGTGCCAACTGACCGGCTTTCTCTCCAACTTTTATCATTGAAACAAACGCATTATTAAATATTTTAGGATAAGATAATAAAGATTCAGATAAATCTTTTCCTCCCTTAACCTCCTCACAAACTTTTAACAATACTCTTGAAAAATAAGGATTTTGAACCATTTGAGAAACATCAGACAATGCATCTAAAACATTAACACCTGCATTAACAAGAGTTGCTAACTGCCTACAAAAAATTGCCAACTCTTGCCCCTTTACTTTTCCTTTATCTGCTCCTCTTGATCTCAAAGATGAAGAAAAACTACTTCCTCCACCAAACAAACCTTTTTTCTCATTAATTTCAATAACTAATAAACCTCTTGATCTTAAAGTCGTAACAGCTTCACCTTGAGTGTCAGAATCAATAATTCCTTCTTTTGTATCACCATTAGAATCCATGACTTTGTATTTAAATTGTGCCATATTTATATTCCTTTTATTTAGTTGCGGAAGTTACAGCTAAAACTTCCGAAACTGTAGTTATACCTGCTTTTAATTTATTAAGAGCTGCCCCTCTTAAAGTAACTAATCCTTCCTTCTCCGCTAATGCTCTCATTTCTGTATCAGGAGCATTTGTTGCAATTAATTTTCTTAAACCTTTAGATATAGTTAATATTTCAAATATTGCCGTTCTTCCCTTATAACCTGAACCATCACACACTTTACAACCAGCACCTTGATATATTTTTGTACTTCTATCTATTCCCAATTTCTCATAAACAGAATCGGGCAAATCCGTAACTTCTTTTTTACAATTTGTACATATTCTCCTTACAAGTCTTTGAGCAATAATCAAATTAACAGCATCCGCAACCAAATAAGATTCAACACCCATAAAAGACAATCTTGAGATAGTGCTTATTGTATCATTTGTATGAAGTGTAGAAAACACCAAATGCCCGGTCAATGCAGCCTGTATTGCAATCTGTGCAGTCTCTTTATCTCTTATTTCTCCCACAAGTATAACATCAGGATCCTGTCTTAAAAAAGACCTTAATGCCGCAGAAAAGTCAAGTCCTATTTCCGGTTTCATTTGAACCTGATTTATACCTTTAAGTTCATATTCCACAGGATCTTCTGCAGTAACAATATTTATTTCTTCCGTATTAATATGTGTTAATGCAGAATAAAGAGTCGTTGTTTTACCACTACTGGTAGGACCTGTAACCAGTAACATACCATAAGGAGCATTTATTGCATCTTTAAATTTTTCCAATTCATTTGGAGAAAAACCAATACTTTCTATACCTAAAGAAATATTTCCTTTTGCTAAAATTCTGAGCACTATCTTTTCTCCCCATATAACGGGAAGAACAGAGACTCTTATATCAACCTTAGTACCATTAACGGTAACTCTACATTTTCCATCTTGAGGAACTCTTCTTTCAGCTATGTTTAAATCTGACATAATTTTTATTCTGGAAACAATAGCTGCATAATATTTCTTTTGCGGAGCGGGAAAAGAAACTAAATCTCCATCTAATCTCATTCTCAAAGATACAACTTTTTCAAAAGGCTCAAGATGAATATCACTGGCATGTTTTGTTATGGCATCAAAAAATATTGAATTAACATATCTTATAACAGGTGCAGAATCGGCATCCTCATCCAAATCCTCTTGTTCATCTAAACTATCATGATTTTCACTTATATCTTCATCTCCTGCCTCACCACTTAAAGACGTTCTAACATAAAAGTTTTCAATAAATTCTTTTATTTGTGTTTCAGAAGACAAAACGACAGAAATTCTCTTACCTGTTAACTTCTGCAACTCATCTTTAAAAATAACGTTAGCCGGATCAGCCATAGCAACAACAAGTCCATCTGAACCTATCGTTTGTATAGGAACAGATAAATTTTTTCTAGCAACTTTTTCAGGAATTAGATTTATAGGAGGATCTTTAACTTCTTCTAGTTGTTTATACGGAACACCTAATGAAACGGATAATGATTCTAATAACTCACTCTCTATTATATATTTTTTGTCTAGAAGAACTTTACCAATCTTAACTTTTTTTTCAGAAGCTTCTTTAAGACATTCTTCCAATTGTTCTTTTGTTATAAACTTCTTCTCCAAAAGAACTTCCCCTAAATACTTCTTTCTTAATGCCTCTAGTACCATAAAGAAATCTCCCGAAATAAATAAAAGAATATCTACGTAAAATTATATATGAAACTTATCGGTTTGTCAATAAAAATATTTCTATAAACACTTATCTAAAAGTTAAACTTTTTATGTCTTTTTTTATATTTTCTATTAATACTTCAACCGAAGAAAAATTTTTTTCTTTTCTTATAAACTTAAATATCAATAATTTAATATTTTTCTCTTTCCATATACCATCAAAATTCAATAAATGAACTTCTGTCGACAAAATTATTTTCTTTAATTTCAATGTAGGCCTTAATCCTATATTTAAAACACCATAATATTTTTTCTTTTTACCAACAAGGAAACAACCAAACACTCCTCTCGGTAAGATTTTACTTTTATCAATTTCAACATTAATGGTAGGAAATCCAATCGTTCTTCCTATCTTATTTCCTGAAATATGTTTTCCGTTTATTTCAAAAAATCTTCCAAGCATCTTGTTGGCTAATTCTATTTTATTTTTGGATATTAATTGTTTTATTTTTGAAGAAGAAACGATCTTATTATTTACTTTTACCGGACTTACTATATCCAACTTTATATTTTTTTCTTTAACTTTCTTCTTAAGCCAAGAAATATTACCTTCTCTATCTTTTCCAAAAGCAGCATCATATCCTACAACAATATGTTTTACATTTAACTGCTCAATTAAAATATTTTCAAAGAATTCATCTGCAGATGTAGAAATAAGTTTTTTATCAACTTTTAAAATCAAAATTTCATCCAATGCAAAATCGGACAATAATTCTATTTTTTCTTGTTCGGTACTTAATAACAAATCGGTTTTATTAATAGATAAATCAAAAGAAATTACAATACTTTTTAAATTTTCTTTTTTTGAAATATCTACTAATTTCTTTAATATCGTTTGATGTCCTAAATGAACACCGTCAAAAT
>Ga0256407_10010006_pt1 | contig 13426 bp, 10 predicted proteins | sample RumenRJG_04DNA_FD_193489 | JGI IMG/M metagenome (GOLD analysis project Ga0256407, IMG submission 193489) | Bovine rumen microbial communities from Lethbridge, Alberta, Canada - RJG_04 | ecosystem: Host-associated > Mammals > Digestive system > Stomach > Rumen | place: Canada: Alberta... | reverse complement strand
CCCATATTCCAATTTATATTATAGACATATTCAAATAATTAATTCTATAAATAATATTTCCATATATAATAATTCATCATCAGTAATATCACATATTTTAACATAATCTTTATTATTATAATGTTCATCTTAAAAAATTTTTGAGTTTCCATAAAACAAATAAATAAATTTTATGAACATTCTTTTAAGAAAAAATAAATTTATTAACTAATATTATATCCAAATTCATCATTGATAATATTAGGAGAGAATTGATAATTTATAAATGATTAACAATTTTTTCAATAAATTCTTCTATTTTCTTTTTTGAAATAATATCAAGATTTTAAGAATCACTATCAGAACTTTCTGAATTAGTTTTTGAAAATTATTATGGAATTTTTCAAAAATTGTTTTTTTTGAGTATTTAGTTTTGAATTAAATAATTATATTTCTTTTACTTTTTATACTTATATATATTAAATATTGAATATTCATCTGAATATATTTTTTAAATGTTTATATTAATTTATGAGTGTTAAGACTGTTTTAATATTTCCATTTTTTTCAGCAGAAAAATATTTTTAAATTTTACTTTAATAGTGTTTTTTCCCAATTTATTTATAATCATTAATTATAGATATTTGAAAAAATTTTATAATAATTATATATTAATTATTTTATTTTCTTTTTTATGATTTTCATAAAAATGAAATCAATATATTTAAAAGAAATATTAAAATATAATATAAAATGAATACAATTAAAATGTCATTAACAAATTTTGATTCATCATTTTTTGATAATAATTATTCAACATATAGAAGTTTAACAGAAAGAACATATAAATCTTATAATAAAATAAAAAAAAATCCATATTTTTTTAAAACTAAAAAAAACCAAGATACAAATTATACTAATAGTCCATCTTCAAAAATATCAATATTCAAAGAAAAAGAAAAAAATGAAAAATTACCTAAAATTTCCAAAGAAATAAGAAAAAGAAATTATGATGATAAGTATACACAAATAATAACTGATTATTTAAATATACATTATTATAATAATGAAAAAATATATGAAACTGATAAAATAAAAGATGAAGAAAATTATTTTGCTGATAATTTCTTAAAAGAGATTAAAAGAAGAAAAAAAAAATATGAAGGAATACATCAAGATATACATAAAATAAAGAAATCATCAAAATTAATTAGTGTAATATTTAATTATGTAACACCTGCTTTTGAAAAAGTAAAATTTAAAAAATTAATTGATGAATATAAAATAAAAGTTGAAAGAAATATGAATAAAAAGAAAATCAAAATTAAAAAAATAAATTCACCAAAAAAAATATCTGTTCCTAGTTTATATAAAATTAGACATAAATCAAATTTATATTAAAATACAATTATAAATAGTTAATATTTAATTTAATAAAAATTTGTAGTTTAGAAATATAATTTAAATAAGTTATTTAAATTAATATTTATATTCCACAAAATTAAATAAGAAATTCTTAAAATTTTAATTAGTTTTAAAATGGAAAATAAAAATAATCACTATACAAAATTAGGATATTTATTTAATTTTTATTTTTCATTTGAATCATTATCATTAATAATTAAAGATATTCAAACAATAGGTGATTTAATAAATTTTTTCCAAAAAAAATCTATTTCAGATTTTATAATATTACATGGAGATAAAACTTTTTCAAAAAATACTTTTTTCTATTTTAAATATAAGCAATTAATAAGTTTATATTTTAAAACAATTGATTTTTTTGAAACTGATTATTTTATGAGAATTGAATATAAATTATATAAAACAAATCCGAAATTTTTTGTAAGTTATTTTATATTTAATTTAAATTATATTAACGAAGAGTACTGTCAATTAATATTAGAAATAAATTTTGAAAATATTTTTTTAAATAAATTAATAGTCAAAGAAAGTTATCAAGAATTTTTTCAAAATTGTATAATCTTATCAAATTCAATTAAAAAAAGTAAATTAAATCAATTTTGTAATTCGAATCTTTTAATTAATAGTAATTATGATTTAATTATTAATATTTCAACTTATTATGAATTATTGAAATTATTTTTGCCAAATATTAAATTAATTTCAAAAATAATAAATAATTATAACGAAAATGATATAACTAATAATGATGAAAAAAAAATCACCAAAAATTCATTATTTAATGTGATTTTTAAAAACAAAAAAAAAAATAAAATCTTTCCAAATAATTTCAATATTAAAGTAGAAAAAATAAATTCAAAAAAAGATTTTTGTTTTATTAGATATAAATTTTTAAAATACGGAAATTTAAAGATAATCCCAATATATTCTCTTGACTTTTTAATAAGAAAAATTTCCAATAATTATACTTATGTTTCTATTAAAATATTATTTAATTTACCTCTTCCAAAACATTTTATTAATGCTTTGGAAAAATATTCAAATAAAGCATTAGAAAATCTAAAAAATGTTTGTTCAAAATATTCTCAAAAACAAAAATTAAAAAAAATTATAAATCTATAGAAATATTAAATTTAGTATTTTAAAAAGGGTTATTAAATTTATAATAATTATAAAGGTTTATAGATAAGTATTTTTATAGTATTTGTGTTGTTTAGTTTTTTAAAATGAAAAGTATTAATATTTTATATGGATTTGGTTTAAATCCATTTTTAAATAATATTAATTATGAGGTTATTGAATTATCTTTAAATATTTTATAAATAAATAATTATAATTTTCTTTTCTCTTAAAAAAACAAATAATAATTTAAAAGTAATAATTCAATTATAAAATTAATTTATTTTTTAAATATAAAAATATATAATTGGAATAATGAATGAAGATGCTTCTTGGATTGATGATGTCATTAAACAACATAAAAAACAATTAGATGATTTAAAAAATAAAAAAAATTCAATTGATGAAAATATTAATTTTTTAGAATTTCAAAATGATAACAAACCAAATATAATTGGTAAAATTTCAAAAAATTTTAAAAGTAATGAAATTGAACAAACTAAAAAATATCAAACAATTAATCAATTTGATATAGAAAAACCTACTTCTAATTTTAAATCAAATAACTTAAAAAATATATCAGTTTCACAAGAGATAAACACATTTAATTATAATAAAAATAATAATAATAATGAAGAAGATGAATTAATTAATCAAATTATAAAACTAAAAGAAGAAAATAAAATATTAAAAATAGAAAATGAAAATTTAAAAATAAAAAATAGTAATAGTAATATTAATAATAATAATAATAATAATGATATTGAAAAATATAAAAATATAATTGAACAATTAAATACTCAATTAAATAAGATGGAAGAAGATAAAGATAATAATGAAAAAAAAATTAAACAATTAGAAAATATAAAAAATAAAGAAATTGAATTAATGAATCAAAAAATAAAAAACTTTGAAATAATAATAGATGAAAATTCACAAAATTATATCAATGAAATTAAAATGTTAAAACTTCAAATACAAAATAATAACTTAAAATTAGATGAAAATAATAAATATACTGAAATTGTTAATTCATTTATAAATAAAATAGATTATATTTTTGGGCTTCAATCAAAACAAATTTTTGATGTCCAAGAATTACAAAATAAATTTATTGAAATTGAAAATATAATTCAAAATTTATTAAATAATCAAAATATAAATAGTATTAATAATAATATAAATAATAAACATATTAATAATAATTTTGAAGAAGTAGAAAAAGATAATAATAAAAATATAAATAATGAAAATTTAAAAGAAGAAACAGAAGAAAATAAAGACAATTATGAAGAATTAAAAGTACCACATTTTCAAAATAAAATATTAGAACAAATAAATTCTTTTCCTTTAAATAATGATGAAGATAAATTTCAAATTTTTAAAAATTTAGAACAAAGAATTATTGATTTAGAAAAAAAGTTACATGAATCATCAAATCAGGAAAATAAAAATAAAATAAAAAAGAATCATCATAATAATCAAATAAGAAATCAATATCAAAAGTTAAATAATGAAAATAAATCAACTTCAAAAAATAAAGTTTTAAGAAGTAAATCATCAAATAAAATAAATAATGATAATATTTTAATACAAAATAAAAATTCAAATACAAATCAAATAAATATTAATCAACCTAAAAAAGGAAAAAAAATAAAAAAAACACAAAGAAAAAAAATCTTAAGAAATAATAATGAAGCATCCTCATATATTTCAAATAATAATAATGATAATTATTCAGTATCTAATTTTTCAACTTATTCAAATTTAAAAAATAATTTACAAAATAAATAATATAAATAATTGTTTTATATATTAAGAAATTAAAAAAATTGAATTAAAAAGAATTTTTAAAATAAAAATTATTATTATAATATATATCATTATAAAAATAATAATTTACCATAAACAATAAAATGAATCTCTTCAATAATCCAAATCAAAGTCAAGTAAATTTTTCTTATTATCAAAATAAATCAATGTCAGAAATTACAGAAAAAACTGATTATACTGATTTAAAATCAAATAATTTTCCAAAAACAAATTTTAATATATCGAATTTATTATTATCATATTATGATTCAAGTAATAAATATTTATTTAGAAAATATTCTAATAATTTTAACTCATTTGATTTAGAAAAAAGTAATAATTTTATTCAAAAAAAATCATTCGATGAAAATCAAAGTTCAAATTCTAATATTTCAAATGAAGATTCTTCAAATTATAATTATCAAAATGAATTAATTCAAAATGAAACAAATACTGTTTATTACCAAAATCAAAATCCGATTAATCAAAATATTTCTAATCTTTCAATTATTAATTTCAATATAAATAACCAATTTAATATAATTAATTCTTTACAGAATTTGTCAAATCAGAGATTTAATTCTATTAATAATGGAATAAATTTTATTCCATTATTTATCAATAATTCAAATAATATTAATACTGAAATGAATGGAAAAAAAGGATGGATTTGTCATTTTTGTAATAATTTTAATTATGAAAATAGAACTAAATGTAATAGATGTAGAAAAAATAAAAGTCCGAAAATAAATAAATCAAAAATATATAATAATAATAATAAAAATGTAAATGTTAATGTTGAAAATAATAATGAAAATAAAAAAAATAATTCAACTTCTTCTTTTATTGTAAATAATGATAAAAAATCTCAAAAACATTTTTCTGAAAGAATAGGTGATTGGATATGTTTTTCTTGTAAAAATTTAAATTTTGCATTTAGAAAATTATGTAATAGATGTCAATTACCAAAAGAAACATCAGAATCTTTATTTCAACAATTTAATAATATTAATATTATTACTAACAAAATATAAATGAGTTTAATAAAGAAATGAAGATTTTTTAAAATAAAAATATAAATTTATAAATTTATATAAATTAAAAAAGAAGAAGTTGATATTATAAAATAAAAATATGTAATATAGAATGTAATTAATAATAATTATAATATTATTTTTTAAAGTTTGGATTGAATTTGATTATATGAAAGAATTGAATAATTAAATTTTTGTTTTTTCTTAATTTTTGTTAGAAATTGTATTTGTTTAATAAATATAAAAAATATGTAATTATCTTATTTAAATTATAAATATTTTTTTTTATTATGTAATAATATTTATTTTATATTTTTTAAAATCCCATCCATTATCATTTTATTTCTACTTTCTTCTTTTTTTCTTGATTGAAGAATATCTTTATCAACTTTTCTTTTTTTAATCATATTTAATTCTTTTTCATTTTTTAATCTCTTATCAAATCTTCCCATTGATCTAGTAGACTTTTGAATTTGTTCTAATCTCCTTCCTAAATTTTTTTTATCTTGATCAAGTCTTTTAATTTCTTTTTCACCTTTAATTCTTTTTTTTTCTTTTTTACTAACCTTAATATTATTACTATTAAAATTACTACTTTTATTTTTTTCCATATCATTTTCCTCTAAAGAAATATTTTCCCTATTTTTACTTTTACTTTTTTTCTTATTATTTAATTTTTTATTATTAAAAACATTATTTTCATTTTCTGAATTTCTAATTTTATTTTTAATTTCTCTCATTTTTTGTTTTTGTTTAACTAAATTTTTTTCTTGATTTTTTTTATCAAAAGGATTAATACCAAATTCTTTTTCTTCTAAAGCCCAATTAGCTTCATTTTCTATTTTTTTAATAGAACCTTTTCCCCATCTTGGAACCCAATCTTTAGCAATTTCAGAATAAACCATTCTTCCTCTTTTTCTTTGAATAATCCCTTTTTCTTTTTTATATTTTTCCCATTTTGTCATTTGTTTTGGTTTTGGAATTGGTAAAGATCTTGGTAAAGTTAATATTTTTTTTGGTAAGATTATTTCATCTTTTTCTTTATCATAATCTCTATTTTCATCATCTTCTCCTATTTGATTTTTTAATATTTGAAATAAACCATTTGTGAAATTTATATAATTTGATTTTAATGTTTTTAATATTTTGGATTCTGTTATTTTTTCTAAGGGAGATGAATCTGTTAAAAGAAGGTGACCGTAATCTATTGTTATGTTATTTTTTTCTGAAGACATTTTTTTTTTTTTTTCTGGGAATGTTTTTTTAAGATAATTTTTTTAGATAAATTTTTTTTTTTAATTAAATGATTTTTCTAAATATAAATTAAATCAATTTTTTTTATTTTTTATTTTATATATTTATTATTGTATAAAATGAGTCAAGAAAATTTGATTTCATTTTTAAGAAATAATTTCTTGTTTCCAAATATTGATGATAATAATATATATTCAAGTGAAGAAATATTACAAGCATTATATGATGAAAGACAACCTGATTATTCTGTTGAAGGTGATAATGCAAATTTAAATAATAATACTGAAGATTATATTGATTTTAGAGATTATCCTTTAAAAATTGACTGGGCTGAAGTTGAAAATTATGAAGAAAATTATTATAATATTTTTATTAAATATGGATATTTTGGAATGGCTATTTTAACATCTTTAATTAAAGTTGAGCATTTAAATGTAAAATTTGATGATTTTTTTTATTCTATATTAAACTTTTATCAGAATTGTATTAAGAGAAAAAAAATTGATTATTTAAATAATTTTTATAATCATTTACCTCAATTAGAGAAAATTAAGGAAATTGTTTTTTCAAAAAAAATACATAAAAAAGAATATATTCCTCTTAAAATCATTCTTGATATATATGAAAACTATTTATTACAAGATAATTTAACTTTTATAATTAATAAAGATGATATTATTCAATTTTTAGAAATTAGTGAATTTTTTTATAAAAGAATATTAAATGATGAAGATACTTTAGATATATATAAAACTTTAATAAATGATATGGAAAAAACAAGTAAAATTATCTTAGAAATGAAATGTATTATTGTAAGAAAAAGAAAAATATATTTATCCCATTTAAAAATTATTTATAATGATTATATAAACATAAGTAAAGAAATCAATAAAAATTTATTTATCAAATAATATTGAATCAAACAAATATATAATTAATTTTATTATAATTAATTATAAATAAATTAAAATCTATTAATAATATAAAAGCTATATTAAATATACACACATATATTAAAAAAAAAATAAAAAATAATATGGAAAAAAAAAAAGAAAACATTATACTAGAAAAAGTAATAAAAAATACAGTAGAGTTTGAAAATGAATTAGATAATAATAGTGGAATATGGTCATCAATAAAAACAGGATTATATAACACAAAAGATTCTCTAATATACAATTATGTAAATAGAGGAACATATTTTAATTATTCAGAAGAAAAAAATGTACATTTATTCAACAAAAAATATTACATTTATAATGATGAAGGCCAAACTTTTTTTGAACAAAAATTTTCCAAAATATTATATTTTTCATATAGAAAAAATTATCCAAAACAAATAAATTATCATGATAATTCAGAATATACTTCTGATTGTGGATGGGGTTGTATGATAAGAAGTAGTCAAATGATACTTGCAAGAGCAATATATAAAATATTAAAAAAAACAACTTTAACTGATAGAGCATTAAAATTAACTTTATATTATTTTTTAGATTATCCAATGAATACAAATAAATTTCCTACTGTATTACAATATTATTATCAAAAAATAAATAGTTATTTAAAATTAAATAAGCAAAAAGTTAATAAAAAAGTATTTTCACCTTTTTCAATAAGAAATATTTGTATAGCAGGAGAAATATTTGAATTAACTTGTGGACAATGGTTTAGTGATCCAAAATTAGTATCAATATATGATTTTTTAAATACAAATTTAAATGTAATTCCAAAATTAAAAATAATAAAATGTATAAGTTTAATTAAATTAGAAACAATAATAAATACTTGCTTTAAACCAATAAATATTAATCAACCAATAGGTCCAGAAATTGAAAGAACAATATATAATAATAAAGATTATATGTTAGAATATTATGGATTAATTTTTATTTCTATAAGATTAGGTATATATAATGTTTCAGAAGAATATTATGATTCTATTAAAGATTTATTTTCTTGTAAACAATTTTTAGGTTTTATTGGAGGAAAAGATTATGCTGCTTCATATTTTATTGGTTTTAATAGTAAAAATCTTTTATATATTGATCCTCATTATAGTCAAGAAAGTGTTATTCCTCCTATTGAAGATGATAATATTAAATCTTATATTGAAAAAACTTTATATCAACTTCCTTTTGAAAAATTACAACCTGCTTTTACTATAGGTTTTTTATTTAGAGATATAAATGAATATAATGAATTAATTAATTTTTTTGAAAAACATTACAAATTGAAATTTCCTTGCTTTTCTTATCAAAAATAATTTTTAAAAATAATGTAAAAAAATAATTTATATAGGAGTATATAATTTCATTTTATCTTTTGAAATAAAATTTAAAAAATAATTTTATTTTTTAGATTTAATTATTAAAAAAGAATATAGTTAATTAATTTCATAAAATAAAATAAATAATATTAAAAATTGGTCATGAATATGTAAAAAAAAATAACGACCAATTTCTTTTTCAAATTTAAAAAAGTATAAATTAAAAACTATTTAATAATCAAAATTTAATTTAGAGTATTGTCAAATTCTCATATTTATAATAAAAATCATTTGTATAATCTATATAAAAAACTGTATAAATAAATTATGTACAACTAATTGATTTTGAATTATTTTGAATATGAATATTGGTAACAAAAGCTCTTCTTTTTCTTTGAAATTTTTTAAATTTAATAGGTACTAAATTTTTCCTTTTTCTATTTATAAATGATTTTGTAATATCATTTAATACAATTTTGTAATTCTGTTTTGAAGATAATAAGTCATAATTATTTTTTTGATTATTTTCTTTATCATTTAATGATAAAGTATCAAAATCAAAAAGTTGATATTTTATTAAATTATTATCATTATCATTTTCAGAAGAAGAATTTTTATTTTGATTTATTAATTGATTTAAATAATCATTTAAATCTTCTGCAATTATAGCATTTGATCTTCTTCTCATCTCAGTTTTTTTAATTTAAAATTAAATGTATTTATCACTTATATAGATATAAAAAAAATATTTTTTTTTTAATAAATAATTTAAATCTAAAAAAATAAATATAAACTTAATTTTTTTCTTTATTTAATTAAATTTTGGTAATTTATAATCATTTTTTAAACCCAGAATTTCTTTTTCAAAATATTTATTATAACTAAAATTTGGAACAGGATTTAAAATTGTATTATGCATTAATGTTGATCTTCCTAATAAACCAATAGAACTTTCTTTATTAAAAGGATTAACATTTATTTTTTTTAAATTTCTACTTCCCATTATATTATAATTATAATCTAAATATTTTTTATTTTCTGCTCGATATTTATAAAAATCACCATTTATTTTTTTATAATATAATTCTGGATTAGTAATTTCTCTTGTTCTTTCTACAAAATATTTATATCTACTTTCATTTATATTATTTTCAGAGTTTGAACTATTTAATTTTTTATTATATCTATTTATAATTGGAAAAATTTTTATTTTATTATTAATAAATCTATCTTTTGTAATATTTTTTGAATAATTATTCTTATCATTATTGTTATTTGGATTTTCAAAATCATTTATATAATTTATATAATCTTGTTCATTTCTTTCTATTTTATATTTTATACCATTAATCATATTTTGATAATGTTTTAAATTTTTTTGATTATCAAAATTAAAAATTGGCTTTTCTTCATTACATTTTTCAGGATTATCATCCAATAAATTTTTCCTTTTATGAAATGCTAATTTATTTCCATGATTATATGAATATTGTATAGATTCTTTTTTTTTTTGTTCTAAAAGTTCACTAAATGGAATTTCAAATTTTGGAGTTTGTAATAAATATCTTGAATTATTATAATTCCATGAATAATTATTTATTTGACTATTCTATTTATTTAAATTTAATTTAATTATATTTACACTATGTCTAAGTTTATTATTACGTAAAAAATGATTTTTATTAATATCAATAAATTTGTTATTCTTATAAAACATTATAAATAATATTTTGTTAAATTTAATTAAAACATTTTCAATTATTTATTTATATAAAAAAATCCAAAAAGAAAATTAATAATTTTAAAAAATAAATAACACAATAATTACTAAATTAATTCATTTTCTTTCTCTTTATTTTTCTCAAAAGTATTATTTAAACCTGAAAAAAGCACTTTTCTAGAAGGTAAATTTTGAGAAGTCAAAACAAATTTCCTATCTCTAGGTAACTTAGTATTTACAATACGATAACCTAATTCTCTAATTTTATTTCCTTTATGAGGTTTAATAAATTCATTTTTAATTTCCCCATAAGAATCATTATTACTTCCCCAATCTCTACTTTTTACAATTTTAGAATTAAATTTATCAAATCCTTTTTGATTAGTAATTTCATAATCTTTACTTAAAGAATTAAAAATATTACTTTTTATCTTTCTTCTAAATTCATTTGCTTCAGTAGGTTTCATTGATTTAATTTCATAATCATGATTATATGATTTATAATTATTAATATCTTGATTATCATAAAATAAACTTTTTAAATTTGAATTTTGCATTTTTTTTGATAATTGAATTTCATTTATTAATTGTGTTCTATTACTTTGATTTATATAAGAAAATGATAATTGATTATTAGAAATATTACTTTGATTATTTATATCATTTTTATTTAAAATTGAATGAGCATTTTGAATTAAAGGATTATCATTTTGAAATTGTTGTGAATAACCAATATAATTATTATCTTTATTATTAATATTTATATTCATTGAATTATTTTGTTGTTGATTATTTGAATCAGAACTTAATATTTTTTCATTTGAAAAATTCCCAGTTAAAAATCTTTTTGTATTCAAATTTTCAGTATCAAAAGCAAGTTTACTAAATTCTTCCATTGATGGTTTTTTATATTTTTCTGAAAAATTTAATCCACCTTCTTTTCTTCTTCTTTTATCACTAGTAATAATATTTACACCAACTTCAGGAATAATAATATCAAAATTTTGTCCTCCAGGAATAATCATTTCATTAGTTTTATTTTGTTGAGCTTTATTTTTTTTATTATTTAATAAATCACCACTATTTGGATTTCTTATTATTTCAGTTTCTTCTCTCATTTTTTTTATTGTTTTCTTTTCAACAAGTGTACTTCCTCTTCTTAATGATTTTTTATTTTTTAAATCTATATTATCATCTTCTTCATTTTCATTATTTTCATTTATTTTATTTGTTTTTTCAATTCCTTCTGCAAAATCTACTAATTTTTTATTTTTTGTATTTGAAAAACTATTTCTTTGTCTTCCATATTGATTTCTAAATGTTTTAACATCTCTCATTGTTTGTCTTGACCAATAAAATTCATTTCCTAAATTTGATTCAATATTATTTTTAGGTTTTAATTTTATGATATTACCATTTGAATCAAATGTTAATTTTTTTGAATCAAAATCTTTTTGTTTTTTATTTTGTTGTTGTAATTGATTTAATTCTCTTCTTCTTAATTCTTCTTCAATTCTCTTTTGTTCATCTCTTTTTTTAATTTCAAACTCTTTTTCTCTTCTTAATTCATTTATTTCTTCAGAATTATCATTTTTCATATATTCATTTATATAAACACTAGGATCTAAATCATATGAAGGAAGATCAATTAAAACATTTTTACCTATTTTTATCTTTTCTATTTCTTTTTTTTCTTCATTTTTATCATTTTTTGTTATTTTCTTACTTTGATTTCTTGATTCAATTTTCTTTTCATTTTCTTTTATTTCATTTTGTATATTTTTATTATTTAAATTCTCATTATTTAAATTTTCTTTATTTTGATTTTTTTTATCTTCATTATCTTTATCAATAGCAATTAATTCATTATTAGAAATATTTGAACTTTTAATAACATCAAATTCAATTGGAACAAATTCATTAAATTTAATTTGATCAAATGTACATCTATCATAAATTGGTGTTCCAGGTTCTTGAATTTCAACCCAAGTATTATGTGTTTCACATTTTGGTCTATCAAAAAATATTTTTTCAATTTGATTATGTCTTATTTCATATGGAATATAATTTACTTTTAATATTTCATTTATATTATTTTTTATGTAATTAAAACAATGTTCTCCTATTCTTTCATATGTTTCTTTTGAATGGACTTTTGTAACTGTGATAGATATCATTTTTTCTATTAGTAATTTTGCTATTGTTTCTGCATTGTTATTGTAATATGGATTTGAATTTGTTTCTTCTTCATTTTCTAAATTAGGGTCTTTTTGTTCTTCTTTGTTTAGTTTACTTGTCATTGTTGTATTTTTTATATCTTGTTTATTATCTGTCATTTTTTATTATTTAATTAATAACAATAGTTTTCATTAAGTTAATATTTGAAACTATAATTAAATTGATTATTTTTAATTAAATATTTATATCTAAATGGAAAATTCTTATTTATCAATCAAATAAAGAGAAATACATCATTTTAAGAAAAATATCATCCAAAAAATAAAATTAATATTTTATAATATCAGAAATATTATTATAAGACATTAAAAAGTTATAAAAATAAATCTAATGAAATACAATATTAAAATATTATTTTTTAAAATTTAAATTTAATCTAATATATTATTTATAATATATATTATAATATATATATAATATATATTATATAAAAAATTTTTAAATATCCAATATGAATGAATTTGCAATGTTTCTTCAAGAAAATTTAGGTGAACATGAACCAAAAGAAATAGAAGAATTAATTCTTGATGATTTATTCAAAGATTGTGATGAATTAACAGAAGAACATAAAGTAGC
>Ga0256407_10010005_pt1 | contig 13426 bp, 5 predicted proteins | sample RumenRJG_04DNA_FD_193489 | JGI IMG/M metagenome (GOLD analysis project Ga0256407, IMG submission 193489) | Bovine rumen microbial communities from Lethbridge, Alberta, Canada - RJG_04 | ecosystem: Host-associated > Mammals > Digestive system > Stomach > Rumen | place: Canada: Alberta | collected... | reverse complement strand
TTTTTGTGTTTTAGGTTATTCAACTTCTTCTTTTGCTTTACAAGCAGCCACTAATTTTGATATTACAAAAACACAATATAGTAATTTTATTCTAGCTGGAAAATCAATAAGTGGTTATTTACCTTCATTTAGTATTACTTCATATATATTATTAGATTTTTCTAGTAATAGTAATATTTCTATTACTGTTAATGATTTGGAAGGCTCAATTGAAATTTATGGTTATTTTTCTGAAAATTATGAATTTTTTGATACAAAGAAATTAAATGATATAATTAATGGAAATAAAGTTATTAAACCAATTTATGAATGGAGTGGTTTAAATATTTATATTGATGATGAAGATAATATTTGTCATCAAAAAAGGAAAAATGATTCTAAAATAGATGAAAAAAATATACAACCAAATTGTTATTTATTTATAATTATTAATTGCAAAGGGAAATTTAATTGCTTATATAAAATAAATACATATCAATCAAAATCAACTTTTTTATTAATACCAAGACAATCTGTTTATAATACTATTCCAAGAGATGAAACTGATTTTTATAAAATTATAAATGATGATGAAAATGTAGAACAAATTGTAATTGTTTTAAATTCAATAACTGGAAATGCAGATATGGAAATTTATAAATATGATGAAGATATAAATGATTATAGATTTGTAGATTCTTCTAATAATGAAAAAGATTTACCCGATGTTCTTAAAATTAAAACTTATAATAAAAAAGGAATTTTTTCCATTCAAGTGAATGCTAAAAATTTTGTTACTTATAGTTTATATTATTATGTTATTAAATCAAAAAAAGGATTTGATATTGAAAATATTGCTTTAAATTTACAAAATGGACAAATTGTTTATGATTATCTTGAAAGTTCATCACCTTTTAAAATTTATTCTTATTCTGTTGATACTGAAAATATAAATGATATTAGAATTGGATTAACTAGAAGAAATAATGATCTTAAATTTTATGTTTATAAAGATTTAGAACAAGTAAGATATATTGATTATATTTTTTCAAATTTTGATTGGGAATCTGATTATGATACTCAAATAATAATAAAATCATCAGATCCAGGATATATAAAAAAAGGTTTTTATTATATTATAATTACAAGAAGATATGAAAATGAAAAATTTAATTTTGAAGATGAAGATTATTATATAAGTATAACTGATGAAAAAAATCCATTATTATTATTTGAAAATATTCAACATTCAGCAACATTATCAATTAATTATCAATATCAATCATATTATTATTCAACAAATTCAATAGAAGATTTATCAATATCAATTTATGCAGATTATGGAAAAATTAATGTTTATATTGATTTTTCATATTTTACACTTTTTCCAACTTTATCAAGAACAAATTTATATTATATAGAAAAAGACACTTCATCAATTTTTCTTAATATTCCAAAAAGTGATTTAGAAAAAAAATGTCAAAATGAAAATAAATGTGATATATTTATTATTGTTTATTATCCTGGTGATGAAATAATTTATGGGAGTACATATATGATAAGTGGTAAAATTAAGTATAATGCAATTACAACTTTAATTGATGGTCAAGACTATAAAGGTGCAATTGATGTTAAAGAAGAACAATATTTTGTTATTTATGATTTAAATGATGATAATGAGAAAGAAAATTATATTTTAAATGTTAAAAGTGATAATGGTGAAGTTGAATTATATGGATTTTTAATTGAAATTGACAATTTAAATCCTATTTATTTCCCAAAATCAAATAATTATCATTATAAAGCAGAAGAAGGACAATATGATAATTTAATGTTAAATATCCCAAAAAAAGATTATGAAAAATGTAAAAATTGTAAATTACTATTAACAATAAAAGGAATAGGTTTAGGATTTACAGGAAATTCAATATATTACACAATATCATTCTCATCTAAAATAACAAGAATAACTAAAGAATCTCATATAAAAGATTTCATTTTCGAAGGAGAAAATCACTATTATAAAATATATATGGACCCTAAAGATAAAAATGTTTTCATATCATTATATAATGTTGATGGTGATACTGATATTTATGTAAATTATGGATTAACAGCACCAACATATAAAAAGTATCATTGGTTTAGTTTAGAACCTACACATCAATTTATTAATATTGATAAAAATGATCCTATAATAACTCAATTAGGTAAAAAGGATATTGGAGGTGATTATACTATTATGATTACTGGTGTTACTGATTCTTATTATACTTTAGTTGTTTCTGGTAATAGAAATTTAATTGATATTGGAAATAATTCTCCTGGGTCTTGTAAATGTAAAAAAAGTGAAAGTTGTAATTTTAAATTTGATTTGTTTGAAAATGAAAAGGAATATCAAATTTATGATGAAATTATTCATGATGATGATATTGAAAATTTATCATTTATTATTACTTCTAATTTCCTATATGGTTATGGTGATATGTATGCAAAATTATATGAAAAACAAGATTATGAATCTATTGATGATATTATACCTAATGAAGATAATTATGATTTTTCTAATTGGGAATTTAATAAAAGACAATTTATGAAAATTGATATTAATAAAAATGATAAAAGAATAGAAATGGAAAGTTGGTTCTTTATTTCTATAAAATGTAATGAAGATAGTTTAGTAGAAATTAATACTGCAAAATCATATTTAACAAATTATATTTTAGATACACGAAGAGAAAATTTATATTATTTTACAAAATTTACTGATAATGATGTTAATTTAATGCCAGTATTAAGTCATTATTTAATTTATGAAAAAAATTTAAATTTTGAAATATATTCATATAAAGGAAAAGGAAAAATAACAGTTTTTCAAAATAAATCAACAATAAATGAATCTGGTGATTTGATAGATTTACATAATAATATAGCATCATTAACAATAAATTCTAAAGAAACACAATATGGAATAGTAAAATATGATAAAAATAAAAAGTTCTATAATTTATTCTTTAGAATAGAAGCTTTGGAAGATTTTGGATTTCGTATTAAATTAAATTATGATCATACATGGACAAGACTTTCAATAGGAAAACAGAATTCTTATATTGTAAATGATAATGAATTTTATGGTTATTTTGATTTATTAGATAAATATGAAGATATTGTTTTATCAGTTATGATAAAAAATCCAGATGAAATTGCAAATTTATATGTTAAGTATGATTTATATGATTTATCAGTTGAAAATCTAGATGATAATAAACATAAATTAGATATACCTAAAGAAGGTAATTATGATTTAAAAGCTGAAACAAATAGATTATTAGGTTCTATTACATTAAAAATTCCACAATTACCAAAAGAAAAAAGAGAAAATAAAAAATGTAGAGTTTTATTCTTAGTTGAATTTACAAAATTTTTATTTGATGAAGATACAATAATTAATATATTAATTTCACCAAGTGTAAATAATTACAAAAGAATAGAGACACAACCAAAACAAATTTATTTCTCCTCTGAAAAAAGTACTATAAAAGATACTACAATTTTTGATATTAACAAAGAAAAAAAAAAAGATAATATAATAGTATTAGAAATTTCTGCATGTAGAGGAACATTTGAAACTCAGTTAAATAATAAAGTTACATATTATAAAAATCCTTTTACAGAAATTCAATCAAATCCATACTTAAGTAAGGGAAGAAAAGTATTAACTTTATTAAATGCAACATTAGACACATATTACTTAACTGTTTGGGTATCTGGTTCAAATTGTGATTTAACAAATACAACTCAATGTAATGAAGAAGGAGGTGAGTATTTATTATATTATTATTCAACTGATGAAGAAAATTTTAGAGTTTCTAATTTTGAACCAATTTTTACTTATGAAGAAATTTCTAGTGGGAAAATTAAATTAAAATTACCTGATTTTAAAATTAAAACAAATGAGAAAATCAATATTAATAATTTCCATATTTTTATTTCTACTGATAGTAAAGATTTTGAAAATATGGAATCTTTGTGTTTTTTAAGTAAAATGAAAATTAATGATATAAATTTAAAATATGATTATGATTCTAATAAAAATATATTTATTATTGATGGATTAACACCTTCAATGACTTATTATATTAATATTCAATATCAAAATTTTAAAACTGGAGAAAAAATTGTTTTTAAACCTTTATTAATTATGCTTAATAAAAAAGAAGGTAATAAGCTTTTTACTGGATTTATTATTTTTGTCATTGTTACTTTGATAGTAATTTCTTTAATTCTTTATAAAAAATATAAAAATACTAAAGATGAATTAGAATATCATTTGACTGAAATAAGAAGTGGTTTTGATATTTCAGGAGATAAACCAATGATTGAATTAGGAAAAATTAGTCGTAAATCTAAAACAAAATATACAACTTTAGATGAAGAAAAATTGGATTAATTAAAATTTAATAATTAGAAATATTTAAGATTATTATAAAATTTAATATTTATTTTATATTTAAATTTTTAAACAAGGAATAATAAAAATGTATTAAAACATAATTATTGTTTTATAATATTATATATTAAACATTGAAAAAAATTATATTATGATTGAATATATAAAAAATTACAATTCATAAAAAAAATAAAAGGAATACAAACAAAAATAAATTCATTAATCAAATTCATTATTATCACTCATAGTAAATTGTTGTTCATATGCATTTAAAGGTATATGATTTATTTCTATTGAAGAATTTTCTTTCTCAATTTTTTTTTCTTTTTCATCTTCTTTATTATCATTCCCATTAAAAGCATTTAATAAATCTTGACATGTTAAAGGCATTTGTTTTTTATTATTATTATTACTATTTTCAATATTTTCATTACTTTGAACACCATTAACTTTATAAATAGAAAAATCACTATTCATATGTGAATTTAAATGATTAGAATTTTTTAATGTATTATTACCATATTGATTCTTACTTGATGTCAATGAAGAAATTATACTTTTATTTTTTGGAGATTCTTCTTCTTTTTTTATTTCTTCTTTATCATTTTCATAATGATTATATGGATCTTTTATAGTTTCTTTTAATATTGTTTTATTTAAAGAATTATAATCATTATTATTTTGATTTTGTTCTTTTTTAAAATTTCTTGATTGATAATTTGAATTATGAAAATTGTTATGAAGTAAATAATTTTTATCTGGAATTTCTGTTGAATTTGATGAATTTCTATTACGTGATGTTAAATTTGATTCTTTTTCATTTCTCTTAATTGAAATTAATTCTTTTTGTAAATTATTATTATCTATATCATCTTCTTTTTTTAAATTATTTCCTTGAGATAAAATATTAGTTTCTATTTTATCATCTTCACAAATTTGACAAGAACAAATTTTATTTCCCATTATTAAAGTATTTTTATAATTATATAAAAAAAGTAAATAAAAAATTAAAAAAATCAGATTTTACTTAAATATTATTTTCCATTTAAATAAATAAATAAAAATAAAAAACTCTAAACATGATTAATATAATTTAATAATCGATATTGAATTGACTAAAAGACAAATTTTTCATTTCATCCATTCTTTCTTCACTTTTTTTTCCAAGTAACTCACCTTGTAAATCAAACTCAACACCAGGATTAATACTTTCTCTAACTTTTTTAACATTTTCAATTAATTCTTCACTTTTTTTACTATCAATACTTTGATTATCAGGAGGTTCTTGAGAATTACCAAAATCATTATAATTATCAGGAATTTTTTTTTTCTCAACATCAAATCTAACAATATTATATAAATTCCCATCATTAAATTCAACATTTGGAAATCTACCATCACATGAAATAAAACCATCAATTAAAAATTGACATCTATATTCACCACTTAAAAAAGTTTCAGGTGGAATTGATAAAACAAACATATTTAAAAATTCATTATATTCGAATGGGAATTGTTTACTAGGACTATTAAACATTCCTATATTAATTGCTGTTGATGAACCTGGAAAAAAAACTTTTAATTCTACAGTTTTAGCATAAAAAGGATATGTTATGAAATAATTATTTTTCATTTCATTTCTTAATTTTTTAAATTGAGAATAGTATTTGTAACCTTTGTATACATGTTGGATTTTTTCTGCTGATTTTTCTCTTGTTTTTATTATACTTTCTTTTATTGCTTTTATTGTTATTTCATTTTTTATGTACATTGATTTGAAAAAGTTTATCACTTTATCTGCACATTCTTCTCTTTTGTCAACTATTTCATCTCTTAAAAATAATTTTCTTATTTTTATTCCTACTAAATATTGTCTTATTAAACTTTGGATTAAAATTATTTCTTCTATTCCTTTTTTTTCTATTTCTTCTTCTACTTTAATGATAAAATGTTTTTTAAATAAATAACTTCTGAATATTGATTGGATTTTAATTACACTTTTTTTCTTGTCTAATAATGAAAGTTGATTTTCTTTATGAATGTATCTACAACCTAATTTTAAAATTGGACTTAATTTTTTATTTTGAAATGATTTAAAGTCTAAAATTTTTTCTTCAACTTTTTCAGGTTTTTTAATAAGAGAAATGTTATTTTCTGTAACATTATAATTTGGTAAAGTAGTATTTTTATTTTCTTCCTGGATTTTATTTTTACCATCATTTGATGATTTTTGGTATATTGCATTATTTAATTGAAATAATCTTCTTAAAATCCCTGTTTCTCTTTTTGAAATCTTATGTCTTGGTTTTGTTGATTGGGAATTCATTATAATTTTAAATAAAAGACTAAAAAAAAAATTATAAAATAATAAAAAAAAATTAATTTATGAAAGAAAAAAATATTAATTTTAAAATAAATAAAAATATTTACTTAATTATTTATTTAATCAATAATTAGATTAAAAAAACTTCGATTTAAGAGTATAATTTCCACTTATACTTTTAAATCTATCTCTATCATGAAACATATTTGAATAATTTTTATTTAAAAAATTATTATTATTATTATTGTTGTTATTATTATTAGAAAAGAAATTTATATTATCAACAGTTCTATTTCTTTCCATTCCAAATTTATTATTTTCATTTCTATCTTGTAAATAGAAATTAGGTGTTTTAGCATTAAAATAATTTAACTTTGATTCATAATTATTATTATTATTTTTATTATAAGAAAATATATAATTTTTATCAACAGAACGTGAAGGTAAAGTTATTGGGTTTAAATCAAATGCATTTTCTCTATTTGTATTATCAATATGAAAATGTTCAAATTTAAAAGAATTTTTTTCATTTTCATCTTGATTTTCTTTTTCTTTTATCTCCATTAATTTATTATATGTATTTTTCACATTTCTTTTTTTTACATTTAAATTTTTTGAAGATGAAGATATATAATCATTTGATGGTAAAATTAATTCTTCTTTTAAATCTGATTTATCTCTATCAAAAACTGTTTTTGTTGATATTTCAAAATTTTTTGGAGTTGATGGAACTTTTTGGTCATAAAATGTATTATATTTCTCTTGATATACTTTATCTTCAAATAAATTATTACTTTTCTTATTTTCAAATTCATTATTTAAACTTTCTCTTATTTTATCACCTTTACTTTTCTCATTTGTATCAAAATAATAATTTGAAAACTTATTTAATATTAATAAATTATTATTATTATTTTGATTATTATTATTATTAGTTAAATTAGATTTATCTTGTCTTGAAGTTTTTAAAATTGGATTATCTAATCCAAAAAAATTTTTATTTTCTTTATCTTCTTCTTTATTATTTTTATTTCCATTATTAACTAATTTATTAACTTCAGTAAAATTAACATAATTCCCATTTACTACTTTTTTAATAATAGTTCTAACATCATCACATTTACTAAGTATTTCAAGTAAAGGAACTAATTTCATTAATTCATTATCAGTTTGACAAGAATGCCAAGTTAAAATAGGAATTCCATTATCTTTATTATATAAATAAGAAATAGGATTATTATCAATAATGATTAAATCTTTCAAATCTCTTCCAACTTTCCTTAAATCTTTAATAAATAAATTACCTGTTGAAGTACAATGTTCTCTAAATAATCTATAAGAAATTCTTTTCCTAGGATCTAATTTATTTAAAAGTGGATTGGCATAGTCTGGAATTGAAGCAGTGAAAATTACTAATTCAAATAAATGATACATTTTTTCTAAAAATTCATCTACAAATGGTCTTTTTAAAACATGAATTGTATGCTCTTTTCCATCATATAACATATTAAATATTATATCTTCTTTTGAATAAAAAGATTTAAATGCAGAATGTACTAATGTTTCATCTAAATCTAATATTAAAGTTTTTTTCTTTGATAATAAATATTTTTTTTCAGGAAGATATTTACAATTTGGGTTTAAGTTTAATTTTCTTATTTCTGAATGTAATTTTAAGGGATTTGAATTTGAATTATTATTTATATTTGATAATTTTTTTGATAATTCTGCAAAAATTTTTTGATTTTTAGATTCATTTTTTGAAGGTTCTAAATCACCTGGACTGAAAATTTTATCTTTTAAAGCTTCAAAATAATTCTTTTTTTTATTTGATTTAAAGTTAAGATTAATTGGTTCTATAATATTATTTGAATCATCTTTGTATTTTTTATTATTATCATTTGATTCAATTATTGGTCTCATTAACATTAAATTTTTATCTAATGTATTAGCTGGGAGAATTTTATGATTAGATGAAAAATGAATTACATTTTTTGGAGTAATTATTCCTTTCATATTCATTTTTTTAATATTATTGAAATATATTAATATTAGAAATTTTATATAATTTTAATCTTATCACTTATATATTATAATGAGAATTAACATTAATAAATTAATAATTTTATTTATTATCATAATATCCATTCACAAATGGATGCTTTAATAACTCTTTAGAAGTTGGTCTATAAATGTTATTTCCTCTCCAGCATTTATGAACAAAATCTAATAAAATCCTATTATCTCTATGATAAAAAAAATCTAAAATATCATCATCAGCAACTTCAAGTGGGTTAGAAAAGCTCATTATTTGAAAAATATTGAAATTAGGTTTATTTTTATCTTTAAAAGTATAAGGATGTAATCCAGAAACCAAAAAATAAACAACACAACCAAGTGACCAAATATCAGAATCAAAACCAGTATTTTTTTCCATTAAAGCTTCTGGTGACATATAATTAATTTCACCTACCATTGATCTTTTAATCATTGTACTTTCATCATTTTTTATTAATAAACTAATTCCAAAATCACATATTTTCATTATTTTATCATTGTAATTTAATAATATATTTCTAGGTTTTATATCTCTATGTATTATTTTATTTTTATGTAAATAATATAATCCATTTAATATTTGTTTTGTTATATCTCCTATCATTTTTAATGGTATATATTTTAATTTGTTTTCTTGTTTATATTGATTTATATATTTTTCTAAATTAGTATCATAATATTCCATTATTATTGTGATATTTGTTTGAATAAAATTATTATTTGGTTTTTGAAATTCATAATAAAGGTAATTAACAATATTTTCATTATGTAATTTTTCTAAAAAATCAAATTGTCTTGTAACTTTATTTAATAATTCTTCTCTTTCTATATTGTAAAATTTAACTGCAACATTTTTTTTATTTTCTTCATTTAAACCTAAATAAACTGTAGCTTGACCACCAGAATCAATTTCTTTAATTATTGTTATAGTGCCATTTTTTATCTTACTTCCTATTCTTTTATCAAAAGTACTGCTTATTAAAATTTTGTCATTTATTTGTGAATAGTAATTACTATCTTCATTTTCTCCTACTTCTTCTTCTTCAGAATCAATTATATTTTCACTAATAGTCCCAATTTCTTCATTTTTATTTTGATTATTTAATAAATAAAAATCCATATTAATATTTCTTTCATTTATATATTGATTTAATTGAGAATCTGTTAATTTTATTGATGCTATTTCATCAATTGGTACTTCATGATTAAAAACATTTGAACTAGATAATTCATTAAAAAATTTTTTTTCTTCTTTTTTGTTTTCATTCTTTTTATTTTTCATTTTAAAATATACTTTTTTTAATATTAATTAATGAAATTTAAGAATAATGAATAATATATAAACATAAAAGATAAATTTTTATTCCAAAAAAATAATAAAATAAAATTAATTTATTATAAAAAAAAGAATAAATATAATATAATAAAAGTAGTGATATTAATTGAACATCTATAGAATAAAATTAATTATTAATTAAACAATTAAATATTTTAGTTAAAATTAAATAAAAATATTATTTTTCTTCATTTCTTTCTATTATGATATTTTTCATTATAATCCCTTAACCAGTCTTCATCTGTAACAATATTATAATTAAAATACAATTCTTCATCCTTTTTAATATCATACATAGCAAATAAGCCAACTCTAGCTTCTCCATCAGCAAAATATTTCTTAGCATCAACATTTTCATAACCAAAATCAGAATGATTAATAAACCTAACTAAATTTCCTAATCTAACAGAATCAATATCATAAATATTATTAGCATCAAAAGGATAAATTTTCCCAATAACATCAGAAAAAATAGATCTTCTTGCCAATTCCAATTTTTCCATTTTTTCCCCAAAATATTCTCCAATTAAAGTCCCTTTTTGAATATCTTCTCCAGCAAATAAACCTCCACCATATGGAATTAATAAACTTTCACCATAATAGGTTTTGGGATATTTTCTCAATGTTAATTTCATATTATTACAATTTCCACCTTTACAATTTTTACATAAATCTCTATCACATTCTCTTGCATCTAATTTACATTTACAATTTGAATTACAATAATCTTTGCATATACAACCTCTTTTTAAAAATTTACAATTTTTATTACTTTTTGCACATATGCAAAATTTATCACAATGTTTTTGCTTTGCACATTCACAATCTATACAATCACCAGGATGAGTACATGGTTTATAACAGTAAATTTGATTTGTTTTTTTTTTATTATTTATTTTTTCAGTTTCTTCTATTATTGTGTTTATTTTTTGATTTGATGATGATATTATATATGTGTTTTTATCTTCTGATAATGGTTCAAAAGCTAATGAACCAAATTTTTCCATTGATAAATATGTTTTAACTATCCATATATCGGAAGGGGTAAATTTTGATATTATTAATTGTAAAAGGTCACATGAATATTTTTGAGAAAGGAAATCTTTGATGAAACATGGGTTCAAAAAAAATTTTTTATTATTAGCAAAAATATATAATATGTATAAATCATATTTATTTATTTTTGATAAATCTGATAAACCTTTAAATGACATTTTTCTTTTTTCATCTGTTATTCTTATATCTAATAAATTACAATCTTTACATTTTTTATGAATTAATTCATAATCTTTTTCATTTTGCTCATCATTATTTTCAATATATATATTATCTCCAGAAATTTTAGTTGGAATACTCTTCATTATTTTTATATTATTTGATGTTTCATCTTTCCAAACTGAATTATAAAAATGAAGATGACAACAATAACTTAAACAAAATTGGCAAAAAAATTTTTGAAATTTTTGTGCTCCAATATTTTTAGTACAAATTATGTTAGTATATTTTTTAATATTAAATAAAAAATATGAAATTATATAATAAATCAAATCTACAGGAATTTTTGACATATTTGATATTTCAAATATAATTTGATATATGTTTTTTTCATTTAAAAATGATAAATCTTTCTTATTTAATTGTTTATTATTTATTTTATGAAATTTTAATAAACATTTAACAAACCACCATATAATAAAATATTTTTTTACATTATATGGATAAGGAAAAGATTTTAAAATGCATTTTTTTTCTTTTGAAATATTTACAAATGTAGTATCACCATGTTTTGGAATTATTCTAGTTGGATAATATGTAAACATATTGTCTAAATCTACATAACTTAAAGCATCATGATATTTTGCTAAATTTGTTATCTTTTCATAATATTTTAATTCATAATTATTATCCTCTAAAATATTATCATCCAATGGATAATAAAAGTAACCATAAGGAACTCTTGTTTGCTTTAAAATTTGATGTTGTTCTTTAAAAAAATTAAATTTTTTGATATTCTTTCTTTTCGGATATTTTTTTTTCAATTCAATATTTTGTGAAATTAAACTAATCCTAATTTTTATTTCTTTATTATAATAATTTAAGCATTCTAATTTATTTTCATTTACAATTCTTTTAATAATTTCTGCATTACTAAAATTTGAAGTATACATTTTAAATTAAAAATTGTAATTTGATAAATATTAAAATATTATTATAATTAATTTAAAATAAATAATAAATTAAATCAAAATTCTAAATAAAATTAATAGTTAAATTAATAAATTTATTATTTTTATTTAGTAGTTTTAAAACCAAGTAAAGCATATCTTTCTCTGAAACATCTTCTACAAATATTCAATCCATATTTTCTAATTAAACCATGAGTATTTCTACAAACTCTGCAATATCTCGCATCTTTACCATATAATCTAGGATGTGTTCTATAATGATGTGGTAATTGGATTGATCCATCTGATAAAACTTTAATAGATTGAACTTGATAATATGATGATTGGTATTTATCATTTTTTCCTCCTCTTGAATAATTAGTTGATAAATCTTTTATGTTTTTATCTTCAAATAAATTCTTACCTGAACCTTGTTCTTCACCTCTACCTGACATACTTATTGGTTTCTTTACTTTTGATTTTAAAATAGTTTTTTCTTGTTTTTCAAATTGTTGTTCACCACCTTCAAATGTTTGTGTTAATATTTCTTCATTTCCTCCTTCTATTGTTTTCTTTTTTGATTTTAAAACAGTTCTTTTTCCTACATGTAAATTACTATTATCTTCATCATTATCATCCATGTTACTTGAACTATGAACTATTTTGGTTTTTGTTAATTTTTTCCCTTTTCCTTGATGTAATTCACCAATTTCTTCTTCATTTTCATCATCACCTACATTTGATGATTTTGTTATTTTAGTCTTTTTTATTAATTTAGTCTTTTTTCCTTGCATTAGAGCTCCTATATCATCATCATCATCTTTTTGTCCAGAACTTGAAATTACTTTAGATGTTGATGATATTATAGTTTTTTTTCCTTCATTTAATTCTTCTTCTTTTTCATCCTCATCTTCATCTCCTTTTTTTGATTTTTTGACTTTTTTAACCTTTTTTGATGTAGTTTTAGAAGTTTTAGTAATACTTCCATCTTCTCCTTTTACTACTTTAGTTTCAGTATGAGTTCCATTTAATTCATCATCATCATTTTCATCTCCATCACCTTTAATTGTTTTTTTAACTATTTTTTTTTTTTTTTGCTCAACATTTTTCACATA
>Ga0256407_10010004_pt1 | contig 13427 bp, 5 predicted proteins | sample RumenRJG_04DNA_FD_193489 | JGI IMG/M metagenome (GOLD analysis project Ga0256407, IMG submission 193489) | Bovine rumen microbial communities from Lethbridge, Alberta, Canada - RJG_04 | ecosystem: Host-associated > Mammals > Digestive system > Stomach > Rumen | place: Canada: Alberta | collected... | reverse complement strand
TTTGAAAAAGTAATTTTGTTAAAAAAATTCTTTTTTAAAATACATATGATTTTATTTAGAAAGATAAATCTTACCTCTTTTTCTTTCAGGACCTTTTTTTATCCATCTTTGAAGTGTTTTTGTCTTTACATTATTAATTCTTGCAATTTCTTTTAAATTATTTTTTGTTGGCTCTAACTAAAAGAAGTAAAAAAAAAAATATTGTTACTTGTAATAAAATTTCTCTTTTCCTTGATAATGGTAAAATTTGATATTTTTTCTGAGTTAATTTTACTTTTTTATTATTTAGGATTTTTATTTTTTGTATATCATCTATTTTATTTTTAATTTCAATTTGTTTTTGATTGATATTTAAAAATTCTTCTTTTTTATTCTCATTTTCATTTATTTCTTCTTCTTCTTCAAGATCTGATTCAATTGAATTTTTATCATATTCTACATTTGAATCATTATTCATTCCTAATTCTTGACTTATATACTCTTTAAATTGATCATTCATTATGTTCAATTCTCAGTAATATATTAAATATATTAAAAAATTTTTAATTTGAAGAAAAACTTTTTTCATTATTTTTAGTTTATATTAGAAATTGTTTATTTTTAAATTGTATTTACATGTTTAATCTTTAGTTTAATTAAGTTTATAATTTTAGGAGGAAATAATTTTTAAGTAAAATAGGTTTCCAATAAAATTTACTTTATTATATAAATCTATTTAATTATATTGAATAAACAATTTATTTGTTAAAATAAAAAGTTATTTTATGATATATTAACTATATTCTTTACTTTTAATTAAATATATGAAATATTTTAAATATTTCTAATATTAAATTATAGTATCTTTGCATATTTTAGGAGTCTATAAGAGATTTTTTTTGTCAGTTACTTTTTAATAGGTTAAAATATAAGATTGCCAAAATTATACATTTAAACATTTTTTAATATTTTTTCCACTATATTTATTCTATATTCAATCTTTATAAATTTATAGTACTACTTAATCAAAAATATTAAATGTAATTAGTTTTAATAATTCAAATTTTTAACTATTCAAGTATCTGAATTCATAATTGAAATAATTAAATATTTTTTTTAATATAAGGGAATAGTTGTGTTAGTTTTAATTATTGAAAATTATTTTGAATTCTCTTAATCGAGAATTTCCATAATCTCAATTTAAATGATATGTATTTCTTTTTTTTTAAGAATAAATTTTTTTATCTTAGAAAATTAATTATTTTTTTCAATTATAATTTATATATATCATAAATTAGCGCTTTAATTTCATTCAAATCATCTATAATCATGGCTTTATATGTATATTAACCCCTTTTTAATTTATAATAATAAATTCTTGTATATTTAAATTAATTAATTAAATTACTCAAATTAATAATAAATAGTAAAACCAAAATAAATTTTGAATTATTAATAGAGTTATTAATTTTAAATCTTAAACTCAATGTTCTTCTTTTATAATATAGAATAATGTAATACAATACTTAATTAATAATAAAAAAAATAAAAAAATAAAAAATAATCAAAATAATTGAAATATAAAATTGAAATGAATTTTATATTAATTATTTTATATAATTTAATATCGAAAATTGGAAAAAAATTATTTTAAAACGAATAAATATAATTTATATAGGAAATTAATTAAATAAATTTTCATTATAAACAGAAGATTTTGATTTTTTATTTTTTACTTTTTAAATTTTTTGGAATACCAGGATAATATTTTCTAAAAAATTTTAATCTTTCATATTCAGAATTACAACAAGCAATATCACAAGCAAAACATTTTCCAAATTTCATATTTAAATCTTCAAAAAATTGTTTTAATTTATCATATAATAATAATAATTTATTTTTATTAAAAGAATCTGGTCCCTCAAATTCAATTACATCTAATAAAATATCCTTTTTCAATTTTGGCATAAATAATTCTCTAATATTATTATAAAAATTAAATAAATATTCTAATAACTTTTTTGTATTCTCATCAATTCTATTCATATTATCAATTATTTGTTGTAATTTTTGATTTTTAATTTTTTCTTCTGATATTTTATCATTTAAATGTTTAATTTGTTCATTTAATAAATTGTAATTATTTTCATATTCTATATTTTTTATTTTTATTAATTCTTTATGTTCATTTAATTTATCATTAAAGTCATTATTTTGTTTATTTTTTTCTGTATTTATTATTTTAATATCACTGTTTAATTTTTGAATTAATTCATTTTTGGAATTTATATCGTCGTTTAAATCTTTTATTATACTTTTTAATTGAGAATTTTCATTATCCAATTTTGATAAATTTTCATTAGCAATATTTAATTTTTGTTTATATAATTCAATTTGTTCTTCTAATCCTTTATAATTATTTTCATTATTATATTTTTCATTATCAATAGATTTTATTTGATTTAATGCTGAATCTCTTTGATTAATAATATTTTGATTTTCTTGTTTTAATACATTTATTATTTCATTTGCTTTTTTTAATTCATTATTTAAATCTAAATTTTGATTTAAATTTAAATTTTCTTTTATATTATTATTATTATTATTATAAATATTTTGAGGAATATTATCAAAATTATGTTTTTGATAACTATAATTTATATTTGTTTTATCTAAATTTCCATCTGAGATATTATAAATTGGATTATTGGAACTTATATTTGGATCATAATTTAGTTGATTCAAATCATTATAATTTTGATAATTATTATTTGAATTATATAAATTATAAATATTATTATTATTTAAATTAGAACTATTTGAAATTATATTATTTTCAAGTGTTCTTGAATAATTTGTTTCATATTCATTAGTATTAAAATTATATTCTGGATAATATTCATATGTTAATTTTGAATTATTTAATTCTTGAGTATTAAATTTAAAATTTTCATTTAAATAATTATTTCTTGATATATTATTTTGATTATATAAATTATCATTACTATCATTTTGATTATTGCTATAACTAATTAAATTACTTAATTCTTGATTATTTAGACTTTTAAATCTATTATGCATTTGTTTAGAAACTTTATTTTCAATTTTATTTTTAAATGAATTACTTAAATTATATGAATCATAACATGTATTTTTATTAATTAATGAATTTAAACTTTTGTTCCTTGAAAAATTATATTTCGAATTATTCAAACTTCCATAATTTGTAGTCATACTATTATTTGGAAAACAATCATAATTTGTTCTCATTTTTTATTTTTTTCCCTTTTAAAATTAAACATTTAAAATTATATTTTTTATTTTTTTTTTCATAAACATTAATAAAAAAGATGAGTTCATTCAAAGAAAAATTAAATTATGTAAATAAAATATTTATTTATTTTTAGCTTTTTACATCTCAATTTGGACAAAAATCAAATAATTTAAATAATTATTATATAAATACAACACCAAGTAAAACAAATCTTTCATCTTCAAGGAATAATTCTTTTTATTCAAATAGATTATCAAATCAGAAAGATTTAAATAATAGAACAAATAGTTTTTCAATAAGAAAATATTCAGAAAATGTATTTAATAGAAATAATAGTTATTATTCACCAAATAATTCTGATAGACGTTCATTTAATAATTTTATAGGAACTGAAATTAATGATAATTTATTAAGATATAGAGAAAATTCTGGAAAAAAATTTAAAACAAGAATTAAAAAAGAAATTGATTTTTTATCAAATTCTTTTAAAAGTCCTAGAAATTATAATAATAAATTACCTATTAAAAAGAAAAGTAATTTTGATAATTTTCCTCTTACTTATACTACTACTGTTTCTTCTTTAAAAAATTATAATAGAAGTAAAAAAAATGATTTAAGACATTATATTTTACCTAAAAATGAAAATGATGATGAAATTACACTTCTTTATAGACAAATTAAAGAAAAGAGAAATAATAGAATATCTAATTTTTAAATTTTTTTTTTATTTAAAAAACTAAGAATTTAAACTTTTAATTTTATTTGAATTATTTTTTTATTTATATAAAGAATATTTTTTATTTTACATATATTTAACTTTCTTTTAATTTATTAAATATTTCTCATATACTATTCTTAATATTTTGAGTATAATTTCATAATATTTGAAGAAATTTATTCAAATTTAATTCAATCATAACTATTTTTGTCTCCTACTAAAATAAAAAAGATAAATAAATTACTTATTTTATTTTTTATTCATTTTCCTTTATTAAACATAAATATGAACAATTTTTTTCTTTTCACCCAAAATATATTTTTTAAATATTTAACTAATAATAATTTAAAAGTTAATGTAAATTGACATTTTTGTATGTTTTATTAATACCTCAATATGATATTCCAATTATTAATGTAAATATATATTGTATCTTTTTTAATTTTAAATAATACTTTATAAAATTTTGAATATTTAATAAAAAATTATATTTAATTTAATTTGTTTACATTAATATTTATATATATTATAAAAAACAAAAATTAATAATAATAATTAATTTGAAATTTTTAAATTTTATTAGATTACATAAAATAAAATTCTTTAAATAAAAAATTGTTAGAAGTAAATACAAATGAAACAAGATAAAAAAAAACATAAAAAATTAATTATCCAATTAAAAACAGATTTACCTGATTTAGAAATAAATGATGAATTAAGAAATTGGAAATTTAATCAAAATGATATAATTATTAATAAAGATAATAATCATAAAAAGAGAATGTTTTCATTTCATTCTTCAATATTTAATAAAGTGAATAAAACTGATTCATCAATAAATTCAATTGACTTTTCAAAATTTGATAAAATAATATTTGAGCCTAATTCAGTTTTAAATACAAATGAAAATATAACAATATCTCAATTATTAGATGATAGTAATTATTTATACATAAAACAAATTAAAAAATTATATTCTCATTATAAAAGAAATCATAAAAGTAAAAAAAATAATAGTTTTTTGATACCAAATAATGAATATAATGAAAGAAATTCTATTAAAAATCTGTTAGAAGATAATAAAGAATTTTTAGATGAAATTGAAGATTATAAAATAAATGATAAATATTTAGAAAAAGATAAAAATGAATTATATAATATTATAAAAGAATTTGATTTAAAAGTAGGAGTAATTGAAAATGAATTATTATATACATTATTCTATTCTGAACATGTTGTTGATTTTGTATTAAAAAATTATTTTATTGAATATAATATTAGAAGATTATTTAATTCTTTTGAACAAAGAAAAAAAAATCATGAAGTAATTAAAAAAAAATTTATATATAATAATACTAAAATATTTCTATTTCAAAGTAAAAGAGAAAATTTAAAAAAATTAAAAGAAGTGTCAAAAATAATTCTAAATTTTTATAATAAAACAAAATCATTAAAATATACATCTTTAACAGTAGAAAAAGAAAGAAATTCCATATTAAATCTTCAAAAAGAATTAGTACCAATAAAACAAAAATTTAAAGGTAAAATAAAATTAATATCATTTATTGAAAATGAAATGGTAAATATAACTGGAATTTCAGAATCGAAATATATAAATTCTTTTATTATTTATATTGATGAAATTATGAAATTATGTTTTTCAAATTTTAATGTAAATGAATCTTTAGAAAAAGTAATATTGAATCATAAATTTGACTTAACATCTTCAATAAAAAATAATAACTCTGTTTTTAAATATTTAAGTAATAATAATGAAGAAATTATATTTTATCATTTAATTAATTTTCCATCAATATCAAAAGAAAAAGTATTATCTTTATTAGAAATTTATTCATTTATTATTTCACAGAATTTTGATATTTCTCAAATACAAGAAAAATTAAAAAATATATTTTTAGTAATAATAGAAGAAATATGTGATAAAATAACAGAAAAAGGTATTAATAGATTAAAAATTGAAAGTCAAGCATTTATTTTTTTAAAAGAAAATTTTGAGTATTTAATAGAATTATTTGTTAGTAATTTTGGTACTTCCCCTAAAATTTTTAAAGAAATAATAGAATATATAATAAAAGAGGCTAAAAATAAAACAATTAATTTATTAGTTAAAATTATGGAAGAAAAAGTGTCTTTATTGCCTTCAAATTTTTATGAAACTAAGAATATAATAATTAATAATATGAATAATTTTTTCAAAATATTTGAATTTAATTATAAAGAATTTTTTAATCAATATGAAAATGATTTTGTATTTAAATTCTTTACTTCACAAAATGATTTATTAGAAGAATTAATGGAAAATGAACAATGGTATCAAATAAATTCTTTCAATTCAAAATATCAATCAATTACAAATATAATATCTATTGATTATAATAATATTACTGAAAATGATTTAAAGAATATTTCACAAAACAATGATGATAAAATTGAATATATTGAATGTAGAAATGAAAAATATAAAATTATTCCATCCACTTTATTTATATTAGATTTTATTTATCAAGTATATTATATTTTATTTTATAATAAAAGTAAAAATGAAATTCAAACTATTATTTTACAATTAGTTAAAATGTTAAATAATTTCACACTTAAATGTAATTTATCAATAATTGAAGGAATAGGGAAAATAGGTAAAGAAAAAAGATTAATAACAGAAAAAGAATATATTTTATTAAATTCAAATTTAGGTTTTATTCAATCAATTTTATTTAATATAAATTCATATATTACTGGAGAAAATGATGATGAAATAATAAATTTAATAAATAAACATATTAAAAAAATAAATTTAATACATTTGAAATGTTTAGAAATTGTTAGTGCAATAATTGATGAATTAAAAATTGATGTTATTAATAAATTTGATAAATTAAATTTTATGGAATATCCAATTTTAGAAATTCAAGGATATAATGATTATGTTATTAGATTTACTAAATTTGAAGAAATATATTATAATATGATTAATGCTTTTAATGATAATGATATAATAAATATTTTTACAAAAACTTTGAATAAATTCTTTAATGAATTTGATGAAAAATATTTTAATAAAAATGGTTTTGGTAATGAAGATATGTTAAATCAATTTAAAAAAGATATTTTATATATAAAAGAAATAATAAAGAAAATGAAATTAATTAATAAAGAAATTTATATGGAAAAAATTGATAATATAATAAATATTTCAAAAGTAGAAATTAAATTTAATGAGAATGACTTAATTGAAATTAATGATAATCCAAATGGAAATTTGGAAAATAAAAATGAATTAATTAATAATGACAATAAAAAAATTATTTTAGATAAAAATGAAGAAATAAAAGAAAAAGAAAATAAAAAAGAAGATAATAAAAAAGAAATAAAAAAAGAAAAAGAAAAAGAAAATAAAAAAAGAGATAATAAAAGTGAAATAAAAAAAGAAAAAGAAAGCAAAAAAGAAGAAAATAAAAAGGAAAAAGAAAATAAAAAAGAAGAAAAAAATCCAAAAGAAAAAAAGTTTAATAAATTTTTTAATAAAATAAACAAATTCACAGGGCGTTTTATAAAAAATAAAGGAAAACAAGAAAAAGAAGAAAATAATATAATAGAAAAAGTAGAATCAAATGAAAATCAAAATAAAAATTTGGAACATATAAAAGAAGATATAAAAGAAGATAAAAAAGAAGAAATAAAAGAAGAAATAAAAGAAGATAAATTAGATGATTCAAATGAAAAAAATAATTTAATAGATTTAAATTTCAATACAGAAGAAAAAAAATTAGATAATATAAAAGATAATAATTTAAATAATTATATGGAATCAATATTTCATAATAATTCACAAAATCATTTTGTAAAAAATATATCTTCAATACATTTTGATAATACATTAAATAATGAAAAAGAAGTGAAAAATGAAGATAAATTAAATAATGAAATAAAATTCGATTTTGATTATTTAACAAATATAAATGAAGAAACAAAAAATTCAACAATAAATGAAACAAATATTCAAAATTTAAATGAGCAAAATCAAACAAATGAAAATAACAATCAAAATGAAAATGAAAATGAAAAATCAAAAACAAATAAAAATATGAATTTAATATTTTATAATTAATAATAAAAAATTAATAAAATCTTTATATTTAAAATTTTTTATTTAAAAAATATATATTTATTTTTTCAATAATTACAAATTTGAAAGATAAAAAATGATTTATTTACTCATATTCATATTCATATTCGTATTCATATTCATATTCATAATCACTTAAAACCATATCATCATCTACTCCTTTACATAAAGGACAACAATTTCCATTTTTTAAAAAAGCATTTTCAAATTCTTCTATTTTAAAAAATTTATAACAATTCTTACACATAAAAATATTAACATCCTTTTTTCTATTTTTAAAAAATCTAACTGGATATGTTTTATTTATTTTTCTTAAATCCATTATAAAAACTTCATTTTCATTTAAACTTTTTAATACTTTATCATCTAAGACTAACATTCTATATTTTTCTGTTGTTTGTTGATTTTCAGTAAATTCTAATAATTTTTCTTCAAATAAATTTTCATTATTATTATTATTTTTATTTAAATTTAAAATATTTTCTTCATTATTTTCTTCTTCTTGATTGAAAATAGAAACTAATTTTTTTTGAATATTTTCTAAAGAATACATTTTAATATAATTAATTGCTAAATCACTTGAAATTCCTTTTTTAGGTCTAAATTCAACTAAAGGTAAAATTTCAAATGTTAAAGAACATCTTATAAATGGTGCTGCACATAATATACATTGATCTCCTAATTTATTAATTAAAGGATTTATTTGAAGACAATTATAACATATAGGTAAATCTATTTCATTATCAATTTGAGGTTGACTTCTAATATGTAAAATTTCCATTTCTAATTTTTCTTTCCATTCATTTGGATACATTAAACTTTCTAATTTATCATATGCTTCACATGATGTTTTAATTAAATTATATTTTTGAGATATTTGAGCTAAAGTATAATAAATATATGATTGAGGAATTTTATTAAATTGAGGTAAAAATGATTTAAAATTTGATATTTTATTTACTAAAAATAAACAAGCATTTAATAATTCTTTATCACTAAAAGTTATTAAATCAACATTAAATGGTTCTTCAATATATTTAAATATATAATCATATGCATTGAAAATTTCACTTAAAACAACAGAATCTAAAAATTCTTTTTTTTTACTATATTCTTCTTTAGATGATTTTAAAATATCCAATCGATAATCTTTAATAATATATAAAGCATCTTTTGTATATGAATTAAACAAATAACAAACATCTCTAAATCTCTTTTCAAAAATAGCATTATCAATTAATTTATTTAATAATTTCATAGATAAATCAACTCTATTTGCTTTTCTATAATATTCTTGAGCTTCATTAAATTTATCTTCCAAAACTAAACTTTCAGCATATTTCAAATCAACATATTCTTGAAGTGATTTATTATTATTTGATAATAAAAAAGCATCATCCCATTTTCCTAATTCTACATTCATATAAACTAATGATTTATTATCACCTAATTTTAAATAAGCTTCTGCTGCATAAGCATAATTTTTATTTTTTTTAAAATAAAAACCACAAAGTGAAATTGCTTCATTATCTTCATAATTACTTAATTCTCTACAAAAATCAATTAAAGGTTCTAATAAATTATTTTCACCATAAATTTGAATAGCTTTTTTTTTCTTATTAATTGCTCTATATAAATCAGCAGCTTCTTTAAATTTTTTATTTTGTTTTAACCATTCAGCTTGTTCACATAATATTTCATCTGAATAAGTATTATCACCTCCTTGAATATACTTTGCTCTTATTTCAAGTGCTTGGGCATACATTTTTAACGTAGCATACATTTCTTGTGCTTTTTCAGGCTTACCTCCTCTAATAAATAAGTCAGATGCTTTTTTATATTTTCCTATATTTGAATATATAATTCCTCTTATTATATTATCATCAATTCCATTTATTTTTTGTTCTTCTAATTCAATTGCTAAATTTATTAATCGAATATCTTGTATTTTAATAAAACAATTTTGTGCTGTTTGAAAATCAAAATTTAACATTGATTCAATACCCAAATATATCCATTCTTGTTTTGTTGCTCCTAAACATGCAACTTTATATGCTTCTTTTATTTGCTTTCTTTCAGTATATTTTAATATTGTATGACTATTTGATATATCAATAACTGATACTGAATTATGTGATTGTAATATATATACTCTCTTACCCCAAAAACCAATTATTACTCCTGTTAATTTTTCCCTTATTGGAGCAAAATCACTTGTTTTAACAAATATGAATCCTTTATACCAATATGCAATCATTTCTTCAATTTCTGAATTAAATGATAATGTTTTTGCCTTTACTCCTTTAAAAATTATTGATTTAGAATTAATGTCTATTATTGACATATGATAATTATTATCTATTATTGCTAATTTTTTTCTATTTAAACTTATGTCTAAACTTTTTATTGGTATATCATTTGTATATAATAAAATAGGGAATTTATTATCTAAATATATCATATATATTTCACCTGAATGTGTCCCACATAACATTCCTTCTCTTTTAGGAGGTCCTCCTAATATTCTTAAATATTTAATATCAGTTTCAAAACTCCATTCTCTTTCTTCTACTACTATTAATGATTCTTCTTTTGATAAAAAAAATAAAGTTATTATATTTTGATATGATACTATACAATGATTTGATGATAATAATAATATACTTATATCATTTTCCCATTTAATACAATATTTTGGTTTTGTATTATCATCATCACTTATTTGATGAACAAATATTTTATTATTTGATTCATAAGCAACTAAATCTTTAAAAACTGCTAATTTATGAATATAATTTTTTGTTCCAATAGTTTGTATTTCATTAGTAATTAAATTATGAATATAAATTTCTCTTAAATTCCTTCTATAAACATATTTATCATTATAAATACCATGAATAATATTAAAATGAATTTGATGTGAAATTAATGAACCATCATTTGATGATGAAATAATAATATCATATTTATCAAAATTAACAACATTAGTAACCCAAGAATTAAAATTTTGTTTAATTTCTCTAATAAAAATTCCTTCTTTAGTAAATAAATTAATTTCTCTATTATTAGTTCCAATCAAAACATAATCATTCTTAAATAAACTAATTGAAATAGGATCAGCATTTAATTTAATACTTTCATTAACAACAATATTAAACAAATCAATCAAAAAAAAATTTCTATTCCAAGTACAAACATAAAGACAATAATCTCTATTTAAAAATCTAATATTTGAAAATAAACAAGAAATAATTTTTTCATTTTCTAATTCACTAATTAAAATAATTTTTTCATCTTTATTTCCTTTATCTTTATCTCTAATACAAATTAATCCATTTTCAAAAGCAATAGCAAATTTCATTCCATCATTAGTCCAACAAATATCAACTCCAATATTATTTAAAGGGATTTTAATAACAGATTTTTCTTTACAAATTGCAATTTGATGTTTACTCATTGCAATTAATATCATTAAACAAGGATTAAATAAAATTTTAATAATAGGATCATTTAATCTTATTTTATTTAATGGTCTAGAAATATCATCAACATTCCAAAAATAAATTATATTATCTTTTCCTCCACTTGCAAAAAATTTACCATCTTTTCTAAAAGATAATGTTGTTATTTCTTCTGTATGTTTTTCACATTGTTTTATTTCTTTTCCCGTTAATGCGTCAAAAAAAATTATTAATTTCCCTATTGCTACTATTATTTGATTATGAATTGGATCTAAACTTATTGCTTTTATTTCTGTTGATGAATTTTTTATCCATTTCAATATTATTTTCATTTTGAAATAAGTTATTATTAAATTTTTGAAATATTTTATAATTTTTTTTTATAATGACATATTTATTTTTTTAAAAATAAAATTTAAATGATATTAATTTTTATTTATTTATTTTTTTTGTTCTTATTGAAATTTTTATTTGGGTTAAATTTATTATTGTTATTTCCTTTGAATGGTTTATTAAATTGTTTATTTGGTTTATTAAATTGATTTTTATTATTTCCTTGGTTATTATTTCCTTTATTAAAATTTTTATTTTTATTAAAAAAAGTTTTATTATCTTTATGAAAGTTTTTTTTATCAAAAGGTTTTTGTGATAAAAAATTATTTTTTTTCCCGCCTTCATTTTTTTTTTCATCTTTTTTTTCTTCATTTAATTTATCATTTTGAGTTTTTTTCCCAAGAAATTTTTTTTCATTTTCTTCTTCTTCTTCATCATCTTCTTTCATTTCATCATCAGATTCATCAATATCATCATCATTTTTATTATTTAATAAATCATCAATATTTTCTTCTTCTTCTTCTTCTTCTTCTTCATCTTTTTCAATTTCTAATAAATCATCATTTTTAATTTCTTTTTCTTTAATTTCTTTTTTTGGAGTTTCTTTTTCTTTTTTAAAAGACTCTTTTCCTTTTTTTAAAATTTCTTTTTCTTTTTTTGGTGTTTCTTTTTCTTTTTTTGGTGTTTCTTTTTCTTTTTTTGGAGTTTCTTTTTCTTTTTTTGGTGTTTTTTCCTTTTTTATTTCTTTAACTTTTATTTCTTCTTCTTCTTCTTCTTCTTCTAAATCAAATTTTTCTAAAAATCCAGTCACACTTACAATTCCTTTATTTCCTCCTTTTAAATTTAATTTTGCACCATCAATTTGAAATGTTAAATTTAATGAAAATGAATCTTTATTATGATCTAATGTACATAATTGGAATGATTCACCATTTTTAATTATATTTAATGTATATTTTGATTTGTCGTCTTGTGTTGTATTTAAACTTGCATTTGTTATATTGATTACTGTGTCTTCATTTGCTCTTTTGTCTTCTATTATAAATGTTTCTCCACTTTTTAAATTATGACCCCAGAACATTTTTTAAAATTTTTATAATGATAAATAAATAAATATGCGTATTTATATATTTTTATTATAATATTTATTAAAAATAATATTTAAATAATTTAAATTATTATTTTTTTACTAATTTAGATATTTTTTTTTATTATTTATTCTAGATTTATTATTTTATTTATGAAACTTTCATCTTCTTCTTTATTAGGATTTTCTTCATTTAAATATGGTGGTTTTTTTGTAATAAATGAATTTATTTCTCTTAAAATTAATTTTTGTCTTTCTTGCTCATTTTTAATTGGTGTTTGTAAATAAAAATTATCCATATTTAATCTAGCAAATACATCTATTTTTTCAATTAAAGATAAATTTTCTAAAAGTCTCTTTTGATTAGGTGTTAATAAAACACCTTTTAATATTTTAATTTGTAGATACATTCTTAATAAATAATTTAT
>Ga0256407_10010002_pt1 | contig 13428 bp, 4 predicted proteins | sample RumenRJG_04DNA_FD_193489 | JGI IMG/M metagenome (GOLD analysis project Ga0256407, IMG submission 193489) | Bovine rumen microbial communities from Lethbridge, Alberta, Canada - RJG_04 | ecosystem: Host-associated > Mammals > Digestive system > Stomach > Rumen | place: Canada: Alberta | collected... | reverse complement strand
GAAACCCTGATAATGTCAGGGAGTGCGAGGGGATGGACAATTATCTCTTTGTGAAAGGGGATATTTGCGATGAAGCTCTGATTACTGAGCTGTTTAACAAGCATGACATCAGGGGAGTTATCCATTTCGCAGCGGAAAGCCATGTTGACAATTCCATAAAGGGGCCACGGGTTTTTGCGGAAACCAACGTTATGGGAACCATGAATCTTTTGGATGTTGCCAGAAAACACTGGATGGAAGCTCCGGGAAAGTTCAGGGAAGGTTATGAAGATGCCAGATTCCACCACATTTCCACGGATGAGGTTTACGGTACTCTGGAGGCTGAAGGAGGATATTTTTATGAAACCACTCCATATGCTCCCAACAGTCCTTATTCCGCCAGCAAGGCCGGTTCGGATTTTCTGGTAAGAGCCTACCATCATACCTACGGCATGAATGTGACAACATCCAACTGTTCCAATAACTACGGGCCCAAGCAGCATCACGAGAAGCTGATTCCGCTGATAATTTCCAATGCCCTTGCCGAAAAGCCGCTTCCCGTTTACGGAAAGGGGGTTAATGTCAGGGACTGGCTGTATGTTCTGGACCATTGTAAGGCTATTGATTTGATCTTCCATAAAGGAGTTTCCGGCGAGACCTACAATATTGGCGGTCATAACGAAAGAAACAACATCACCATTGTAAAGACCATCTGCGCTCTTCTGGATCAGAAGAGACCTCGTGCCAACGGTCGTAAATATGAGGAACTGATAACCTTTGTTCAGGACAGAGCAGGACATGATTTAAGGTATGCCATAAATGCCGACAAGCTTACCGCTGAACTTGGCTGGAAGGCGGACGAGAACTTTGATACCGGGATTGTGAAGACCGTTGACTGGTATTTAGGAAGTATCTAAAATAGCCTTGCTATAAACGCTATTATTGGATACAGCGCGCTCACGAGTGCATGGAGATTCTGTAGATTCTTTAATATTGGTTAATAGAGGCAATGTTTTATTATTAGCACCAAGCCAAAAAATATGCATCAGTTATAGTGAAATTTGTCGATGAAATAGATCATTTTGCATGCCTTGAAATGACTGAGTGATGTCTGGTTAATTATAGATCTATATCAAAACTAGAAACAGGAGTTCTAGGTACAGTTAATATTTTATATATTCACGAAACTTGATCATTGGTTGATACTTTTAAATCTAGCATATATTATCATAGAAGCTGAATATTAAATTATAACTATGTTGCATGTATGTGAATATAATGATGTTGATACATTACATAATGAGTACATATTTGATGATAAATAGGTTGTGGCTTGATAATTGTTAACGCAATTTTTCTGTAGACCGGGATCGAGTAATGGGGTAATAAACCAATTGGGATTTAAGCTCTGAAAATATTTTGGCTTTAGTTCGATATGATAGTGATTTTAGAATTAAAACTCAGTGTAGTTTAATCCCAAAAAGGATTGGTAATTTTGATGTTTTTTAGGGAAAACTGATATGGAAGGAAATGTTTTGGGGCAGATATATAACTAAAACCCCAAAATTTAGGAAAATTACGATTAAATGTCGTTGATGTATGAAACATTTTATCCGAGTGTCTTAATAAGTAACAAAATCAAGACATACTCAAAAATCAACAACAATAGTTATAATGCAAAACATCGAGTCGAATAAACTTTTATTTAGTGGACCATTAGAATTTAAGTTATGGGTTGTAAAATATAGTGATTAAAAATGGAAAAGAATAGATGAGTGGAGTGCAAAAAGTCCAAAAACACCATTTTTGCCAAAAACGGATGGCTATTTTAAAGGCTTCGTTGTATCGGACTAAGGCAGAAATCGACTTTTTGCACCGGACTCATAGATTAGCATTCTACAGAAACATTTAACGTAGTTTACAGCTTATTGCCGGCATTTGCTTTGTACTTTGTAAATGGTGCATGTAATGATATGTGAATCAAAGTTAGTTTGCATGATTTACGAGATGAAGAGAATGGTACTGTTTTATTCATGATTGTCAGTCGATTTTGAAGTGCTTAAAAATACGTTAGAAGATGAAAACAAAAATATTGATAATTGCAGGTACTAGACCTGAAGCGATAAAAATGGCTCCAGTGGTAATGGAATTTCGCAAGCATGAGGAATTTACCACTTTGCTCTGCAATTCTGGTCAGCACAGGGAAATGATCAATGATACATTCCGTGATTTCAATATTGTTCCGAATTTTTCTTTGGATGTAATGACTCCTGGTCAGTCGTTGGCGGTATTGTCTTCGCGTCTGTTTTCAGCTGTTGATGCTTTATTTGAGAAAGAGAATCCGAATTGGGTGCTAGTTCAAGGTGATACAACCACGGTGATGATTAGCGCTCTTTGTGCATTTTATCGCGGTATTAAGATCGGTCATATCGAGGCAGGTCTTCGGACATTTGACAAGCATGCTCCATTTCCTGAAGAGGTTAACCGTCAGGTTGTGACACGTGTTGCTGATCTTCATTTTGCGCCTACAAGATATTCTTATGCCAATCTTATCAGAGAAGGTATTGATCCCGATTCAGTCTTTGTGACGGGAAATACAGTTATTGATGCCCTAATGTGGGTTCAGGGGTTTCTTAAGGATAAACCCTACTATTTGCATGATGATATCAGAAAGGCTCTTGAAAAGAGGAATCGAATAATTCTGGTGACAGGTCATCGGCGTGAGAATTTTGGACACAATTTGGAAGAAATTTGTCATGCAGTGAGGAGATTGGCGGATGATTATAAGGACTGTCTTTTTGTGTTTCCTGAACATCTAAATCCGAATGTTCAGATTCCAGTTACAAAAATACTTGGGAATCATGAAAGAGTATTGATACTAAATCCACAGTCATACTTGCGTTTTCAGAGCATTCTGTCTGTTTCGTACCTTGTCCTTACAGATTCTGGAGGGATTCAAGAGGAAGCTCCAGCACTTGGCAAACCTGTTTTGGTTATGCGTGATGTTACAGAGAGACCCGAAGGTATTAAAACTGGCTGTGCAAGACTAATCGGAACCAATGCAAATGATATATACAATGGGGTGTCTAAACTCCTTGATGATTCAATACAGTATGCAGAGATGTCTAAGGCTCAAAATCCATACGGACATGGTCATTCTGCAGAACGAATTTGTGATGCTGTTATGAGAGCGTCAGGGTATGAGATAAAAAGAAGAGATAGGTTGTAGTTACAAAGTTTGGGCAAATAATAATTGAACTAGGTGTAGAGGCGCAAGTTGTGGATTTCGTGAACTATGTTGTATTCGGCGTTCTGAATTCAATGAAAGAGAGTGAAGTGGAAATTGTTTAAATACATATACATCTCGAAAATAATTTATTCAGGATCTATTATATTGAATATTATAAACGAATGTAAAGCAAGGGTAGCTTCTTTAAGATAGCATTAATTCGTAATATAAACATGTAAAAATGCTCTTCAGTTTTTTGTTTGATACCTTGTTTGTTTCTATGAAGTTTTTTGGTCCTTAGGTATGTCAAGTAAATATTTAAAGATACATAAATGTAGTGACTACGAATGTGTAAATTGAAGATATATTAAATCAATTATTAGATTTTTTGAGTTTATCAGTTCATAGTGAGTGTGAATATTTAGGCATTATTTTGTTATAAATGGTGAATTATGATAAAGTTGTTAAAATTAAAAAACAATAAGTATAACTTATCTAAAGGTATTGATTACATTACATCAAAAATAAAAAAACGTTATACCAATAAAATTAAATTGGCAAATGAGTTACGAATTTTAGCAAAGGAATCTTATCACAGTTATCCAAAAGAAGCCTTAGATATAATGAGGGAATCTAATGAACTAGATTCAAACGTTTCAAAAATTAAGTGGATAGGCTTTAGATTATATGAGTTAGGAGACGTCATAGAGAGTTATGAAATGTTAAAATCTGTACCTAAGGATTGTTTTGTTTCTAATTCAGAAAAAAGAGCATTTCGAAAACTTCAAGATGAGTATAATTATCAGAAAATGATAAAGGAAGAGAGAGAAAAAATACGAGAATTTCAAAATGTCGATACAATTTCCCAAGAAACAAATAGTGCTATGGAATGGTATCGGCAAGTTAAACAATTAATGAAGAACACTAGAAATCCCTCATCTCAAAGGTTTTATAATCCATCTGACAAAATTATTGCAATTATATGTGATGAATACTTTCTAAATAGTGTTCAACCATCAGCTAAATTTATATATATTACACCTTCTTGTAATAATGATTTTATTGATAACTATTCTGACATAAGTTTATTTTTGTTTGTTTCAACTTTTTTAGGAAAAGAGAATTCATGGTACGGAGTTAATTTCAGAACTGCTGATTATACGTTTAATGATAAAAGAGCAAGAGCATTAGATATAATTAGTCTTTTTAAAAAAAGAGGAATTCCCACAGTTTTTTACTTTGTAGATGCACCAAAGTACGATATTGATTTTATGGATTTTGCGAAATTATCGGACTACATCTACACAGTGAATTCACAATCGATATCCTTCATAAGAAAAAACTGCCCTAATTCTAAATGTGTGGAATATTTACCTTTTGGTGTGAATCCCCTAACATTTAATCCAATAGCTGCTGATTGGTCATCTAATAATGTCTCTATTTTTGAATGTTCTAGTGAAAACGAGGTAAATCAATATTACAATGACTTTAAAGCTTTTAAAACTATTTTCCTCAATGTTAATGATTCATGTGATCTCAATGTGATTAGAAAGGATATAATAAATAATTTTAACTTCAAAGAAATAGTTAATATTTATAAAAATTCACGATGGTGTGTTAATGAGTTAGGACACACTAATCCAGATAGGATTAATAGTATCGAATACGAAGGAAGGGCGTGCGGTTGTTTAATTATATCGTCCATCAATAATAAGAATTTTATTTCACCCTTTTGTGTTCTTGATAAGAATGGAATTGAACAGTGTTTAGAGTTCTTTAATGGTGAAGCTCTTTACGAAACCAAACTCTTTGGAGTAAGAAATATTTTTTCTAACTATACTTCTTTTGATCTCATAAATAAAATTTTATCAAATGCTAATCTTGCTGGGGAGTCGAAAACTCCTCGAGTTTTAGTTATTGGTAATAATTCGAAATTTGTACAAGATTGTTTTAATAGGCAAACCTACAAAAATAAGCAATTTATTAGTCTAGAACAGGTTACGGTTGATGTTGATTTGGTGGGATTTGAGATAGTAACTTATTTTAGTGATAATATTTTTTACGGTAATTATTATCTGGAAGATATGATCAATGCTTTTAAATACAGCGATGCGGATTTTATTACAAAACTAAGCTATGAAAATCAACTATCAGACGGAACAAAAGTTCGTGTTGAAGGTGTTGAAAACAATTTTGTTGATAAATTTGATGATATTGCTTTAACGTTGTTTTGGTCAAAGTCAATATCTATGGAATTTATTTTATCGATTATCAATAATTCTGGTAAAATTCCAAATAAAAGATCAGCTTTGATAGGTTATAGTACTGATCATTGGAGTGTTGTAAAAAACTATAAATGCATTTGCAAGAATAATATCAGATATAGATTATCCATAGTGATTTCGATAAAAAATAATGATATCTCCTTTTACTGCAGGTCATTTTTAAGTATTAGAGCATTATCTATATTTGATTGTACTGAAATAATATTAGTTTACAGTAGTTCTGATAATGAAGATGTTCTTACATTAATTAACTATTTATCAAATACGTATAGTAATGTAAAAACATGTTTTCATGAAAATTCAAGTTGTTCATTATTAAGAAATTATGGGATTGATATCGCCACAGGTGAATACATAATATTTTTAGATGACAATGATTGTTGTTTAAATGATGGTTTTTCTGCCATTATAAATGTTACAGATAATGAAGATTATAATGTAATAATTGCTAACAGTGCAGAATTTGATAAAAACAACATAAAAACTTATAATTCCTATAATTACTTTCGAAATATTTTTAACACGGATTCCTTTATAACTAAAGATGGACTTTCATCATCCTCGATCGATTTTGGTATGATGAAGTTGAACTCTATTGTTTTTTTTACAAAATATCTTAAAGATCAGAATTTCTGCTTTGTTGATTCTTTAGATAATGGAACTGAGTTTGTTATGAATATTTTAAGTAAAATTAATTATGTTAAAATTGTAGATCTAGTGCCTGTTTTATCTACTAACAATATTATTGAGTAATGAATATATTCATTGCAATCAATCATTTTGTTTATACTAAAATAAAGGTTCTTCGGAAATTTCTGTAGGTGGTTGTTTTTTAACCAGTGCGATGTATCCGGTATCAAGCAGAGGTTTGGATAAGTTTGAAGAATCGAAAGTTATTGATTAAGGAGGGAAACCGCCTGCGGCGACTTCCTGTTAATGATTGAAGGGGATTCTCCTCTTCACCCCCTTATACTGCCCCGTGCAGAAATAGTATGAGGAGTTGGAACCTCCAAAAGGATTAAAGCCATATCCGAGGTACCATGATGTTGAGTATTTCTTCCTGAAGATTATGGACCCTTTTCGTCATGGCATGCTCAAAAATGAAACATTCCTACAGGAATTTCCTTTGAGCCAGAATAAATGTTAAAATATTAGTAACCTTTCATAAATGCAAATGCAATGAGAGAGTCCTTGGATTAGGCAATTACTTTGTTGAAATGTTTAATAATTTTCCTCAGTAAGCTAAATAATATATTCTTCACTTGTATGTTTAGGTTTTTAAGATGAATGTTGACGATATCAGATCTTTTGTAAAAAATATCTTCTGTAAAAAGAAAAATGTATTTTATAAATATTCAGTGGTATCTGCATGTTATAATGTAGAACCGTATTTGAACGATTTTTTCAAGTCTATAGTTAATCAATCTATATCTTTTGAAGACAATATATATTTGATTATGGTTGATGACGGTTCAACCGACCTAACATATCAGGTTATTCAAAAATGGGTAAGCAAATATCCAAGGAATATTACTTGTGTAAGGAAAGAAAATGGAGGGCAAGCTACAGCAAGAAACGAAGGTTTACGTTTTGTAAAAACTCCTTGGGTTACGTTTATTGATCCTGATGATTTTATTAATGACGTCTTTTTTGAAAACATTGATAACTTTTTGAAAAAATCAACAAATATTGATAAATTTTTGTTGATAGCTACTAATATTATTTGTTATCATGAAAATTCTAAGTTGTATAAAGATAATCACCCGCTTTCATACAAGTTTAAAAAAGAAGAAACAACATTACCTATATCAAAGTTAGGATTAAATATTCAATTATCTGCTGCCAGTGCTGTTTTCAATTTGAAATATATTAAGCAACATAAAATTGAATTTTGTGATATTAAACCTTGTTTTGAGGATGGATATTTCATAGGGAACCTATTGATATCTGAATCAGATAAGTATCTTGTTTTCTTAAAAAATTCTAAATATTTTTATAGGAAAAGAGCTGATGGTACGTCCACATTGGATGGTGCTTGGACTGATAAACGACGTTTTGGTGATGTTTTTATAAAAGGTCATCTGCCTTTACTAGATAGATGTAGAAATATTAAGAACGCTTCGACAGTAATTCAAAATGAAGTTCTTTATGATATTGCTTGGCATATCAATTACACTCTTGATAATCCTGGTAAATTATCTTTTTTGTCTGATGATGAGAAAGAAACTTACTTGGCATGTTTAGACAAATGCTTTAATTGTATTTCAACTGATACTATTTTTGCCTTTTCTGGTGCAGGTATTTGGCATTACCATAAGTTGGGAATGATCAATTGTTTTAAAAAGATTGATCCCCATGTTTCTCCTTTAGTATATGTTGAAAAGTTTGATAAGAAGAAGAAGCAAATAAGAGTTCGTTTATTTGGTGTAAAATCTTCATTTGTTGAGTTTTTCTTGGATTCTTCTGAGATAATTCCATTACATAAGAAAGTAATTGACCATTTCTTTTTAACTCGTTATTTTATTTCAGAATTTTTGTATTGGTTACCAATCAATAATAATATTGGTACGTCTCTCAAAATTAAAGTAGATGATCAAATTGCTAGAATTTCTTGTAAGAGTGTGGTGAATAAGGATTTTCCTTTAAAAAATTTATGTTCGTTATTTGATAATGAGAAAGATTATCCGAACAATGCTCCTTGGATGTTCATGGATCGCTTTTTTCAAGCAGATGATAATGCCGAACACTTGTATAGGTGGGTTATGAAGAATCATCCGGAACGTGAGATTTATTTTTTATTACCTAAGAATTCTGTTGATTATCCTCGGTTGAAGAATGAGGGATTTAATCTAGTAGAATTTGGATCAAAACAGCATAGAGAAATATCGGATAAAGCATCTAAAATAATATCAAGTCATATAGATGCAAGACATGTTACTAATTATTGGGGAGATAATTCTTTAGATGATAAGCAACTGATTTTTTTACAGCATGGAGTAACAAAGGATGATATAAGTCGTTGGATGAATAGTAAAAAACGGATTGATTTGTTGGTAACAGCTACAAAACCAGAGTATATGTCGATGGTATCCGATACTTCTTTGTACAGGTATACTGACAAAGAGATTAAGTTATTAGGATTTCCTCGACATGATGCTCTTTTAGATGCTGTTAACAAAAAATGCAATAAAATTCTTATTATGCCAACTTGGCGTTCATATCTTGTTACAAATATTTTGGACAAACAAGTTTTTGTAGATAATATTTTTGAGACAATGTATGTAAAGTCTTGGACAAATTTATTAAATTCTCCAATTCTTAAAGAGTTAGCTCATAAATATAATTACACAATTACTTATGCACCGCATATTAATATGCAATCCTTAATAAAAGGGATGGACATTCCTAGTTATATAGAAATTTTGCGTCATACCAATGATAGTATTCAAAATCTCTTTAAAAACTGCGCTTTAATGATATCTGATTATTCTTCTGTTGCTTTTGAGTTTGCTTACTTAGAAAAACCAGTCCTATATTATCAATTTGATGAAGACGAATTTTTCAAATCTCATCTTTATGGACATGGTTATTTTGATTACAGACGCGATGGCTTTGGATATGTTTGTGTTGATCAAAGTCAATTATTGAGTAAATTGGAAGAATTATTGTCTGATTCATGTAAGAATCCTCCTGTTTTTATGGATCGTATACATAAAACATTTGGATTAAAAGATGGAAAGAATTGTGAAAGAAATTATAATGCTATTATAGATTTAGATGCTTACCATAACAATGAATATTCTGAAAGACTTATCTTTGAAGCCATTAAAGAGGCTATAACTAAAGATAAGTATGATATCGCTTTGAGACGTGCAAATATTCTCAAATCTTTTGATTCTAATAACAAATCATATGAAGCGATTCTGACATTTGTTAAATGTTTGAATAATTTTGCTACTTCAAATCTCAGAAGTGTTTCAATCGCATTAAATTCTTTGAACTTGCTTCCTGAGTTTTTTATTGAATTAAAGAACTCTTTTCTTGTTGATTTTTATTTAGCTACGCATTCGTATACAAATGTTTATAATATTCTTAATATTGAATCACAGTTATCAGTTGTTCATCTCAGTAAATATGTTTGGGTGTGTAAACATTTAAATGTTCTTGATGTTGATTTTGATCGTTTTTCCATTACTGACAATCTCAAATCTATTTATAACTCGTTTTTGAGATCAGATTTTGATTTTGTTTGTAACCATTTTATTGATATATCATCAATATCATACGATGTTCAGTATTCGAGTAATAAACTGATATCCGACCTCTATAATAATGTTGTCAATGATGAGTATTTGTCTTTTATTGTTTCATTGTGTGCATTTAAGTCTGGGAATATATTAGTTCTAAGGAACTTGTTGAACCATTTCGAATTTAATAATATTAATTCGAGAGCTGTTGATATTACCAAAGTGTATTATTTGTCAAGTGTTCAACCTTTGAATGCTGATGATAATATCTGTCAAATTTTTGATAAGCTCTATAAAAATGACCTTAAGTATATGACGATTGATGAATTAGATATTTATTTGTCATCGTTTTTAAGAATCTCCTCCTATAAAACTGCTCAAAAAATTTCCTATGCTATCAATGATATATACGAAAATTCCAAAGATCCTATCTATGATTTATTATCAAATTATTTAGCCGTAATTAGTTCTCTTAAAAAATCTTTATCTTTAATATCTTATTTTGATGACTTTGATTTTCGTGTTTGGATGGATGCTCTTAATAAATGTTCATTTTATCATTTAAGAGCAGTGATGTATAGTTATGTTTTTTTGAATTTGGTCATTCATTGTAAATTTATTGAAGCTTGTGATTTCTACATTAATAATAGATCTGAATTTATTGCTAATGATAATTTAGGTGGTTTTGTTTTTTCATCCAAACAAATCAATTATCAGATTTTTGATAAATTCGACACTCCTTTTTATAATCATTATCTAGATTGTGAGTATCAAAAGACAATAGATTTCTTTAATAGTTTGTCTAACGATAGTAATTTTGTTAATTGTTGTTTAAATCATGGAAATAACCAGCTTTATACTTATTTAATTTTGATGGACTGTGCTAAGAATATTGATAGTAAGGATTTGTTCGCTTCTTATGAATCTGAATTTATAAAGTTATGTAAAACCCGCTTTATAACAAAAACTTTTGAATTTTTTAATTATTAAGTAATCTCAATTTTTTATTGTGGTTGTTCCAGTTCTAATTATTATTATGAAAGAAAGGGGATCGAGGCTGCTAAATCTCGAAATCCTGGTGGAAATTACACCCCTAGGTCCACCCCCACCGCAATTTCATGCCACCCCTCTCCGGACAATCTTGGTAGTTTGTTCCTCAAATTCATGATCGACCCCTTGCCCCCGCCATGAGCTAATTCAGGGCGGGGGCAAAACGTCTAAAAAAACTCCGGATCCCGTAAATCCGAAGTAAGTCTATTGAATTCACTGAATATGGCGAGACTGTGCTTGGTCACCATCAAAAAATCCGTCATTGATTACATCAGAATGCGTCTTATGAACTAATTCCAGGGGTGCTGGTGTTTCAGAAATCTAGGGGATTCTATGAGAGAACAATCATATCCTCGACATTCTGTAAACCCATAATAGTCATGACTCGTCGCATAGCGTAGTATCTGAGAAAAAGAAAGATGCTTATGTGTAGATCAAATAACCTTTGTCCAAAAATAGGTAATAGATCAATTATCATTTGTCATAATTGGTATTTTTGGAAATTCTACCCCTCTGTGACCACCCCTAGTGCTTTTTCGTGCCCCTCAGTTCTCATTATCCTTTCACCCCCGCTTCTGAAATTCTTGATCCCCCCTGGGTCTGGTCCTGGTTGATAGCACTGGCCCTGGTCAGCAGGGTTTGCCAGCCCACCCCCGAGGGGGTGGGCTGGCAAAAACGCCGAAATTTCACAATATTTGATCGAAAAAACGAGCGGTGTCTGATTATGAATGAGAAAAATCGGGGAGAATTAGGAGAGGCAGCTAAAGCGAATTGAAGAACTGAGACGGGATTGCCTTACTTTGACCGGTACCGCAATCCCGAACTGATACCCGAAGGTAACAACCGACGAAGATTTTACCACTCTATTGTTTCCTGGTGATAGCAACATCATCCAAAATTGTGTTTGTCCCCACACCGGCAGCGATTAATCTCCTCAGGAAGAAGTATGAGCGCCCGGGTATCAGGTGTTATCTCTGGGGAACCTATACGCGGCATATTCGTTCTCTGAACCTGCCCGGAGGAGACATCCTGGCGGAATTTGCCCGCATCGCCTTTGCCGAGGTTAAAAATTATCCCGGCGGCAAAATCAAAATCAAAGTAATTGAAACTCATGCCCTTATTCCGGAACTTGTGCTTCCCTATTACCGGAGGGTTCTTGCCGATATTGATCTCTGCTGTAACTGTAACAGCGAATATCGGCTTTACGAAAAGTATCTTTCCCTGTTCGAGCAGACCTGCAAGGAAGATCGGATTGAACAGCTGCTTAAGCAGTTCCCTGAGATTGATCTGACTGAAAATACCAAAGAGACCAAAGAGATAAAAGAGCTCAAAGAAAAAATCAGGGAGATTGGAGACCTGACGGAAGATGACCTGATCAGACATCTGATGGAAACCTTTCAGATACCGAATGACTGGCGTCTGATAATATCGAATGACCTCTTTGAAGCCAGCAGCAAAAAACATGCGAATGCAAAAGACGTGAAGGAGAGCGTAACATTGCCGTCCTTCATGGAAAAACTTCTCGAGCGGCGCAAAAAATATGCCGATCGCTATGTGACGTTCACTGACGAAGAATCCGAGTTCCTTCTCCGCAATCTGGCCGCTGAAGCAAACTCTCTGAAGGGATTCTCAGAAATCGTTATTCCCGGTCAGGCCGAGATGACAGAGGATAATTTCTCTGAGTATATGCTCGCCCTGCAGTCAGCGCTGAGATTACAGGAAATCGAAAACAAAAAGAATGCCGAAAACGATGCGGGTGTTGTTACCAAAGAGGATCTTAAAAAGCCGCTGACCGAAGAATCCGTCAAAACACAGCCCCCTGGCGGCGGAGAAGCGGTCAGGAACGAGGTCATACCGGGGTTTACTGAAGAAGAGATTCAGGAGGATGTCGAAATCGGCAGCGTCCCGGTGTTCGGCAGGGATTACCTGCTAAAAATCATGTCCGAGGAAGAACCGTTTCCGGAACATCAGCCGGCAAAGACGCCGATTATCACAGGGCATCCGGCTAATCGCTTTCCGAAAGAGCTTTTTGTTGCCGGGCATTATCCGGATCTGGTGCTGCGGTGTCTGATCCCGGCCTCGAAGGACGGTTCATGCTTCTATGCTCCGGGCTGCTATCTCAGGATACTGGAGAGAAAGCCGCCGCCGAAAAAGCCGCCGAAAAACGGTCGGGCGAAAAACTGGCTGACAAATTTGCAGCCGCCTTCCAATTACTGCCGGATTGTGATTTAAACGCAGACATCTGATATCTTCTCCCGGTTCCGCCGGTTCGAAAAACAGCTGCGGCGGTTCCGTTCGCCTGCAAAATCCCCCTCTGAAAATCCCCGCGAAAACGCCGGAAGCCCGGTAAATAAAGGGGTTGACCAAACTATATTCAGCGTATCTGTCCTCATTTCCCTGAATTTCTGAATTCCTTATCATCCATAAACTCCGCTTCCGGCTGATCCGCGGCCGGTTTCAGGAGCGGAACCGAACCGACGGCCGGCTCCGCTCCGTCTGCCGTCCCTGCCGCCTGCCTCTCCGGCGGCTGAATCAGGGGATAGTATCCGAATCTCAAAGATCGCCTGATGCCGTAATTATAAAGCAATCCTCCTCAATATCACAGAATGCCGTCAATACAGATACTATATGAAACTAT
>Ga0256407_10009997_pt1 | contig 13430 bp, 11 predicted proteins | sample RumenRJG_04DNA_FD_193489 | JGI IMG/M metagenome (GOLD analysis project Ga0256407, IMG submission 193489) | Bovine rumen microbial communities from Lethbridge, Alberta, Canada - RJG_04 | ecosystem: Host-associated > Mammals > Digestive system > Stomach > Rumen | place: Canada: Alberta... | reverse complement strand
GATAAATCAGAACTAATATTTGAAGCTGTAGGAAAAAGGGTATATAAAGAGATGCCACCTACAATAGAAGAGTTTATGGAAGATCCATATTATTTAGGTGATGTTATGACTTTATTTCCAATATGGAAAAAAGTATTGAAAGAAATATACCCTGCTCCATTTTGTAAAAAGTACGATAGAGTAATACTTTCTACTGCAACAAGATGTTTTGGAAAAGGTACTCCTATTTTAATGTATGATGGAACTGTGAAAAACGTAGAAGACATAGAAGTAGGAGACTTACTTATAGGACCAGATAGTAAACCTCGTACAGTTCTTTCTCTTGCAAGAGGAAGAGAAGAAATGTATAAAATTGTACCAAGAAGAGGTGGTAATTCTTTTGTTTGTAATGCTTCTCATAAATTAGCTTTAAAATATGTAAGATATAGAAAAAGTCATAAAAACTATGGTAAATACCTTGATATAGAAGTAAAAGACTTTTTAAATTTGCCAGAAAGTGAAAAGAAACATTTAAGAATTTATCATTCAGGTCCTATTGAATATTCAAAGAAGGAACTTCTTATAGATCCATATATAACGGGAGTTTGGTTAGGAAACAAAGGTAAAAAGCTTCCTATCAAATACTTAACTTCTACTATTGAAGATAGAAGACTTTTACTGGCAAGTATTATAAATAATAATAAAAATAAAAATATTAGATATAAAGACTTAGCAGAAGATTATGCTACTCTTGCACGTTCATTAGGTTTTAGAGCTACAGTAAAAGAAAGAAACAAGAAGTTAAGTTATAAAAATGAAATATATACTTCTTATGATGTAAATATTACAGGAGACTTTAATACACTTCCATTAAGAGTAGAAAGAAGAAAGTCAAATGGAAAAACACCAGTAAGAGATTATAGTATTTCTGAATTTACAATAGAACCATTAGGTGAAGATAACTACTATGGTTTTGAAGTAGATAAAGACCATAAATTCTTACTTTCAGATTATTTAGTACAGAATAATTCTGGTAAGACGTTTTGCACTATTTTCTCACTTCTTTACGAGATTTATTTATTAACTTGTATGATAGATCCTTGCAAATTATTTATGTCAAGTAATATAGTATTTGCAGTTCTTTCAAAAGATACAGGTACAGCAATTTCACAAGGTTGTTCTTACCTTTACAGAGGTTTAACACAATCTCCATGCTTTAAAGGTAGAATAAGAGAAAAACTTTCTTTCTCAAAGCTTGACAAAGATGGTGTTTCTTTAACTGATGATATTCTTTTAAAAGCAGGAGCTACATTAGGTACAGTAGTTGGTTCTAACTTGTTTGCAGGGTGCTTAGACGAAGCAAATATGCCTTCTGCAAGTGTAGCATTAGAAAGTCTTGTAGAATACAGATTAAAAATTTATAATGAAATGATAGACAGAAAGACTGCTACATTTAGTAAAGCTCCTAAAATGAGCGGTATTCTTTGGTTTACTTCTTCACCGACAGAAGAAGGTGATGTACTTGGGGAAATAATACAAGACGTAGAAAGAAATGCAATCCCGAATGTACTAATAAGAGATAACATTGCAAGGTGGGAAGCAAGAGAAGAAGATGTAGAAGAAACATTCCCTTTCTTTTTAGGTTCTGATACAAAAGATCCTTGTATTGTAGAAGATGGTATAGAATTAAAACCAGAAGAATGGGAAAGAGTAATAGAAGTTCCAAATACTATGGAATACTATAATGCTTTTAAAACAAATTCTTATGATGCAATACAGAATATTGCAGGTAGAAGAACTATGCCTGAATCAGCATTATTTAATAGTGTTGACGTATTTGAAAAAGTATTTTGTAAGGAAAATAATATATTTAAAAGAAATATTTTAAATATACCAGTCAATAGTGGATTAAATGTTGATGACTATTTATATGATCCGACTTATTTCTCTCATCCTAATAAACCAGAATGTTATAGATATATACATTTAGATATAGCATATAGTGGTGATAAATTTGGAATATCAAGTGTTTATTCTGACAGGGTTAAATATATAAGTGCTGAAGATGGTACTGAAATAATGAGAAGAAAATATTATATTGACTTTTGTTTAGGTATAGTATCACCGAATAAAGAAAAAGTAGATGTATTGAAAGTAATAGAATTCATATATGGGTTGAAAGAAAAGGGCTACCCGATAAAGATAGTAACAACTGATAATCAACAAGGGGAACTAGCGAGACAGGTTATAAAGAAAAAAGGAGTTAAGACAGATTACCTTTCAGTAGAAAAAAGTAAAGATCAATATCTTAATCTTAAAAATATAATTCTTACAGAATCTCTTGAAGGATATAGAAATCCAGAACTTACAAAAGAATTAAGAGGTTTAAGGGAAAATCAAAAGAAGATACAAAAAGGTAAAGGTTATACAGATGATATGTCTGATAGTCTTGCAGGTGCTTTATGGACTTGTTCACAAGATAGATTCTATAAGAAAACAAATGACGCAATAACAGAATTGATACAACAAACAGGAAACATGAATAATTTCCTAAATAATGGTAGTATGGGTTATGATAGTATTAGAAAAGGATTTTCAGGTTTGTCAAGTCATATAAATAAAATAAATCATTTTAACAGAAATCAATTTAACTTTTAATAATTATCAGTAGTAATATTCTTGACAAGATATAATTTTCATGATATAATTAATACTGAGAAAGTAGGTAGATTATGAATTGTCCTGTTTGTAACAAAGAGTTTAATAGTAATAAAGAATTATCAAAACATTTAGTAGAAGAACATAATTATAAAGTAAAAGAATTATATGAATTTTATAATTATTCTTTTAAAGATAGAATAGCAACTTGTCCTATCTGTGGAAATACTTTTAAAATAACTCCAAGTCAAGCATGGGAATACAAAGTTAAGCCACATAAATTTATAGGTTGTTGTGCTGAATGTAGTAGACAAGTAAGATTTTTATATGTAAAAAGTCCTTTCGCTAATAAAGAAGTTAGAGAAAAATCTAAAAAAACAATTAAAGAAAGATATGGTGTAGAGCACGCTATACAGTCAACTAAAATAAAAGAAAAAGTAAAGAGAACTAACTTAGAAAGATATGGTGTAGAATGTGCAATGCAGAATTCTGAAGTTAGGGAAAGAGCTTATAAAACTAACTTGGAAAGATACGGAGTTGAACATCCTGCTCAAGCTAAAGAAATAAGAGAGAAAGCATTTAAAACTAATTTAGAAAGATACGGAGTTGAACATCCTGCTCAAGCTAAAGAAGTTATGGAAAAAATGCAAAAAACGACAATGGAAAGATTTGGTGTAATTAATGCTTCTTCCTCTACTGAAATAAAAGAAAAAAGAAGAAAAACTATGAAGGAAAGATATGGTGTTGATCATGTTTCCAAAGTTCCTGAATTTATGGAAAAAGCTCAGGAATCTATGAAAAAGACTAATTTAGAAAGATATGGAGTTGAACACACAAGTCAAATTCCTGAAGTTATAGAAAAGATGAAACAAACTAATTTGGAGAAATATGGAAATCCCTATACAGTAACAACCCCAGAATTTATGGAAAAAGGAAAGCAAACAAATATAGAAAAATATGGTGTTGATAATGTTTTTAAAAGTGAAGAATTTAGGAAGAGAGCTCAAGAAACTAATATAAGTAAGTATGGTTATCCTCATGCTTCTCAATCTCCAGAAATACAAGAAAGAATAAAAGAAAGTAACTTAGAAAAGTATGGAGTCGAATATTTTTGTCAACATGAGAATTGTATAAATGCAGGTGGAAGTAGAATTTCAAAAATAAACAAAGAATTCCAAGAATTTTTGAATGAAAATAAAATAGAAAGTGAATTAGAATACATACAAGATAACTTTGGTTATGACTTAAAAGTAGGGAATACATTAATAGAAATAAATCCTTACTATACACATAACTCTACTTATGGACCTTTCTTTGGTACTAAAAGGAAGAAACCAAAAGCTCCAGATTATCACTTACAAAAAACAAATTTTGCAAAAGAACATGGTTTTAATTGTATTCACATTTTTGACTGGGATGAATGGGATAAAATTTTATTTTTATTACAACCTAAAAAGAAAGTACATGCACACAGGTGTAAAATAAAACAAGTAGATAAAAAAGAAGTAAATGAGTTCTTAAATAATTATCATCTTCAAGGTAATACAAAGCAATATCAATTTGCTTATGGTTTATATTACAGAGATGAGCTAGTAGAAGTAATGACTTTTGGAAAACCGAGATATAACAAAAAGTATGAATATGAACTGCTAAGACTTTGTACAAAACCTGATATTTCAGTAATAGAAGGCGCAAGCACATTACTTAAATACTTTGAAGAAACAGTACAACCTAAGTCTATTATTTCTTACTGTGATTTAAGTAAGTTTAATGGAAAGGTTTATGAAAAATTAGGATTTAGTTTAAAGCAACAAACACAACCAACAAAGCATTGGTATAATCCTAAAACTAAAGCACATATTACAGATAATTTACTTAGACAAAGGGGATTTGACCAGTTACATAAAACAAGTTTTGGGAAAGGAACTTCAAATGAACAATTAATGATAGAACATGGATATGTTGAAATTTACGACTGCGGACAGTTAGTTTTTATAAAAAATTAAATCATTAAACCCATCACTTGTAAAATCAATTCTTTCATGTTATAATTCTTTTATGAAATGTACAATCTGTAATGAAACTTTTGAAACTTATGAAGAACTAACAAGACATCTTGTAAAGATTCATAATTTCAAAATAAATGAAGTATATAATTATTATAATTTTTCAATAGAGACAAGGGAAGCAACTTGTCCTATTTGCGGTACAAAATTTAAGTTAGATAGTAGGCAAATAAAGAAATGGAAAGACGGTACAAGTAAAGGTACTGGTTGTTGTAGAAAATGTGGTAGAAAGTTAATGGATATTATTTTCGGAAATCCTTCTACTTGGGATTCTGTAAAACAAAAGAAGAAAGAAACTAACTTAAAGAATTGGGGAGTAGAGAATGTTTTCCAAGCAAAGGAAATAAAAGAACAATTAAAGAAAACTAACTTAGAAAAATATGGAGTAGAATATGTAATGCAATCTTCTCAAATAAAAGAAAAGTCTAAAAATACTAATATAGAGAAGTACGGAGTAGAACATGTTTCTCAAAGGGAAGATATAAAAAAGAAAAAGATACAAAAAAGTATAGCAAGATACGGTGTTAAAAATGTTTCTCAAGCACAAGAAGTAAAAGATAAAAAGAAACAAAAAAGTATAGAAAAATATAATGTTCCATATACTTTACAAGCAGAAGAAGTAAGAGAAAAGATTAAAGAAACAAGTCTTGAAAAATATGGTACAGAATTTACTACACAAGCAGAAGAAGTAAAAGAACATATAAGAGAAGCAAATTTAAAGAAGTATGGGTATGCTTATGTAGGTCAAGTTCCTGAAGTAAAAGAAAAAGCTAAAGAAACTAATTTAAAGAAGTATGGTGTACCTTATTCTATAATGTCAGAAGAGGTAAAAGATAAAATTAAGGAAACTAATTTAGAAAGGTATGGTGTTAATTACTTTTGTCAACATGAAAAATGTATAAATGCAAGTTATAGTAGAATTTCTAAAGTAAATAAAAAGTTTCATGAATTATTAGAAAGCCAAGGAATTAAGAATACCTTAGAATTTATAATAGATGACTTTGGATATGATATAAAAGTAAATAATACTTTAATTGAAATTAACCCTTATTTTACTCATAACACTACAGTAGGACCTTGTTTTGGTGGTGAAGAAAGAGAAAGTATTTCAAAGGACTATCATTTAATTAAAACAGATTTCGCTAAAAAGCATGGTTTTAATTGTATTCACATTTTCGACTGGGATAATAAAGATAAAGTAATTTCCTTGTTAAAGCAGAAAGAAAAAATACAAGGAAGAAAGTGTACTGTTAAAGAATTAGATAGAAAAGTAGTTGATGAATTTTTAGGGAAGTACCATTTGCAAGGGGCTAATAAAGGTATTAAGTTTGCTTACGGTTTGTACTATGAAAATGAACTTGTTGAAGTAATGACTTTTGGTAAACCAAGGTATAACAAGAATTACGAGTATGAACTGTTAAGGCTTTGTACTAAATCTGGAATCTCTGTAATAGGTGGGGCTAATAAATTGCTGAAATACTTTGAAGAAAAGGTTAACCCGAAATCTATTATTTCTTATTGTGACCTTAGTAAATTTAGTGGTGACGTGTATGAGAAATTAGGGTTTAAACTAATAACACAAACGGAACCTGCAAAGCATTGGTTTAATCCTAAGACGAAAAGACATATTACTGATAACCTTTTAAGGCAGAAAGGATTTGATATTCTGCATGGTACTAATTATGGGAAAGGAACAAGTAACGAGGAATTAATGAAAGAATATAGTTACGTTGAAATTTACGACTGCGGGCAGTTAGTTTTTACAAAAGAATTTTAAAAGGCATATTTTAATTAAATTTTAAAAAAGACAAAATAAGGAAAAGTTAATGAAAGATAGTAATTTTTTAGATGATATAGGTAGTTTCTTGAACGAATCTTGTGTTAGTTACTATGGTGCAACAGCAAGTACAACTTCAGGACAAGGTGCTTCGGCTGCTTTGATGAAATCTCTGAGAGGAATGTACGCAGTAGATACACCAATTTCGAGTGGTTCTGCATACGGAATTGATAATAATATTAGAGGACAAGTTGCAAAGCAAGCAGAATACACATTAATGCAGAGGAACTATTTATTATCAAGAATAGATAGTATTTCTGGTCACTGGATTTCCCATGCAGTGAAGTCACTTATTGCAAGTGACGGTTTCAACGACTTATGTAGTCGCACAGATATTTACATAAAATATACGGATCCCGATAATCCAGAAAAACAAGAATTGTTTAGTGAGGATATACAGAATCTTTTGAAAAGAACTGGTTTCCTTGATATTCTTAAAGACTGTATTATGAGTGAGGGTTTAGATTATTGTGAACTCTTCCTTTCAACTCCTATAGAACTTGGTTATGGTATTAAGTATGTTGCTGATAATATGAATACTAAAGAGCACATAGGCATTTACAAGAATACTAATTTACTTGGTGCTATAAAATTTGAGATAACTCAAAAAGGAATGATAAGAGGTAAAGAATTTATTAAAGCAGATCAGATGTCTCACTTCTTATTAGGGTATAAGAAGATACCATTATCTATCAGTAAAAATTTTAATAAGAAATATGAGATACCAGAAAAAATCAGATGTGCATATCCTATTCTTACTCCTGTTATAGATATGATAAAGCAGTATGACCAACTTTCAAGTTTACAAGCTGCTTTGGAAATGATAAAAGCAACACAACCTATAGTTATGGGTGTTGGTGTTTCACCTGATAATAACATGACAGAAATTATAAGACAGTTGCAAGAATGGGGATTAACTCTTAATGAAAACAAGAATAATATTATTGGTAATTTAGATACTTGTGATATTAGTTCTATAATGCAGTCAATGTTGAATTTACTTCTTATTCCTTATTCTGTTGATGAAGGTGTTAATGCTTTGAAACAAGTAGGAATACAGTTCCCTGTAAGTAACATAGCAGAAATTTTAGATTCACTTTTAAGAAGTATAGCATTAGCTATTGGTATTCCTGAAAATTCAATAGCAATAACGAGAGGTGGTTCTAAGGAAACTAAGGAAGATGTAATTACTACAAATCCTCGTTATTCTAAAATGCTTTCTATGATACAACAATCTATTTCTAAAGGTATAGTTAATTTTATTTATAAGCATTTAAAAGCAAAATATACAAGGTCTGATGGTATTTTAGACAGAGTTATAGATAAAAATAAAATAGAAGTATTATTTAAGTCTTCAACTAATTTGAATGATAGAATTGAAGATGAAAGATTAATGCTTAAAGCAGAAAATACAAGTAGTATGATAACAGTAATTGATACTATTGCTCAATCTCCTCATATTCCTGTAAAAGTAGAGGGTGAACAATTCTTAGAATACTGGAAAACTCAAATGGAAAAAGATCCTCATATTAGAAATATTTTTAAATTAATGAGTCCAGAAGAAATGCAGAAGTTCTATGGTCCTGATGGAATTCCTAATACTGGTGATGAAACTTTGAGAAATGACCAGAAAGGAAATGAAGAGGAACAAAATCAGGAAGAAGTTCCACAAGAAGAGCAAGGGGAAGAAGTAGAAAAGAAAGAAGCTCCTGCTGAAAAAACAAAATATACAAGTCCAGAAGATGATACACAAGAGGAAGAAGAAATTAGAAATAGTTTCCAATAATTAAATTATAATAACAGTTACAAATTTTCTATGAAAAGGATTTTCTAAGTATGAACCAAGAAATAATAGACTTATTAGTAGAATCAAACAATACTTTACTTTCTCTCTTTGAAGTTGATGGTGATAATAAAAGAGAAAAAGAAGTAAACAAAATAAAAAGGGAAAGAAAAGATAAAGAAGGAAATGAAACAGAAGTAGTATCTGTTGCTGATGAATTATTCCCATATAAAGGAACTGCTAAAGAACAGTTTAACCAAAAAGTCATAGCAAAAATAAATGACATGATAGAAGGTACTGCAACTTTACAAGACCTTATTCAATTAGTAAGACAAGGTAAGTCTATTAAAGAAAGTCTTTCAGAAAATAAACCTAAAGATCCAAAAGGTTATAAAGAAAATATGGACATAGCAAATCACTATGATAATCTTTATTCTAAAGAACCTGCAATGGCTCCTGATGGTTCACCTAATTCTATAGCTGCTGAATGGAATAGAAGATATCAACATTATTTTGATAAAGCTATGAAATGTTATTATGGTGATAAAGGTAAAAAAGCAGTTAAAGAAAACTTAAATACAAATATTTCTTTATTAGAAGAAATAATTAGTGAAGTTTCTGATGAATTGAAAAGAAGAGCACAACAAAAAGCAGACAGTAATGTAAAATTAGCTGAATTAGAAAAAGATATGGTAAAAGATGCTTTTAACCTTGGTACAAAAGGTGTTACTAAGGAAGATGTTAATAATGCAAAATTAAATGTACAAAAACAAGTAGATAGAGCTGCTAAATTAGATAATGCAATAATGAAACATACTTTAGCTAAAATGCAAGGTAAAATAAAACCTGCTAATGAAAACCTAGAGATAATGGAAGAAATAATTAGTGAAGTTTCTGATAAATATGTAGGAAAAAGATTAGAAGGTGGACAAAAGAAAGAAGATATTCAGCAAGAAGAAGTAGATAAAATTTTAAATGATAAAAATAGAACAGAAGAAGAAAAGAAAGAAGCTGCTAAAAAGTTAGCAGAATATAAATGTAAAAATATAAATATAACGAATAAAGCAACAGATTAAATATCAAAAACATATAAAACCCTTAAATATTATTAAATAATATAACTTGATATTTCATATATTTTTGCCTAAAGACTCTTGATATATCAAGAGGAATCCTATATTTATCTTTAAGATTCTTTTTTAAGATAAAACAAAATTCAGATAGTTTTTCAAAATGAAAATTTACATTCAATTCTTCCATAGTTTGAGATATAAATTTTCTTACTTTTTCAGTTAATTTCGGAAATACAACTGTTTTTGCTTTATCTTTAACTTTTTGCATATATTGCAAATTAAATTCCTGACATCTTCTGCTTATTTCGATAGAAGACAAAATCATATCTGGTAAATTTGTATTTCTATATAAAATATTACCTAATACAGAACTCCAATTTGCAATAACTTTTTGTAATTTCATGTCAATTAAATTCATCTTTTTTGGATATTATTCACTAATCTATCCCTACACCATAAGTTATTACAAAGAGAATTAAATTTTTTACCTCTTTCTTTATTGCTTGATTTCATTGATAAATCTTCCATAGCAAACACTTCACATTTATAATGCTTTGCAAGATTTATTAAATATTTTGATACTTCATAAATTTCAAATTTTCTCTTATTGGTTAAATATAGTTTTCTTTCATCTGCTGATGCAATACCTTTATTTTTCATTGAAAAGAATATATCATTTAAACTTTTTAAAGTTAATACACCTGAATCAATTAATCTATAGTCTAATTCTTCTGTGTTTTTCCAATCAATAATAGAATAACCTATATAATTTGGGTTTAGATCTATTGCGAATATTCTGTTTAGTTTAACTTGATATGTTTCTTCTTTTAAATATTTTTCATCAAAACTTAAATAAACATAGTTATTATCCAATTTATATGTGATAGGAAGTTCATTATTTATTTCTTGTGCTTTCAAAAGTTTATTTAATATTTTAACTCTATTCTTTCCTATGCTTTGCAAATTAAGTTTAATGATAGTCTTTTTATTTGGCTTAAAAATAAGAGTATTTAACTTCTCAAATCTGAAAAATCTATTACACTTTTTATCTTTCTCACCATTTGAACATAACTTAAATAATTTCTTTTGCTTAAATTCTTCTTTTGATATTAACTGCTTTACTCTTTTTAAAATTAAGCCTTTATTAAAACACACATTATCTTCATCTAAAACACATTTTACATCATAAAATAAACAATTCATAAACCAAGAATTATTTAAAATCAAATCTATATTATTATAAGAAGAAAGTTTTTGTTTTATTTCTTTCTTTGATAAACCTTGTTTTAATAATTTGTATATAACTTTATAGCAAATTGTATATTGCCGTTGATATTCTCTAATTAAATTCCAACTATCTTCTTCTGTATTATACTTAATCTTCAATGTTATCATTTGTCAGTAATTCCTGTTTTAATTTATTTAATTTTCTTCTGTTTGAATAAGACTTCATTGAAAAATAATGTATTATAGCCAGTAAGTCTTCTGTTAATTCTTGTTCAAAATTCTTTTCTGATAAATCATTTACAACTAATATATCACAATCAAACTTTTTAAATATTTCTTGTAATAACTCAAATCCAAAACGAACCAATCTATCTTTATTTTCAATAATAATAGTTTCAACTTTATTTTGAAAAACTAAATCAATAAGGTTTAAAAGTTCTTTTCTTTGAAAATTCATTCCAGACTTAACATCAATAAAGATATCATCGACATGTATTCCTTTTGACGTGCAATAATTTAAAACTCTTTGAGCCTGCTCCTCTGCATACTTTCTTGGAGGATTTGATGTTCTCGCATAAATATAATTTTTCTTTTCTGCTTCTTTTTGTTCTTGACCAAGAAATTTATAAACAGATTTTTCATCATAATCATATTTTCCATTACCTTTACGAGTAGTCTTAATAAGACCTGCTTTTACATATTTTGATAATGTAACTCTATGAATATCTAATAGTTTTAATACTTCTTTTGCTTTCATAATTAAACCTTAAATTTATGTATATTTATATTATAATACATTATTTAATATCTTTAAACTATTTGTCTTTAATTGTTACAAAAATTAATATCTTTTTATATTATTTTATACTTTTGGATATTATGTAATAAAGAAAAGAAAGAAATAAAATCTTGACAATAATTAAAAAGAACTGTACTATAAAAAAGGTACAGTTCTTTTTAAATGGGGATTTTTTAATAATGTTAGTAAGATACAAAATTAAAGAGTTTAGAGAATTATTAATTCTAAAAATTAAGTCGAATAAAGTAGATGATGATATTAATAAATATTTTCTAACAAAACTTCCAATGGTAGATAAGAAAAGAGAAAAAGAAAATGGATAAACAAAGAGTAATAAATATTTATGTTAGAAGTCTTATAAGACATATACAAGGTTCTGGAGAACTCTTTGAAAGAAACCATATTTTCTATGAAGCACTTAAACTCATAGAAAAGAATGGTTGGGAAGAGGAAGTACAAAAGGCTTATGAGGAAGAAGTTGATATAATAGTAGATAATGTTATTAAAAAATTAAAATTTTATGATGAATATAATATAGAAAAAGAAGATACAGATAAAAGAATATATAATAATATTTTAAATAAATTAGGGTATAATGGTTATTTTAGAATTACTTTTGAAAATAAAGAAAAACTTTCAAGTGAGAAACTTGATGAATTAGTTAAGAAAAGGGAAGAAGAATGTAATAAATATATGAATACATTCTTTGAAACTCAAATAAAAATAAATAAAGGTGAAGATTTCAATAAAGAAGAATTTGTTGAAGCAGTAAAAAAATTAAAAGAATATAATTTGTATGAATATGTTATTAAAGGACTTCCCGCAGTTATAAATTCTAATGACATGAAAGATAAAAATAAAAATTACAAAGTACACTTTAAATTTAGTCTCCCTTATAATATAATAATTCATTAAATTATATTACTGTAATATTTAAAAAGAAACAGTATTTAATGGCAAAACATATACAAGGTTCAATAGACAGAACAGAATTTAAAGTAAAGAATGGAAAGCTTAAAATAAAAAGAATTAAGCTTAAATCTAATGTTTCTAAGAAGTTAAATAAAAGGTTAAAAGAGTTAGTAAATGATAATATTAACCCTTTTAAACGTGAAACAATATGTAAAAATGCAAGAGATGATATGAACCCTGGAAGTGGAGCCCACTCACCTGTTGCAGATATGCAAAGAAAAATATCTACTCAGATGAGACAAGATTTAGGATTAGATTAAATGAGTAAGTTTGATGAATTGATAAAGAGTATAGAAAAAGTAACTGAAGGTCTTTTTGTAAATGATGGAAGAAAAGATATTACACAAGACTTGTTTGGTTATGATCCATTGACAGGAAGAAAGAATAAATTAAAACCTAATATAAATAAAATTGGGAATAACAGGAAAGATATAAATAAAATACAAAAAAATATAGTAATGATATAAATAAATTAAAAAGAAAAGAACCTGATATAAATAAAATAAGGAATTATAAGATTAATCAGGATATAAAATAAAGTATAAAAAAGAACCTCTATAAAGAGGTTCTTTTTATTAATATTTTACAATATTATGTCTTCCTTTAACTATAGGATCTTCTTTTAGAACGTATCCTGCATTAAGAAGTGCTTTCTTTTCTGTTGCATTTTTAGAATATCCTCTTTTATGTGCTTTTTGAAGGTTACTCCCATGTCTTTCAAAATATTTATTTATTAATTCAACATTTCTATTTTCTTTTTTACGTGCTTCTTCTTTTTCAGGCCCTTCGGGAGCATTATCAGTCCTTTTTTGTCTTTCCACTGCTGTATTAAGTAATATATTACGTTTTTCTTTATTTATATATTCATGAATATATGATTCTAATAAGTCACAAAGACTATTAAAACATGATTCAGAAACAGGAAGAATTCTTTCATCTGCTTCTGATAATTTTTGAACAACACTGATAATAGTATTTTTATCAATTCCTTCATTTAACATGATTTCTACTAATTTTTCCATAAGTTACCTCTATT
>Ga0256407_10009995_pt1 | contig 13430 bp, 7 predicted proteins | sample RumenRJG_04DNA_FD_193489 | JGI IMG/M metagenome (GOLD analysis project Ga0256407, IMG submission 193489) | Bovine rumen microbial communities from Lethbridge, Alberta, Canada - RJG_04 | ecosystem: Host-associated > Mammals > Digestive system > Stomach > Rumen | place: Canada: Alberta | collected... | reverse complement strand
CAACCTTTCTGGAGGGGTCTCCCCTGTAAAATCTCTCAAAAATGCGGGGAAGCTCCTCATGGGAAATGCCGTTTCCGTCGTCTTTCACCATCAGGACTGCTATCTGTCCGTCATTTTCCGGGTTTGCCTTTTTCTCAGGATTTCCTGTATGCGGATGTGCTTTGAGCAGACCTTGTACGAGCAGACTGCCGCCTTCTTCAGATTCCTTCGCTGTTATAGGTTTCTCCAGGGATTCAAGCGCGTCATCTGCTTGTGAGCGTCTGAGACGAACCAGGATATGGCCGTCTTCTTTTCCGTATTTGTAAGCATTGTCGATCAGATTCTGGACCACCCTTTCCAGGAGCATACGGTTTCCGCAGACATAAATGCCGCTCTCGATCTCTGTTTCCACCTTAATGTTTTTTAAACCGATCATAGCCATGTCGCGGGCTGTTGATTCCGTTACAGAGGAAAAATCCAGTCTTTCCATAGGGTAATTTCCGGGACGCAGCTCAAGACGGGTGTAATCGAGCATAGCTCCGATCAAGGCGTTCATGCGCCTTCCCTGACGGGCAATGACCAGCAGGGCACTTCGGTATTCTTCAGGTGTTCTTTCCCTGTCCAGGGCAAACTCTGTCTGCGCCATGATGACGGAAGTCGGTGTGCGGAGTTCATGTGATGCATCAGAGGTGAATTGCTGCTCGGCTTCAAAAGAGTGTTCCAGCCGGTCCAGCATGCTGTTAAAAGAGGCTGCCAGATCGTGGAGCTCGCTGGAGACCTCTCCGATCTCTATCCTGCGCTTGAGATCGTCCCCGCGGGTTATCTCTGACGTGACCTTTTCAATCCTGCGGAGAGGCGCCATAGCCCCTCTCACCGTCACATAGCTTCCTGCTATACCAACAGCCAGAAGTATGGGCACGTAGATCATGGCACTTCCGAAAATATCGTTCAGCTGCTTCTCCTCTGAGGAAAGCGGGACCACTCCACGGATCCAGAGTCCTTCCATGTGATCAGCCGTCAGCTTTCTGTCATATACATAGTACCTGGTTTTGGAATATGTATTGTATTTATAAAGACGGGAATCCCTGAATGACTGAGAGACTGTATCTCTGGCGATCGGGTTTTTACCGTAAATCATAGTCCCGTCTTCCAGATACAGGGCACTCTGAACTTCGTTGATCTCGTCCAGAAAATCATCGTCGACTTCCAGCCATCCCTCCCCGAAGCGGATATAAAAATCATCTTTATCATAGGGATCGGCATCGGCCATAGAAGTGAGAAAGCGGATCTTGTCGCAGTTCTCTTCCACCGAGCTGAACAGGTATTCCCTGATCGTCTTCTGGAGTATTGACGCACTCACAAACCAGAATATACGGAATGTCAGGACCACGATCACCACCAGTACCAGTGAAAACCAGATCGTAATATTCATGGTGATCGATCTGCGGGCGATTTTCTTTTTCATTTTTTGTAATCCATTCCAAATATACTTAAAAGCATTCTCATCGGACAGACTAAACAGTAGAGTTATGAAATTGCGGCGGCTGTGTTTTCAAGGCCGATTAGAAGCCATGAAATTGCGGCAGCTGTGTTTTAAGGCAGATCGTCCCTTATAACATATCCGACCCCGCGCACTGTCCTGATCAGTTTCTGCGTGCCCGGAACGTCGATCTTTTTCCGCAGATAGCTAATATAGACGTCTACCACATTGGTCCCGCCCTCGTAATCAAAATTCCAGATATGGTTTTCTATTTTTTCCCGGCTCAGCACGATGCCCTTATTGTGCAGAAGGTACTCGAGAAGCTGGAATTCCTTGGCGGAGAGTTCGATCCTCCTTCCGCCGCGCATGACCTCCCGGGTGCCTATATCCAGGGTCAGGTCCCCTGCAGAAAGTACATTATGGGCACTGCCATGCGAGGATCTGGTCAGAACACGGACCCTGGCCATCAGTTCTTCCAGCGAGAAGGGTTTGACAAGATAATCGTTCGCTCCCGCGTCCAGGCCCCTGACACGGTCCTGGATGGAATCCCTGGCCGTCAGAAAGAGGACCGGTGTTTTCCTGCCTTCTTTCCTGATCTTTTCCAGAACCTTGAAACCATCGGCCCCAGGCATCATGATATCCAGTATGACGACATCATATTCGGCGGCAGACAAGTACAGCATGGCCTCTTTCCCGTCCAGACAGCTGTCTACACTATGGCCTGACTCAGCCAGCTTGGCGGATACGATATTATTCAGATCCTGCTCATCCTCGGCAACCAGAACTCTCATTTTTTCTGTTCCTTTCTTGTTTCTTTTATGCGTGTATTTAACGTATTTCACAGCTGTTATTTTGCAAATAATCGGGGTTTAACAGGCAAATTGTGATAAAATAGGTTTGGAAAAGAAAATATATTGATATTTTCAGGGCACTTCCGCAGCGGCAAAAAGCGGCAGAGCGGAAGTGTTCAATAACGTACGTAATCCAGTATACATGATTTTTCCTGTTGTTGAAAGGAGGACAAAAAGAATGAATTTACTTCAACTGCTCATGGGTGCCATGACTTCACAGTCATCTGTCGGATCTGTTTCCGGCAAGACCGGTCTGTCCAATAAACAGGTACAGCAGCTCATGCTGCTGGCAATCCCTCTTTTGCTCAAGTATATGACCAAAAACGCTTCTTCCGGGAACGGAGCACAGTCTCTGCTGGGCGCTCTTGCACAGCACACCGATCAGAAGAATATGGACAAGCAGATCGATGACGCAGATGAAGAGGACGGCAGTAAAATCATCAGCCACATTCTCGGCAGCAGCCAGAACAAAGTGACTCAGGACCTCTCTGTTCAGACCGGTCTGAAGCCCGACCAGATCAGCAAAGTTCTCGCGATCCTTGCCCCCGCTATGATGAGCGGTGTCTCCCAGGCTGCTTCCAGCGCCTCCGCTTCCAATGAGCCCGCCAAGCCGGCTGGTCCTTCTCTCTCCGGATTGATGGGATCAGGCATCTTCGGTTCTCTGTTAGGGCTCGGCAAAAAAGAAAAAGAAAAAGAAGATGACGATCCTGAATTCAACGGGACCGCTCTTCTTCAGGCTCTCCTGGGTGCCAAAAGATAAGAAGCCGGGATACAGATACTGTTTTATGGACATTCAGTGCAGGAACATCCGGCAGGTTCATTATGTCCTGACATTCTGAAGAAGAACATCCAGCAGGTTCACTTAACACTGATATTCCCAATAAGGACATCCGGCAGGTTCATTTAACACTGACATTCCGAATAAGTACATCCGGCAGGTTCATTTAACACTGACATTCCGAATAAGTACATCCGGCAGGCTTCATTAAGTACCGGCATTCCATAAAGCAGTCATTCCATAAAAGCAGCAAAAAACGGATCCTTCTGCAAAAATATTTGTGCAGATGGATCCGTTTTGTATTTAAGGCTGAATCAGCGAGCTGATCGTATATCTGGACTCCAGCGGAGCCAGTTCCTTCTCATAAAGTTCATCCAGAGATCTGAATCCTGCCAAAGTCCTGAAATTCAACAGTCCGGGCAGGGCCACATCGTCTCCTTCCCCTAAAAGCAGTTCGATAGGAGTGGACGACTTTTCCGGATGTCTGATTCTCGTAAAATCAGTGGTCAGACTTCCGTCCTCTGCCAGTACCAGGTTGTCATAGCGGATATAGTAATAGTACTCCATCTCTGTGTTGTTTGCGCCGGTATAATCTACACGGAAAGCACAGACCAGAAAGTTCCTGCTCTTGTGTCTGGTAAAGGGATGGTCCCCACTGCTCTCCTTCTCTCCGGGTGTTCCATCTCCTGATCCGGCTTCAGAACCGGCTTTCCTTCCGCTTTCTGATCCGGCTTCCCCTCCACTTTCCAAACTATCCTCAGGATCATCTTCCCTTTCGTCTTCCGTCCCGCTTTCTGGTCCGGCTTCAGAACCGTCTTCACTTCCGCTTTCCGGTCCGGCTTCAGAAACGGCTTTCGTTCCGCTTTCCGATCCTTCAGCAGGGTCTGTATTGTCACCGGAATAGGCGTAATACATGCCTGCATTCTCAATGCGGACAATCTCCTCATCCTCTCCGTAATCCTCCTTGATCAGGATCATAGCAGCGTTTCTTGCCCGCTCAGAGAGCTGTTGAAGATGCTCTACTGTAAAGTCTTTGATCGTAGTGGGGTTGATCAGAAGTCCGGAGACAATATACTCCTTTTCAAGAGATGAGGGAACGACCTGGAAATCCGAAATAAATCTGTCCATATCATAATCGGAAGAAAAAGCCCCCTGCACCTGTATGTGGTCCCCGTTGTGGAGATTCTCCCCGGGTACACAGGAAAAAGATATCGGATACTGTCCATGATAGGCGGCAGAGGCCATACCATTGCCTTCAACGCCCGAAAAGCCGACCTCCAGTTCTGCGAACGGATCATATGCTTCTGCTTTCGGAAGCCCCGCAGCTGTCATTACAAGCGGATTGCAGTCAAAGGCAATGGAGAACCCCTTTTCCCTCATCAGTTCCTGCATCTCTTCACTGATTGTAACGTTAAGAGTGACCGTATCTCCGTTGGAAATATTTTCAAGGTAAGACGCTTTTTCATCCTTGCCGTCATCCTCATCCGCTTTTTCCACAGAGTATTTAAAACGGGGCTCTGAAGATACCATTTGGGCCAGTTCATGAATCTCCTCTGTAGAGAGGTCTGTCCCGCCGGACAGCATCTCTTCTTCCAGTTTTTCCCGGAAGCTGTCCCCGTCAAAGCCCGCTGATGCCCGTCCATATCCATCCGCGCCTTCAATGCTCAGCTCAGTATAAGGATCGAGAAGGATTTCCTCAACACGATTTCTCGCAGCCATAAAGAGGGCATAGCAAAGAACCCCTGCCGTCAGCAAAAGTAGAACGACAGCGGTAACAGCTTCCGGAGCGGAAAGCCTGGTTCTTCGTCCCGGTCCGGCAAATGGATTTTCCATTTGAATTTTTCCCATATCCTTTGCGGCTCCTTTTCATAACAAGGCACCAGCTGTCACACAAACACATTATAAACTATAAATATCCAAAAATCTGCGTCCAAAAAAAATCCATTCTGTGAAGAAAAGGTTACTTTTACAAAAAACAAAAAAAGCCCTGAGACAGTTTTCTTTTCGAAAATCTGCTCACGACTGTCATAATAACTGTATCCTTATACTGTTTATGCAACACAGTTACAAAATCAATTATCCAAAAAATCTACTCGATTATATAAACAATGCACCCTGCCTATTTGCCCAGTGCCGTTTTCAGGTGCCAGCATGAAAGAACAAAGGGCAGACAGGGTGCATCAACCATTTCGCACCGGCTCGCCGTTCTCATCCCTTTCATAGCAGCTGCCACGTCGCTGAACCGATGCGCCCCCTATCATTTTCACAGAATCCAAATAACGAGCTGCAGATTACATGAAACAACGTTCTCACATACCAATCATCTGTAATATGTGCGCTAATTATTTCATGGAGACAATACTTAGCGTGCTAACTATTTAAGTTTTACATATTCCTATATAATTGTCAATACTCTGTTAACCATATGCAATAACTTGTATGAATCCAATGAGAAAATGTGGTAATCTTCTATAAGTTCAATAAACAGGAATATCAGTTTCTTGTTTTTATTTTTTTATGCGCCAAACAAACAAAATGGCTCACTCCCGGTAAAATCACAGGGGGTGAGCCATTGCAAAGTACTCCAAAATTATCTTGATCCATAGCCACACTGTTTCCCTTATTGTTCATATAGAAAAGAATTCCGTAGAGCAAAACACTGAGGACCGCTGAGAAAATAGAATGGCCTTTTATTAAAAGATAGACACTTAAGGCAAAGTACAGTATTGCAATGAGCGGGTTCACTTCTCTTTTGCACTCGTTTGTTCAACTTCCATGTTTCTGAAATCCCCGGAACAGTCATCTATGATATAATACATTTCATGAGAAACGAAACCGGTAAGAAGCCGCATTCTTCTGCCCCGGAAATCATCAGGTTTACCAGTTTTATATTATAGAGGAAGCCATGCGGCCCACTGCTCATGACCTGTCCGTTTAAACTGTAATGCGGTATATACATCCCGGGGACAGCGTTATTAATAAGAGACCGATTGAAATGACTACTGATAAAAAAAAGGATAGTAAAACAGAAAAATATTCCAGAGAGCAGGAAATAAAAAACACCAGGAAGATGCGTGAAATTCTGCAGGAACTTCCGCGTTTCTGCAGACAATATTTCCGCGGTATAGAGGAGATGACAGGAGCCAGGACAAGGCTCGCCTACGCCTATGACCTGCGTGTCTTTTTTGAATTTCTGAAAAATGAGAACAGTTCCTTAAAAGGAATGGAAATCCGGGATTACCCGGTCAGCCTGCTAGAACAGATCAGCAAAGAAGATATTGAAGAATATCTTGAATATCTGACATATTATGAGAAAGACGGCAAGGTATTCACAAACGACGCGCGCGGTAAGGCACGCAAGCTGTCGGCTGTGAGGAGTCTTTTCAGATATTTCTATACGTCAGAGCTCCTTTCAAGGGATGTCTCTGCCCTCGTCCCCCTTCCGAAGCTTCATGAAAAGCCCATCATCAGGCTCGATGCGGACGAGGTTGCCGGAATGCTTGACCAGGCGGACAGCGGTACCGAGCTCACAAAGAACCAGCAGCGGTTTCACGGAAAGACCCGTCTGAGGGATATCGCGCTCCTGACACTCCTTCTGGGTACCGGAATCCGTGTTTCAGAGTGCGTCGGGCTCGACCTGGATGATATAGACTTTAAAGAAAAAGGACTCCGTGTACACCGCAAAGGCGGCTATGAATCCATTGTCTACTTCGGCGACGAAGTGGAGAGCGCCCTGAATGATTACCTGGAACAGCGGGGGCAGGTTCTGCCCAGAGAAGGACATGAAAAAGCCTTGTTCCTGTCACTTCAGAACAGACGAATCACTGTCAGGGCGGTGGAAAATCTTGTTAAAAAATATGCCGGACTGGCCACCTCACTCAAAAAGATAACCCCTCACAAACTGCGCAGCACCTATGGAACCAGCCTTTACAGGGCCACAGGGGATATATATCTGGTAGCCGATGTGCTTGGCCACAAGGACGTGAACACTACCCGTAAGCACTATGCCGCCATCGAGGAGGACCGCCGAAAGAGCGCCCGCAATATCGTGCGCCTGCGGAAAGATGAAACACCGGAAACAGATGAATCTGATGACTCTGATGATACGGATTAAAGTAAGGCTGAGGCGGCCCTGCCGCCCTCTCCCCCTGCTGTCCTCTCCCCCTGCTGTCCCGCGTCCGCCACAAGGCAAAAAAACACGTTACACGATATTAGTATACATTACACGATACATTCCACGTTCTGTATCAAAAGCAAGAACCGGCCGGTCCACACCTCAGACAAGTGCGGACCGGCCGGTTCCTGCTCATTTCATATATTATTAACTGCTGCAGATCAATTCCTGATTGTTATAAATCAAGTATTGATTGTTGTGAATCAAGTATCGATCGTTGAGAATCAAGTATCGATCGTTGAGAATCAATTATTTTTTCTCATAACCTGTAATGATTGTCATAAGGAAACAAAAAACTGTAGCCCATGCAAAAAATTTATGCTGTTTCATTTTAAGTCCTCCCGTAAGTAATCTTGAATGTTAGCTGAACAATTTCTGCCCTGACTAAGCAGAGTTTATGCATGCGGCAGACTGGCTCAGTCAGTGATCCGGACAGAGGATTCCAGCTCTGCTTCACTGCCATTATACTCCACACTGAACGTCACTGTATAGTTATCACCTTCATCCTGTTCAAAAGATGCTTTTACCTTCGGGGTAATATTAAGTCCGTTTCCGGATACAGCATGGAGAATATTCTTTTTCCGAAGAATCTCAACGAGATCATCCATCTCATCACGTGATATATCAGGAATGTCCTTTTTCAGAATAATCCGGATCTCTTCGTCAGCTTCATCCTTTTCCAGTTCTTCTTCAGGCTCCTCAATGGATTCATTTTCTGACTTGTCTTTATCTTCGGTTTCGTCTCTGTCCTCGGCTTTGTCTTCGTCCTCAGCTTTGTCTTTGTCCTCAGCTTCGTCTTCGTCCTCGGCTACGTCTTTGGCCTCAGATTCGTCTTTGTCCTCGGCTTCGTCTTTGTCCTCAGCTTTGTCTTCGTCCTCGGCTTCGTCTTCGTCCTCGGCTGCGTCTTTGGCCTCAGATTCGTCTTTGTCCTCGGCTTCGTCTTTGTCCTCAGCTTCGTCCTCGGCCTTCTCAGATTCTGCTTCTGCACTTACTGAGGACTCACCGGTTTTAGATTCTGAGGCATCTTCAGGCTGCTTCATGTCATCCTGGTTTTCAGGGGCCTCGGACTTATTCTCTTCGTCTTCGACCTCATCCTCTGTACGGCCGGCCTCAGACTCGTTCTCGTCCCCGGTGTTACCTGACTCCTCTTCGTCTTTGTACTCAGTGTCACCTGGTTCTGTTTCGTCTTTATCCTCAGTGTCATCTGGTTCTTTTTCGTCTTTATCCCCGGTGTCACCTGGTTCTGTTTCGCCTTTGGCCTCGTCCTCCTCATCAGAGCTTTGCTCTGACTGGCCTTTCTCTTCTTCAAATCCGCCATCTCCGGAATTGTTATTTCCGTTGCTCTCGTCGGACTTCTCTTCAGATTCAGCCTTGTCTTCTACGGACTTCTCTTCAGATTCAGCTTTGTCTTTTTCGGACTTCTCTTCAGATTCAGCACTGTCTTCGTCAGACTTCTCCACAGAAGCAGTATTATTTTCTTCGGTCTTTTCTTCAGAGGCAGTACTGTTTTCTTTAGAATTCTCTTCAGAATCAGCTGTATTCTCGTTTGCCTTTTCTACAGCATCCGAGGAGATTGTTTCGGAATCAGAAGCCTCTTTTTCGCTTTCGTTATTATCTTCTTTACCGAGCATGTTGGCTGCATCTGTATAAGAGAACGGAAGGCTGTAAACAGGAGCGTTGGTATTTTCCCTTCTGTCGCTTCCATCACCTGTGGTCTTCGAAATAAGACCCGGTAATCCAAACGGCAGGTTCCATTCAGCGTCTGAGGGAGAATTTTCCACTGCGTCTTCACTTTCAGCCCGGGCAAAAGGCGCTGTTATTCCGGCAGCAATCTTTTCAGAATCATCAGGAATCTCCGCTTTCTCTTCGCTGTCCTGAACTGTTGTGGCTGCTTCCTGGGTCTCTTCTTTCTCTCCGCCGTCCTCAGCGATTGTATCAGACTCTGGCGTCCCGGCCTTTTCTTTATCTTCTTGAACTGCAGCGGCAGACTCAGGAACCGCCTCATTCTCCTGATCACCGGGTGTCACAAAGGCCCGGGCTTCAGGTTCTTCCCCGGAATCTTCATTCAAATTCTCAGCTGCTGTCCTCATGGCCTCGGCCGCCAAAGTGAATTGTTCCTCCTCCTCGGACACGTTCAGGTTCCCCTGATCCTGCAGTGCAGCTGTACTTTTTGCGGAAGAATCTGTTTCCAGGTTTGCCTTCGGTTCATTTTTCTTTGACGATGCAAGAGAGGAACTTCCGTCTGCTTCGGAAGAAGCCAGCTGTTTATCGCCGCTTCTTTCGGATCCGGAAAGACTTCCGGCTGAATTCGTGTTCTGTGAAGCATCTTCGGGAGCGGATTCATTACCGCCTGTTGCAAGAGCCTTGATATCCTCATCAGCATTATCTGAAGCAGCTGCTTCACTCTCTTCTGCCTGAGTAACTACCTTTTCGTCTTTTCCCGCCTGAGCAAGTGTGCTTTCTTTTCCGTCTTTTAGATCAGCAACAGCTTTTTTCTTCTCATCCGATTCAGCCGAAGCCAGTTCCGCCTTGCGCTTTTCTTCCCTGGCGATCCATTCAGGCGCATATTTTCCCATAGCGGCAGCTCCCTGGATACCGCCGTAATTATCCACGGGATATAGATCGCTGTCGTCCCTGACGACCCCTGTGACCAGAGAGCCGTCTTTTGCAAAATAATAATTACGCCCGTCTACTTTGTACCATCCGGTGATCATCGCGCCTTTTTCATCGAAATAATAGCGCTTTCCATCAATCGTGTTCCATCCTGAAACACGTCTTCCCTCTTTATCGAGGTAGAAAGTCTGCTTATCAAGCGTGAGCCATCCGATGTGGTAAGACCCATCCCGCAGTACATAGCGCCAGGCTCCGTCTACCAGGTACCACTCAGCAGGGCGGTAGGACTCCCAGTAGGTGCCGCTGGCAAGACCGCCCCGATATACAGAAACGCTTCCCCTGCTGGCAGGTGCCTCAAAATGATAGCAGTAATACTGTCCGGCGTTATATGCGCCGTCTCTGTTGTTCTCTACAGAACGAAGATAATTCTCTACACCGGGATAATAATTCTGAAGCTCATATTCCAGATATGCGAGCTGTCCATCTATCGTTGAATAATCATATCCATTTGAACCACACCAGCTCTGAAGGCGTCCATACCGTCCGCCGGTCCACTGACACAGTCCGTAGCTTCCGCCTCCGGCATTCCAGGCATGTGGGTGGAAGGTGGATTCACAGCGAATATTCGCCATGATTCCGCATGCTGCCGCTTCTGAATATTTCAGGCGCTTAGTCAGATATTCAAATATATAATCTGCATTTTCCTGCCATGTCGCCGCGGAAACAATGACTGCCGGAGCACTCCCTACAGCAATCGTACCCGCAAGTGTACCTGCCATCAGGATGGCAGCCAGCCTGCGGGCCGCCATCACATTTTTTCCCATCTTTGAGTTTTTATTAAACAATAATAGCTCCTCTCACAAAAGCCGATGTTTCAAATATAAAAAATGACTGATTTTCCGAGTCTATACTTACGCAGCGTGAAAAACGGCCGCAAATTATCGAACTCTCCCGAGCATTTGCGAACATATTTCAAAGTGCCAAACGCATTCATGTAATGAAAGTATTTCTATATATATGCATTAGTTCAGCCATCATTAGATTATATAGAAAGATGTTTAATTATTCAACATCTTTTGTAACATTTACGTAACTTTTGTGATACTTTTTATAAGATTTCAACACAAATATCTCACAATTCAATGTCTGTATTTCACAAAGGCAGCTTTGAAAACTCAATCCCGGAAAAGGCAGACTCAACCCGGCAGCGGAGTAATACGTGATGCGGCAGCACCCTCCGATCACATCCGTTCCATTCACATCATACACTGGAAATGGAGGAATGCAGCGGTTGACTTCAATGGTTTGCCTGCTATTGACCCGTTCAGTTATTTTCTCGCATCGCTCTTCATATTGACCGGTTTATTCAAGAAAATCCGCACTTTCTTCGCTAAACTTCTGACTTTATAAGTCAACGTTCTCCCAAAGCCGCTTACCTTATCCGATATAGTCATCGTTCTCAGCCATGTTTTTCCGTTTTTTCCGGCAGTGAAGTTCCCGCGTGTAACTTCACTTCACCGGCGATAGACTTTAAGTGGTCCGCCTGCCCCGGCTTCGCAGGATCATCTTAGCAAACTGGGGATCACATCATCCCACTGTCCTCTTCCTGACCGGCCTGTTTCCGCCGCAAGGCGTAAAATACATTTCACAGGCCCTATCATAAAAAAGCAGCAATGATTCTTCATAATCGAATCATTGCTGCCCTTTAGGATCATTTTATGCATTCTGTTTGCAAATTTTCGCAAATCTTATGCATAAATGTCTCGATTTTCTCTCAAGCCTTGTTTAAAGAAGCCTTCAGGATTTCTTTTTCTTTCTTTCTCTGGCAACACCTATGAGCTTTTCCACTTCATCAAAAGCCTCAAAAAGAAATGGTTCCTCCCATTCGCGGCCTTGTTTTTCAAGAGATTTAATGTATTTCCAGTCCGCCTTCACTTCATCTTCATTATCCTTAGTTCCGGAAACGGCGGCTAAGAGGCGGTCCTGTGATGCGGAAGGTTCTTCACATTCAAAATCCTTAATATCCGGTTCGGCCGGGAGACGGTGACCTTGTGATGCCGTCGGCACTTCCGGCGGTACTTCTGACTCTGCCTGCGGCCGTGCTGCCGGCTGATTATCGCATTTTTCTCTCAGTCTGCGGATTGCTTCAAGGCTTTTTTCACCGAATACATGGGGGTGTCTTCGGATCATCTTTTCATTCACACAGTCAATTACGTCAGTCAGCGAAAAAAGTCCTTCTTCCTCGCCGATTTGAGCATGCATGATGACCTGAAGCAGAAGGTCCCCAAGTTCTTCGACCAGGCTGTCCGGCTTTCCGGTTTCTCTCAGAATATTGATTCCGCACACTACTTCCGCGGCCTCTTCTACACACGCAGGTTTCAGAGACTCGTGTGTCTGGGCTCTGTCCCAGGGGCATCCGTCCGCTGCCCGAAGCCGGGCAACAGTCTTTCTCAGTTCGTCAAAGGCCAGTGAAGATTCACGCGCAGAGGTATTCTCCTCTGAACGCACTATCTGTCTGGTGTGCTCCATATCTTTTGAGTTATCTTTTTCTGTCATATGATCACCTGTTTCAGATACTGCCGGATGATGTGATTCTAAGGGGTGGATGATAAGGTCCTATTTGAATGATATCATTTCACGGGATAATATTTCCCTCTTTGATGTTTTTCTGAATAAGAGAATCGACTACTTCGTAGAGCCTCATAGATCCAAGTTTTGTCTTCTCCTGCCTGTGATAGATTTGCTCAGACCTCACTTTATGTTCCTTCCAGTCTCCGCCCCGGTTGCTGTTGTTGAGGATGAGGGGCTGGAGGTTATCCATTGCGTGGGCATATCGGGATTCAGGTGTCCCGCAGGCTTCAAACTCATCAAAAAGAGCTGTAAGTTCTGCCTTCTGGTCTTCCGGCAGAATGGAGAAGATCCTCTCTTTTGCGGCGTCTTCTCTGGCCTTCTGCGTTTCTATTCCCGCCTCATCATAAGCATAAGTATCCCCCGCATCGATCTCCACGATGTCATGAATCAGGCACATCAGCATTACACGGGAGATATCCACCTTTTCGTTGGCGTATTCCCTGAAAAGATAAGCCATAATTGCCATGTGCCAGGCGTGCTCCGCGTCATTTTCATTGCGGCCGTTTCCCGATAAATGAGTCTGCCTGAATATGTTTTTTTCTTTATCGATTTCCAGGGAGAAGTCGAGCTGTCTCCTCAGGCGGTCTCCCAGACAGATCTTTCCGTATTCCGCTCCGTAACGTTCTTCTGCCGGTTCCTCTTCGGGTTCCCTGGCGGATTCCCCTACATGTTCCTGCCGGAATTCTTCTGCCGGTTCCTTTTCGGGTTCCCTGGCGGATTCCCCTATATGTTCCTGCCGGAATTCTTCTGCCGGTTCAGCTGCATTCAGTTGCGAGGATTCCTTCGCTGATCCCATAACGGTGTCCTTTCAAATCGAACGTGTGAAACCTCTTAACACAACGCCTTACAGAGCCTCTGTAAGGCTCTGTAAGGCGCTTTTGATCCTGTTTAGAGGGATTTGTTTACAAACAATTAAAAGTCTCT
>Ga0256407_10009994_pt1 | contig 13432 bp, 10 predicted proteins | sample RumenRJG_04DNA_FD_193489 | JGI IMG/M metagenome (GOLD analysis project Ga0256407, IMG submission 193489) | Bovine rumen microbial communities from Lethbridge, Alberta, Canada - RJG_04 | ecosystem: Host-associated > Mammals > Digestive system > Stomach > Rumen | place: Canada: Alberta... | reverse complement strand
TTTATACCCATGGACATAAATTTTAAAAAAGTGCCTTTGGGTTTGGAATTTTGATATTTTGGCCTTCGTGCTTTTTGGACTTACTGCACCGCACTCATGAATAGTTTAACATTTGATGTTTTCTATGTGTTAGAAGATAACTCTGGCATTGTGGACGTCGATATTTTGCACAAAGGTCAAAGTTTAATTAGATATCATGATTTATCCCCGGTAATTGATATTAACATTCTTGGGTTAGAATGTCCAATACCTCATAATCCTTTTAAGTATCTCGAGTCAGTTTTTGGTAAAAATTGGAGAGTCTCGAGAGATAATATTATGGAAGAAAATAATATTAATATATTAGAATTAGATGAGGTGTTGCTAGATTATAGATTTTTTTATAACTTTTATAATGATGTCTTAAAAGCGAGTACATTTAATTAATATTTCACTATCCGTTATTTAATATTCATAGTGTATTAAACCCTCGTTATCTGTAGCTTATAACTGATAAGGTACAATTATGTTAAATTTCACTGTTGGCCCAGTAATGTCCTCTAAATCAATATTGGGAATAGGTTCAGAACAAGTTCCTTATTTTAGGACCCAAGAATTCTCAGAAATAATGCTACAAAATGAGATTTTGATGAAAAAGTTTGCAAATGCCGATGAGAATTCTAGAGTAGTTTTTATGACTGGTTCAGGAACATTATCAATGGAGGCTGCAGTAATTAATGTATTCAGTCGTAATGACAAAGTGTTAGTAATTGATGGAGGGAATTTTGGTCACAGATTTGTAAATTTACTAGAAATTTATCATATACCTCACGAAGTTATCAAGCCTAAATTTGGTTCTGATATTACAGATGACCAGTTGAACCGTTATGATGATTGTGGTTTTACCGGATTTTTAGTGAATTATGATGAGACTTCACTAGGCATTTTGTATGATATAGGACGTATTAGTAATTTTTGTAAACGTAATAGAATTTTCTTGGTAGTCGATTGTATTAGTTCATTTTTATGTGATCCATTTCATATGAAGGATCTTGGTGTGCAGATTATGATTACAGGTTCTCAAAAAGGACTAGCTTGTCCTCCGGGGGTATCTGCACTTGTTTTATCATCAGAAGCCGTATCTAGGATATATTCTCATAATCCACAAACGTTGTATCTTGATCTTAAAATTGCCTTAGATAATCAAGAAAGAGGACAGACCCCATTTACGTGCGCAGTGGGAATAATGCTTCAAATTAATTGTCGACTAAGAGAGATTGATTCAAACGGTGGGGTAAATTCAGAGATTTTAAGGGTTATGAATCTATCGAAATATTTTCGAAAGAAGCTAGCTGATGAGTCACTGCCTCTAAATATTATATCAAATTCACTACCAAATGCTGTTACTCCCCTGTCACCAACGGGTTCAGTTTCTGCTTATAACATCTTCGAGAAGCTAAAAGATGATTATAATATTTGGGTGTGCCCTAATGGTGGATTATTAAAAGATAAAGTTTTTCGAGTTGGTCATATGGGGAATATTAACAATAGAGACTATGACATCCTTATTGATGCCCTAAAAGATATGAATAGTAATGGATTATTATAATGATAAAAGTAATTACCTATGGTACTTATGATGTTCTACATAGGGGCCATGTAAGACTACTTGAAAGAGCAAAAAGTTTAGGTGATTATCTTATAGTTGGAGTAACATCTGATGATTATGATAGATCAAGAGGAAAAATTAATAATAGAAATTCTCTCTTCGAGCGTATAGCAGCAGTCAAAGCTCTGGGTATTGCCGATCAAATTCTTGTAGAGGAATACGATGGCCAAAAAATAGATGACATAAGACGTTTACAGGTTGATATCTTTACTGTCGGTTCTGATTGGAAGGGAGAATTCGATTATCTTAATGAGTTTTGTAAGGTCATTTATTTACAAAGAACAGAAGGCATATCTAGCACAGAAGTAAGATCAGACAGTGGGCATCTTTCTATTGGAATATGTGGATATACGGGTTTTATTGAGAAATTTATCAATGAAACAAAATATGTTAATGGTATGCAAGTCATTGGAATTTATTGTAAATCCAATTCTCTTGATTTACCGTTAAAAGATACTAGATTATCATCTTTTCAAGATTATCAATCGCTTTTGGCGAATGTGGATGCAGTTTATGTTGTCTCTGAACCTGATAGACATTACGATGATGTTAAGGAAGCTTTGTTGTCCGGAAAACATGTTCTCTGCGAATCTCCTATTGCTACCAGTAAAAATAAGTGTTGCGAACTATTTGATCTGGCAAGACGAAATAAATTAATTCTCATGGATGGTATTAAAACTGCCTATTCTACAGCCTATGAGAGACTAGTGCTTATGGCCAAAGGAGGTAAGATTGGTGATGTTGTTTCCGTAGATGCGGTTTGTACTAGTCTTTGGAATTTTAATAATATTTCTGAACATTTAAGAAGTCATAATTGCATATCATATTGGAATAGCGTGTGCGATTGGGCACCTTCTGCGCTCCTTCCTATATTTCAAATATTTGGAGTAAATTTTAAAAAGAAAGTAATTTATTCAAAATTCTATGACAAAAGTAATTTTGACATCTTTACAAAAATTGATTTTGTTTTTAATCAAGGTGTAGGTAGTATTAAAGTTGCGAAAGGCGCTAAATCTGAGGGTAGTTTAGTTATCACAGGTACAAAAGGTTATATATATGTACCATCGCCTTGGTGGAAAACTGATTATTTTGAAATTAGATATGAAGATTTTAGAGATAATAAGAGATTTTTTTACCAACTCGATGGTGAAGGCATAAGATATGAACTTGTAGCATTTTCAAAAGCGATTGAATCGGGAAAAAATACAAGTTATGTATATGAATCAATTTCTGAAGCTATTTGTTTGATAATTCAGGATTATAATTCAAAAACCGATTTGATAGAATTTTTTTTAGTGTGATATTGTAAGTTGATTTTTATTTGTTTTGTTATGAATTAATATTAGAATATATAACTTGCTTCTAATCAAGACGGACATTTTGAACTTTACAAAAAAAGAAAATTCTATCAAAGAATATAATTACCTATTTAAAAATTTGGCTTTATAATAATCTTAATAAGAATTATACCACTAGATGAAATTTGTAAATTTCTGTATATATTGATTATATGTGCAGATCTAATAACATTTGTCCATTTATTTCTAACAACATTTGTCATAATGTGGTATCTTTAAGATTTTACGTAAAGCAAAACCTATTAATATTAAATAAGAATGAATCTAAAAGATGTCGTATGTCACAAAAACACGATAAATAGGAAAAATGTTATTGTTAGAGGTGTGATTAATGTTAATGGTAAATCAGAGGGATTTTTGACAATTGTTATTGAGCCTATACTTTATAAGTCTAATTTCGAGAGAATACCTTAATGATAAAGAAATATAAATTCTGGATTCAAGACAAGATTGATTCTAACACAATTCGTGGTTTTTTTTTGATCTGAATACAAGAAACCATAATGTAATTAGCATTAAGATTAATAACATTTATTACAGTTGCATGTGTAATAAATTCAGAGAGAATGTTAGTAGTTATTATGATTATTTTGATCATGGCTTTAGTCTACATTTACCTGAAGATGTCTTTAATAACTTACCACAAATATTCAGTCTTGAACTTTATGATAACGATAATGAACTAATCTGTAAACATTTTGTAACCATAGCTAGTAAATATATAAGTAATCTCGATTCTCTAGTAAAAATCGATCTGTTAAAAAATATAATATATGGTTATTTATTTAATAAGTTACACCAATCATCTAGTATTTGTGTAATAAAGATTGATAAGGAAAAATATGAAGTAAATTGCGATTCAAGTGAATGTTTGTTAATTAACTTTGATTTTAAACATCATGGTTTTTTCTTCAATATCCCTTGCAAATATCACGATGGTAAGCTGCATGTTATATCTTTGTATGATAAACAAACAATGTATAGGTTTTTTATGAGTAATGTAATAATTTCAAATGAGATGGTAAACACTGTAATTGAAGAAGAATACGACCCTAGAAATCCTATCTTATCAATTATTGTTCCTGTATATAATGTAGAGAAATATATTAAAGAATGTTTAACAAGTATTTTAAATCAAACTTTTAATAATTTTGAAATACTCGTTGTTGATGACGGATCCTTTGATTCTTCAGGTATGATATGTGATGATTTTGCCGCTATTGATCCTAGAATAAAAGTAGTACACACTAAAAATAGTGGTACATTTAATTCTCGTAGAACGGGAATTCTGGGTTCATCTGGAAAATATATTACGTTTATAGATTCAGACGATTTCTATACCTCAAATAATTCTTTAGAATTTGTTATTAATTTAATTGTTGAAAAGAAAGTTGATATTCTTCAATTCTATTGTGATGTTGTATCTGATTGTTCTGCGACAGCAAATACTCTTAAGGCCTTGAATAAAACACCTGTAGATATTAATGGTTCAAAGAACATAATTGAATCTTGCTTTCTCAATTCTGCTTTTTCTTATAATTTATGGAACAAAGTTTATGAAGGGAAAATTGTAAGGCATGTAGCCAAATTGCTTGATGAATGTTTAATGCCTAGTTCTCAGGATGCGTATTTGTTTTTTTACATTGCATATTTTTCTAATTCATTTTCATTAATTGAAACGCAACCAATTTACACATATAGAATCGGTAATGGTTTGAGTACTAAACGAGTTCTTCCTTTTGAACGATTTTGTCAAGTATCTGATGATTATAAGATTATTGAAAGGCATGTTAAATTTTTGAAAAATGAGTCAACTTATGATTATTATCGTAATTTTATTTATGAGTACAAGAAGAAAATAGTGCTTTATCCCTGTCAAATCTTGTGTAGAATTCCTAGAGAATCAATGGTTGATGGTTTTGATTTACTGTGTGAAAAGTTACCTGTTCATTTGTTGGTGAGAGGGTTATTTTTCACTTTTAGAAATAATCTCGGTGGCTTGGCAGATATCATTAATTCGTCAAAATACATAAGAACCCATAGATTCAAGCATAAAATTAAAAATATTGCTTTATATTTTCCTCATTATATTCAAGGTGGAGTTGAACGTGTTATAAGTTTACAGATTCCAATTTTTAAACAAATAGCAGATAAGGTTTTTTTAATTACTGATTATATAGATGAAAATGAATATGAATTACCACCTGATGTAAAACGAATAGTTATTGATCCTAATTGTGAAGCTAAACGATATGAAGTTTTTTCTCAAGTTCTTACAGAGAATTCTATTGACCTCATTATTTACCATGCACTATCATCTCGTAGTCTTATCTTTGATATTCTGTTGTTCAAACTTTTAAATGTTAAGGTTGTTGGATTAAGACATGAGTTAACATATCAAACTTTTGGAGTCTTAGATGATAAACCTTCTTATTACCATAAAATATACCGTAATTTGGACAAATTGGTTGTTCTTGCTCGAACTGAAGAAGTCTATTTTAATATCATGGGATGTAATCCAGTTTACATTCCAAATATAGTTCAGTTTTCTAACAAACCTAAGGTTACAGGTGCTTCAAAAATAATAATTTGGCTAGGTAGATTTCATCAAAATCAAAAAAATTATTTTGATCCTGTGATTATCATTTCCAAGGTCGTAAAAAAATTTCCTGATGTTCGTTTGCTAATGTTAGGTCGTGAGGAAGAAATTGGCTCATATGATAGAATAAATAAGTATGCAGAAGATAATGGCTTGTCAAATAATATCATGATATTAGGTTCTGTTTCTAATGTTGAGAAATATTATAGTCAATCTTCGATTCATTTAATGACCAGTAGTTATGAGACTTTTCCAATGGTAATGATCGAATCTAAATCATTTGGCTTGCCTCTTGTAACTTATTCAATGCCATATTTAGAACTACTTCGGAATGGAGGAGGTTTTATTGAAGTAGAGCAAGGAAATACCGATGCCGCAGCTGATGCTTTAATACTTTTACTTCAAGATCGTAGTCTATGGTGTAAATTCTCCAATGAATCTTACAAATCATTGGAATATTTCAAATCTTTCAATCAATATCTTGCTTGGAAGAAAGTAGTTTATGAAGTTTCCCATAATTCAAAAAATAATTTTGATTTATTTAAAAAGAATTTATTTTTTGATAAGAAAAGTATGAAAATATTCTTTGAGTCTATGTTTTTTCATTACGTAAAAGGTTGTGAGAAATTTTCAGTTTTAAAAAAAGAATATGATTTACTAGCTAAATATAGAAAGATTAAAGTTGATTTTATAAACCAAGGCTGTATTGAAAGAATTCAAATATTATCAACATATCCTAATGCTCTTTTCAAGAAGTTATGTTCTCCCCGCTGGTTACCTAAAGGAGCTATTATTGAATCAGTTGATGGATATTTTAATGCAAAATTACAAGTTTATGGTGATGGTGAAGTAATTATAAAAATTGGAGGTGCAGATATTCGAAATCCAAATGGAGGAAGATATCAAATATACATTACAATTAACAATTTGATAATTAATAATAAAAAATTGATATCAAAACCTCTTGTTGTATCATGGGACAATGCATACACCTATAAGATTAATGTAACAAATTTACAGATATTTACTATTGGTTGCTCGTGGACTAGTTTAACTTAATTTTTCATTATGATTTCTTCACCAAATACATCTAATTCCAATCATTCGTTGTATTGGAAAAATTATAGAGACCTTCACCCTAATGACCCTCTAGGTTTTATTCGTGGCTCTTGGGACTTTTTAAATCAAGGTAATTTTTTGGAGGCAGAACTTCTTTCCGCCAAAGGTATATTTAGATTTCCTGATGAAATACGCTTATATCTTGTATATGCAGAAACAAGTATGGAACTTCATAAGTATTCTGTTGCTTTCGATAGGTGGCTATTAGTTCGTATAAAATTTCCTGATTGTCCTAGCGGATATTCTCGGGGGGCTTGGGCTTCATTTTTCTTAAATAATTTTGATGAGGCTGAGTCTTTAGCATCTCAAGCTGTAGCCAAATTTCCAGATGATATTGGTTCATATTTGGTTTATGCCCAGATTGCCGATAAGCAACGTCATTTTGATGATGCTGTGTCAAGGTGGTTTGTATTATATAACAAATTCCCACTATTTTTGAAAGGTGTTGTTGGTTATGTTAAATCTCTTTGCAAAGTTGGGAATTTTGAAAAGGCAAAAATTGTCATTTCGGATTCCCTTAAAAGATTTTCTTGTAATAATGTAACGAGTATTGATATTTCTGAATTATATGGTTTGTATAATTCAATTTGTGTTCATAATTGTATCTATGATACTATTTTAAGTCTTGGTTGTAATTGTGAAGTATCTCATAGATTAAAAGATTTTTTTAGTGGAAAACTTGATGCATATCCTTTTTCGTGGGTTTATATACCACCTGTTAATTATGCTAATTCTTTGCATAATATTTATTCCTTGGCTGTGTTTAAGGAAAATTTTTACATTAAGGGGGCCATGTTTTTCTTCGAATCTGGAATCGGCGTTCATTCAAAATCTACAAACTCTAAGTTATTATTATCTGACGGTCAAATTAATTTTTCTGAAGCTAGAATTGCGTTGAATGAAATTGTTAGTAGGTTTGATCATATGGTTATTAAATTAAAAAAGCTTAATCTATCACATTTAAAATTAATGTTTGTTTTAAAATATCAATTTTCGACTATCGAATCTTTTAATTCTGAATTATTCTCTATCGTTAAATTTTTGCAGACAATTTTACCAAACCCCAAAATTTTTCTATTAGTTGTCATTGAGGAGAAATATTGGTTAGATCAATTCCATGAAATGAATGATTGTTTTGGCAACGATCAGTTCTGCATAACTATTGATACAGTAACTCGTTTTGCTTTGCCTGAGAAAACTGACGTCGATGGTGACATTTCTGGTTGGCTTGACCTGCTTAGGTATTATTCTAATAATTTATTTAGTAATAGATTATCTAGAATGTCTATAATTAACCCATAATTCCCATCGCCTAATTCTAACCACGTGTTGGAATTATTCTAGTTACATTCACAGTCCAGCAGAGCCCCTGTAGATGGTTAAATAATGTATAGAACTAAGGTGCAGAACGATGTAATACCCCACGTAGGCAATCTCTGAGAGACGTCCATGAGGGAGTGGAAATTTCTCTGGTTATGGAAATGCGATCAGGCAACTGGGATCGGACAGTTAGTCCGATCGGCAAGTAACCTTGCGTCTGGCATGATCATCGTTGATTGATCATTTTTCTTCTCCCGGTTGAGGAGCATCCGGTTCTGGCCAATGAACTCTCGGTTCTGCCAGAGGAGGATCCGATGGAATTAAGCCGAGCCGTTTTATCAGTGCTGCCGGAACTGCAACATTCGGATGATCCATGAGTTCCGGAAAATCCATTTTTTCTTCTAACCCCAGCTCTTCGATGCTGACAGTATTGCCTTGCCAGACACGTTTGATGGCTTCTCCCATATACATGAGTGCGGTGCAGAAAGTCCGAAAAGCACGAAGGCCAAAATATCAAAAATCCAAACCCCAAAGCACTTTTTTAAAATTTATGTTCATGGATGTAAAAATATTAAATTTTTTCTCTAAAATAGTGGAAAAGATTAAAACTCTTGGACAAAGATGTTATCTTTGATGTTGCAATAATCGGCGTAGTTACTGCTATGTGTATATTAGGTGAACTGCTTTATATCTGGCTCAATCTTGATAGTTTCGGATGAACAGATTGAAACAATTGATATTCTGAAAATAGAACCCAATGGGGAATACGCATACATAATCCGAGGGTTTAAGAATTACAAATAGTTTGGCTCTTCTGCAATTAGTCAAATTTTATTCAGTTATAGCATTTCTTTCAATACAAGCAGTTGTTTTTATTTGGAGTTTCAATAAGATAATGTTTGGTAATTTTCTTAGTGATGCGATCGTTAATTACGTAATTATTATAAACAATGTTAACTATTTAATAACTAAATCTAATGCTTCATTGGATAATGCCATATCTCTGTACAATAACGCTGACAACACCTATCTAAGACATCGTTTCGGAGTTCTGCGATCTGATCGTCTGTCGTCTGATTATGACCAGTGCTTTGGTTATGACTCAAGTTTCATTCCCGAGCTTAAAGGAAACGGGATTATTTTAAAATGCTCGAATCCTGGTTTTTATGGTCAGGTGATTTCTTTCACTGATGGCAGATATATTATTTCTTCAGCAGATCCGGCAGTTTTTCATCCCTTTTCAATGCCTCAGTGTGGCGATACCGTTGAGTTTGTCAATCGCAAATTTCTGCTTTGTCAGGCCAATAACGGAAATCCGGAAGCGTTTTCCATAAAGTCATTGCTTCCCGGCCAAGGTTTTTTGCGTCATCGATTTGGCAGAGTTTATACAGAAATGCCGGATACGGAGGATGATTCATTTTTTAATGATGACAGCAGTTTTGACCTGATCCTTTCAGCGTTTGGTGAGTTCCGTATTAAATGTACCAACAAAGGATTTGATGATCACTATGTAGTGGTTAATAACAATGGGGACTTGCTGATTAAGCCGCAATCAGAAATTGGGGTATCCGCAAGTTCTCTGTCTGATACTGCTGGTTTGTTATCGGACAGCACTGTGGAATATCGCTGTGTCACGGTTCGCTTTCTTGCAGACAAGAGTGCAATTTTATCTGAACAACGCCTACTACAGACATCAGAACGAATTTTTGAAATCGAACGTTTCTGTAATGAAACATCTCGCAGGATTTCTGATCTTGAAAATAAGCTGGATATTTGCCTGTCAAAAAATATCGAATTGATTAGCAGAATAAAAGTTTTGGAGAATCTTGAGTTCTTAAAATTCAATCAGCGTTTTTCCCGCTCATCGCCTCTGATATCAATAGTTATTCCGGTGTACAACGAAGAAAAATACCTATCCAGGTGCTTGAACACTTTATTGAGTCAAACCTTTTCTTCTTTTGAACTCATCATCGTAAATGACGGTTCCACGGACAAAACAGGGGAGATTCTTTCAGAATATAGTTTGAGAGATTCTCGGATTTTTGGGATAAATTCGGATCATAAAGGTGCGGGAGAAGCCAGAAATATCGGGCTTGCGAATGCTAAAGGAGAATTCATTTGCATTCTGGATTCTGATGACGAGTATGATCCGCGAATGCTGATGACTCTCTACACCCAAGCCGCTGCTGACAATCTGGATATTATGGTGTGCCGATCTGAACGGATGTCCGGTGATGACGTGGAATCAAGAGAAAAGATGACGTGGACGATCTCCGAGGCTTATCTTCCGCATCATCGCGTGTTCAGTGCCGGGGATTGCGCTGATTATATTTTTCAGATTTTCAACGGTTGGACATGGGACAAATTGTTTTCTGCTGAATTCATTCGTAAATCGGGGCTGAAATTTCAGAACACCGCCTTTTCAAACGATGCCATGTTCACCTTCACAGCACTTTGTTCTGCAAAGCGTATTGGCATTACCGCAGAGTATCTGGTAACCCACCGTTATCATGATCATTCCATTGAGGCCCGACGTTATGAAGCCCCTGATAACTTTATCGAAGTTTTCAGGGCCATATACGCATGGCTGGAAAATACGGGGAACCTCTTCCAGTTTGGGTTGTCATTCTATAACTGGGTTGTTTCTTTTACCCGCTGGCAATGTGAGACGCAAAGAGATGAATTAAGGTACACCATAGCAGAATCTGCGTCGCAGTTTATGACGGATTGCTGTATTCCGGACAAACTTGTCAGGATCTACAAAGAAGAAGATACTCTCTGGCTTGCCAGGAATGTTGCACTACAGGCTCCAGAGGTTTCGGTTATTATGCCTGTTTATAATTCCGAACAGTACCTTGAAGAAACTATCAGAAGTCTGACATCTCAGACTATGAACAATTTTGAGGTAATTTGCATTGATGACGGATCTCAGGATCAGTCTTTCGAAATTCTTATGAATACTGCAAAGAATGATAAGAGGTTTCGTATTGTCAGACAGGATAATCGCGGTGCCGGAGCAGCAAGAAACAGAGGACTTGAACTTGCAAGAGGTCGTTATCTGGCGTTTATTGATTCCGATGATACCTACAGTAGTACTTTTCTTGAAAAATTGCTTGGCAAGGCTCGGCGTTATGACTTGGATGTGGTAGTGTGCCGGTACACCAGATTTTTTGATCAGCACAATACCGAAGAGGAATCGACAATGGGTATTAACATGAAGCTTTTGCCAAACAAGGAAGTGTTTTCACTACTTGATATTAAGGACAATTTTTTTCAAGTCTTTGTTCCTGTGGTGTGGAATAAGCTTTTTAAGCGTGAATTTGTACAAAGATACGGTATAAGATGTCAGGAAATTAAAAACAGCAATGATACCTTCTTTGTCTACCATGCACTGCTTTCTGCTTCAGCCATTTCCATTGTTGATGAGAGGCTGATAAGATATCGGATGAGATCGAATTCTCTTGTCAGGACACGTCATCAGGAGCCGGAGTGCTATCGTATAGCCCAAATGGCTTTGGAAAAAATGGTAACGGATTTTGGTTTGCTTCAGGATGAAGGTTTTAGCAAATCCTTCAAACTCAGGATTAAACAGAACACAAAATGGAACGAGAAAATGATAGTTTTTGGTAAATAACCGACATTGGTCAGTAATTTTCGAGCAGTTCAAACTATAACTCTATTTAAATATCTTGCGTTATGTCTTTGATAGCCCGGCATCATCACATTTCTCCGTTCGGTCAGCCGTTATATATTGTGTAATGACAACCTTTATCGGGAAAAATCAAACAAATCACCCAGGGTATGGCCGTTTTATCCCTGACATACCCTATGAAAGAAAGTACTAGACCGTTGTAAGTTCATGGTCCGGTACATAAGTTTTCGCTCTTGAAACCTATAAGGCCTTAGAGCCTGCCCATGCATTTGAGATGTGGCCTGGTGGTGAAAGGAGAAACTTGGAGGCCATCCACGGTAACGAAATTTGAAAAGTGATACGATCAAAGACGGCGGTGGACTTGCCTGTAAACCCTGTTCTTTTTTTGGCATTTATAAAATGCTGATACAAAACTGGGGTTAATGAGTAGACGCATACATACTTAGAGGTCCGACACTCTGTAAAATAAAATGCTGCGGATACAGTTTCTTTCAGAAATTGTTCCGATACTTTTCAGCACAACATCGGCGGAATTTAGGTATGAAATCCAAACTTCAGGATTGCTATAGCTCGTCTATCGCGTAAGCGTTTATCACGTAAAAACACTCAAATATCCTTAAAAAGCGGCTTTTTGCCGTTTTTTGTTTTTTAGGCTTGATTTTTTGTCTGAAATGGTCAATAATTTAGGTATATGATAGGTATACAAAAGAGCATATGCAAATGACTGGTTCCAGCGGACGATATACAGTTCCACCAGAAATTCTGAAGCACAAGCCCAGGGGAACCATGGTTAAGAAGATTCATGGCGGATTCTATGTTTATGCAATGGAAAACGTGAAAGACCCTGAAACCGGAAAATAGCATACCAAAACGAAGGGAATTCTGGGGAAAATCACTCTGGAGAACGGGTATATACCTAATGAAGAGCTTGGATATACAGTTCTTGAATATGGCGCATATCGATTAGCGGAAGAGTGCGCCAGAGAGATAATGGAGCAATTTTACCAGGCGTTCAGAAAGGATGAGAATGCGAAAAGAATCTGGGTTTTAGCATTGATTTACGCCGTCAATGGATTTCGGCCTGTTTCCGCTGTTTCCCTCCTGTACAAGAAGAGCTCTCTCTCCGTTGCTTATCCAGACCTTAAAATGGGAGGAAGGGCCGTTTCCAACATTCTGGAAAATCTTGGAAGGAGAGACACGGAAGCAAGGAAGTTCCAGGATATCCTTCTTCAAAGCGCCAAAGAAATTGCAATAGACGGTCATGTTATTCCCAGATACTCAAAGCTGGATGGAATGACGGAATACGGCTACAAGTATAAGAAGTTAGGCTGCGAACAGATTAATTTGCTTACAGCGTTCGATGTTGCGAAAGGCCGTCCCGTTGCAATGAAAATGTTTGACGGAAGCAAAAACGACAAGACATCAGTCAAGGAACTTATTGAAGATGTCATTGTAGAAGACTGCCTGTATTTAATTAAAAGTTTCACAAATCCTGGGACTATAGTATCAAGCTATATTTCATAAGGCTTGTAGCTTCTTTTTCTTCAAATCCCCCTGATTTCGCCAACAAAATTGCACGAATCCCCTGTAAATTGGGGTTTTTTTTGCTTCTTCATGGAAAAAATCGTTCCAAAAACCTGAAAAAATTTTATAATTATAGTCCTGTTATGATATAATGGGACTATAATTTTGGAGGGGTAAATCATGCCAGTACCACAAGAAATAAGATCTGTGAA
>Ga0256407_10009992_pt1 | contig 13435 bp, 9 predicted proteins | sample RumenRJG_04DNA_FD_193489 | JGI IMG/M metagenome (GOLD analysis project Ga0256407, IMG submission 193489) | Bovine rumen microbial communities from Lethbridge, Alberta, Canada - RJG_04 | ecosystem: Host-associated > Mammals > Digestive system > Stomach > Rumen | place: Canada: Alberta | collected... | reverse complement strand
AAGCACGAATTATTTTCATAAAAATCACAAAAAAATAAATTTGTTTACATTATAACACATTTTATAAAACTTCATAACAGTCAAAAATGCTTTATTAATTGAAATAAAAAAAATGTCCTGCTCTTATTACGAACAGGACATATATAAAACCGGAAATTTAATTTACCGTAATTTTTTAGTCATCATTTTTCAGTGAATGATGAACACCATATTCCGGACGCCAGTTTCTGCGGCTTGCAGAAATAAATGCGCTTGAAATGAAAATTGAAGAATACATACCGCTTATCAAACCAACAATCATTGCAAGTGCAAAGTCTTTGATGCTTCCAGTTGTGAATACATACAAAGAAATTACAGCGAACAAAGTTGTTACAGTTGTAAGTACAGAACGTACAAATGTATCTGAAAGCGACTGGTTCAAAATTTCATTGAAAGATTTTACTTCTTTCATAAGGCGCATGTTGTAACGTACACGGTCAAGAATTACGACTGTAGCGTTGATAGAATAACCTACGATTGTAAGAACAGCTGCAAGTACAGTTGAAGAGAATTCCATCTGTGTCCATGTAATAAATGCCAGCATAATCAAAGTATCATGAATCAAAGCAACTACAGAACCAAGAGCAAAATCCCAATGGAAACGAAGTGCCGCATAACCCCAGATTAAAAGCACTACAAGAACAAACATAATAATAGATTTGATTGTTGTAGATTTTGAGCTTCCTGCACCAATAAAGTCTGTCTTTACAATTGCAACATTTTCTTTATGAAATTTTCCATAAAGTTTTTCATTTACTGCAACCTGAACGTCGTTCTGGCTGTCGCCTTCGCTTACGCTCATACGAATCTGGTAAGAAGCATCTGCTCCAGAACCGAGCTGTTTAATATTCATACCAGATTCACCTAAAGCAGCACGCAAGTCATCTGTTGTAACTTCAGAAGTTCCTGCAGGGTAAATATACATTAAGTTCTTTGTAAGCTGATTTGTAACGGCAGAGTTTAAGAAAAGCTTTGTTGTATCGTATGAACCGTTACGAACATTCATCTTTACACCATCAATTTTATTTACTTCGGCAGCAAGTTCACTTACTGTTTTAAGCACTGCAAAATTGAATGAACGAGTTTCGTTTTCTGTTCCTGCACCTGTAATTACAATGTCCATCTGACCAGCAGAAAGATCAAGAGAAAGCTTTGCAGAACCATTATAAACAATGTCTGCAACAGGTTCTGCAATGCGAACCTCTTCTATAAGTCCTGCCTTAAAATCAAGCCCCAAGTTAATTCCCTTTGTAAAAAGTCCTGCAAGACCAAATAAGATGATTACACAACTTAAAATAACACAAGGAACAAATCCTTTATTGAATTTCATTGTTTTCATTGTTTAATCCCCCAACCAATACTTACTTTCTTTGCATGAAGAACATCTGTGCTGAAATCGAAAATAAGTCTTGAAACAAACAAAGCTGTAAATACAGATGAAACAACACCAATTGCAAGTGAAACTGCGAATCCCTTAATTGAACCTGAACCAAGCTGGCTCAAGAAAATTGCGGCAATAAATGTTGTAATGTTAGAGTCCATAATTGCCCAGAAAGCGTTATCGAAACCTAAAGAAATTGCAGCAGCGCGGGTTTTTCCGGCACGAAGCTCTTCCTTAATGCGTTCAAAAACAAGAACGTTTGCATCAACTGCCATACCGACTGTAAGAATCATACCGGCAACAGAAGAAAGCGAAAGTGTATAATTGAAAGCAGAAAGAATAGAGAACATCATATAAAGGTTCAAAACCTGTGCTACAACTGCGTTTATACCAGATGCTTTATAGAACAGAAGCATAAATACAAGGATAAGAACAAGACCAAGAGCAATAGCCATTTTTCCCTGACGGATAGCTTCTTCACCCAAAGATGCACCAATTACCTGCTGACTTTCTACTTCGAGCGGAACAGTAAGCCATGCTGTCTGCAAAACTTTTTTGATATTGTTTGCTTCTTCATAGCTGAAACCACCAGAAAGAGAAACATTCCCAGCAGTAATTGCTGAATTAATTTTTGCATTTGATTTAACTTTGTTATCGCTTACGATTGCAAGATAATCACCAACATGAGCTGTTGTAAAATCTGCAAATATTTTAGTTCCTTCCAAATCAAGATGGAATGCAACTTCAGGCATATTTGTAAATTCATCTGCCTGAACCTGTGCAGACTGAATATGTTTACCATCAAGAGCAATTTCTTTTTTTACAACAAGCCAATCATAGCGTTCATCAAGACCATATTCGTCTTTTGTATAAACACCAAAAACTTCGCAGTCAGCTGGAATTACAGAAGAATCCATAAGTTCTCCAGATGCATTGAATGTTGACGCAGGATTAGCTTTGTAATAAGACTTAAAAGCTTCTGTTGCAGCCATATCAACAAGACGGAAATTCAAAATACCTTTACCAACAATCAAAGTATTGATTGCATCTGCCTGAGCGGCACCAGGTATTTCAATATAAATGTGGTCTTCACCCTGCTGTCTGATTACAGGAGAAGTAAGACCAAATTTGTCTATACGGCTTGAAAGATTTTCAATTGCATTTTCCATTGCATCTTTTTTAAATTCTGCAACATCTTTTGAATCAAGAGAATCACCCTGAACTGCAACTGCAGCATCAAGATCTGCGTGAACAATAACGTTCATACCGCCTGAAAGATCAAGACCGAGTTTTACAGAATTTTCATAATAATGCTTTGCTTTAAGGATATCTTCTCTATAATGAGTCTGAATAACGCTCAAAATATCAAGTTCGCTTTCAAAAGCAGAAACTACATTTTTTGCTGAATAAGGTTCAGAAACTTTCTTTCCCTGTTCCTTGAATCTTTTAGCAACTTCTTTATTTATCCAGTTAAACTTACTGTCCAAAGCGGCATCAGGATTTGCTGATACAGCAGCTTTGATTTCGCGTACATCAGAGGCAGCCTCGATTTCCGCATAACTTTTAATGTTTTCTGTTGAGCCCAATGCAAGCTGTTGAACTTCTTTAGGTGTTTTTCCATACCAGTTGATTGAAGGCCATAGAAAAGCAAAACAAAGTGCCAGAACAGCAAGCAAAACAACTAAACGAGTCCGTTTGTTCATTTTACCAACTCCAATTATTTGTTATCTTCTTTTACTTCAGCTGATGCTGAGTCTGAAGATTTTTTACCTTTTTTATTTTCAGCTTCTTTTGCAAGCTCTGCTTCTGATTTTTCTACAGTAGCAATTGCAGGGCGATTGAATTCGATTTTGCAGTTTTCATCAACTTTTACAATTACAGTTTTTTCTTTTACAGATGAAACAGTTCCGTGAATTCCGCCAATAGTAATTACCTTATCACCCTTTTTTAATGCGTCGAGCATTCTCTGTGTTTCTTTCTGTTTTTTATTCTGAGGGCGAATCAACAGGAAATAAAAAATTGCAATAATAGCTACAAAAGGTACTGCAGTCTGCATCAACTGCTGTGAAGCACTTGGTGCCGCTCCGTTTGTTGCAGCCTGAAGAAATGGGACAAAAAATGTTGTCATAATAATCCATCCTGATTTTTTAAAATCTGACAAAAATGTCAGTCTTGCTAGATTATCACTATTTAAGCGATTAATCAACGCAAATTTTATTGGATTAATTTTGTAAGAGATTCGTTAAGCTTCTTTACGGATGAATCATTAGGTTTTATGGCAACTACCTGGCGCAGGTAATATTGAGCCTTTCGGTAGTCTTTTTTTGAAAAATAGATTTCATAGAGTCTAAAAAGGGCATCGCTGTTACGCGGATTCGAAATTAAGGAAGAACGTAAATCTGCAAGAGCGGCTTCATCAGTATACTGCAGATAACTTCGCATATAGTAAAGGAAGCTTTTTATTTTTGTAGAAGACGCCGACATCAGCGAATCTATATAGCGGATTACGACATCGCGGTTTCCAACCTGCGAATAAGCCATGATATAAGCCTGAAGCAAAACTTCATCGTCAGGTTTTGCATCAAAACGTTTTTTTGCCGTTTCATAAGCTTCGTTCTTTTTTCCAAGCTTAATACAAATCTGCACGTATTTTTCTATAATTTCCGACGAAGCATAAGGATTTGCAACAAGTTTCTTACAGATTGCATATGCTTCCTGCCAGTTTTCACGCTGAACGAGTCCCTGAAGTGCATAAGCAAGCGCATTCTGATTATCAGGATCCATTTCAAGAACTTTTGCAGCAAGATCATCTGCATATTTTCCGGCAACCGGCGAATCGGTAACAGACGAAACTCTTGCCGCAAGCATAAGGGAGTCAAAATTTGAAGGATAAAGCTGAAGAGCTTTTTCTATAGTTTCTGTCGCAGCCGCTGTATTTTTACTCCAGTCAAGCTGAACTCTGGCTCGAAGAATCAGATAGTCAATAGAAGTGCTGTCCTGGCGGGCATAAACATCCAGAAGGGAAACTGCATGAATATAGTCTTTTTTTTCAACGAGAATTTTTGCGCGCAGCAAAACAAATTCCAAATCGTTAGGGTTCTGCTGGAGGACGCGGGCGACATATTGTTCAGCAAGGTTGTAATCCTTAGATTCAAAGGCAACAAATGCATTTTGCTTAAGCACCTGAATATCGGATGAATCTGACGAAATGCCTGAAAGAATTTCTGATGCCCGTGCAATATTTCCGCTGTTACGCAATATTCTTGCATAGGCAACAGAAATTTCTGAAACCGATTTTGCATTAAGATAAGCTTTTTCTATATAAGTCTGCGCATTCTGAAAATCATTCTTTTTTTCAAGAACACAGGCAAGTATGTAATTTGCCATTACAGAATCTGCATTTATAGAAAGCGCCTTTCGTGCCGCATCCTCACAATCATCATAAACATTTACACCTGACGCTGGCTTATATAAAACAAGTGCAGGAAGCAAAGTTGAAAGGAAATCTGTATTTCCGGTACTTTTATCAAAAACGCCCTGTTCTGCCATTTCTATGGCTCCAACATAAGGATTTGCATTTGAAACCGGAAAAACATCCCAGCTGACTTTTTCAGACGGCCACAGTGTCTTCATAATTTCGGCCGCAACATAAATTAAAACCTTTTCGTTTTCTTCGTATTCAGATTCACGCTTGCGAATTGTCTGCATTGCAGTCTTTAATTTTTCTGGAGAACCGTCTTCAACACTTTTTAGGACAGATGAATCTATTTTATAAAAAAAGGTTCTTTTCTGTGTTTCTATTTTTACAGAATCTTTGTTTTTTTTCTTAGAGGCAGAATAAGCCGGAAGGGCTGTCAGAATTGCAGCCACAAAAATGAGGACAAGTTTATTTTTTTTTACCCGGTCAGGTCTATTCAAAAGTTTCCACCAGATTAAAACTCGGAATCCAGCGCACCATATTCCTTTTCTACATCATCGTCACGGAAAATCAATTCTTTATGCTTTTGCTGAATAAAAAAGAATATAATGAGCAGCAGAATTACAGCTATTACAAAGGCAGGTCCAACAAAGCTGAATACATTTTTATACGGGATTTTCACAATCCTGAAAGAAAAAAGTCCAAACCAGAGTCCCATTCCAACAAAGAAAATTCCTAAAACCCCGTAGACAAGCTTAAAGCTTTTATACTTGAATATTGAAGAAATCAGAACTGAAATTCCTGTAAAAAGGCTGAAAACCGGCCAGAACTGTCTGAACGAAAACGGAAGGCAGGTATTTAAAAGCAGTATCATAAAACCATAGCCTATAAAAATCAGACCCATAAAAAGATGACTTGCCTTTCTTGTTATTCCAACCGAAATGCCTATTAAAAGAGCACCCATAATTACCTGAAACATAATGCTCGACATAATCAAAAGCTGCATTCCTACCGAATTGTTTTCTATACTAAGAAATACACAGGCTAACGCCAGGAATATAAAAGAGAAAGCAATAAGAATATGTGAAACTTTCAGGCTTTTTTGCGTCATAAACATCCTTCCAACAAGCACGGAAAGCAGAAAAAGCCCGCTTCCGTTCAAAAAAAATAATTCAGATTAAAACCAGACGAGTACCTGTCTATAATACCCGTAATAGTTAATCTTTACAATAATATTTGTCTATGATAAATTCAAAAATATGAAATTGAAAAATGTTTCAGTTTTTCTGATTTTTTTTCTCTGCATCTGTACAACTTTTTTTTCATGTAAAGAAAGCAACACTACTGACACTCAGGCTCAATTTATTGAAGCTTTGGAATCGCAGAATTTAACACCGGAACAGCGCTACACAATAATAAATCAGATGGCAACTAATCTGTTGCAGCAAAAAAATTACAACGAGCTTATTCTTTTTCTTACAAACTGGGTAGAAAACAATCCTGACGAAATTTACAATTCATACTGGCTTTTAATGACAGCCTACGCATATCTTGCAACCGGAGCAGAACCTGTTGCCGAATACTATTTTAACCGAATTCTTAAATCTTCACAGGATCTGCTTGTAAAAGGAAAATCTATTCACTTTACCTGCCTGCAAAATCTTATTCAAATCAGCAAAACGCCGGCTCACAAAATAAGATATTTTAACATGCTTATTTCTGACTTTCAGCAGGAAGTAAACATTACAGAGCTTTATCTTAGACTTGCAATGGAATACGGAAAAGACAATCAGTGGGATGCAGCTCTTGAAACATACACTTTATTTCTTGAACAACCGGACGCAACCACAATTCAGATTCCCGGTGAACCAGATGCATACAAAAACGCACGTCATTTCGTAGACTTCGCAAAATCATCAAAGGACTGGACTTTTACAAGCCTTACTTCGCTTGAAGAAGCTGTAAAAAAAGCTATAAAAAATTACGACTGGAAGGCTTTGGATAAATACAAGGCAAAGGTAAATTTTTTCTCTATGTCCTGGAACAAGGACGAAATGGATGCAAATTCACAGACAGAATTTTCAATGCGAAGTTATATGAGAGGAAACAGAATCCGCTACAGCGAAACTCTGGACGAATCTTCAACACCAACAGAAGCATATTTGCGCACAACAGGATGGAACAGCTATCTGAGTGTATGGTATTTGTATTTTAGAAAAGTAAATTTCCCGGTAGACCCTGATATTCACGGAACGTGGGAATGGGCTGGAATTTACATGGGAAACAAACTTTAATGAAAAAAATCCGCCTGCTTTTTCTTGCGTCTCTAATCATTGTTCTGCCACAGCTTTTTTTTGCAGAAGAACTGCAGTCTGTAGAACCTGATACACTTACTCAGGAAATTGAGCCGGAAGAAATTCATCCGGATGATTTACCGCCTGTTGCTGCTCAGCCAGAAAACAAGCAGAATGAAAGCGAAGAAATTTTAAGCATTCAACCTGAAAATGAACAGACTTTAGAAACTGCCGAACTTTCCTCAGAACAAAACACAAAAGAGACTTTTGAAATAGAACCGCAAACAAGCGAGACAAATCCAGAAACAGACATCCAGGCAGATAAAAAATCAAAGAAAGCTAAAAAAGCAAAAACATCATCTAAAAAGACTAAAAAAACTACAGCAAAAAAAGATGATGAACAATCAGAAAATGATACACAGCCAAAAAACACCTATATCGCGTTGAATTACGAAGGAATGGAACGCGCCGAAGTAGATAAATTTAGAAAACAGTATCTTTCGGAAAAATGGTCAGCACTGCTTTATTCTTATCTTGAAAGTGCAATGGATTACAGACTTTACGTTCGCAAGGCTGTTCAGGATAAAGAGCTCCCGGAAATTCTTGAATATCTTCCGGTTGTTGAATCTAATTACAAAACAAACGCAAAATCACGTTCCGGCGCAATAGGAATGTGGCAATTTATGGAAAACAGCGTTTACCCTTTTTTAAAACTGAATGATTTTGTTGACGAACGGCTTGATCCATGGAAATCGACAGACGCAGCCCTTAAAAAACTTGAAGAAAATTATAAAACTTTCGGAGACTGGCTTCTTGCAATTGCAGCATATAACTGCGGAGCAGGCGCTTTAACCCGCGCCTTAAAAAAAGCCGAAGAAAAGAATTTCTGGTATCTGGTTGATCACAAACTTATTCCAAGTCAGACTGCAAACTATGTACCAAAACTTCTTGCAATTGCAGATTTAGCAATTAACAGCGAATACTACGGAATCAACCTACCTTCCCATAAAGAAGAATTTGAAATTCTTGAAAACGAAAAAAACGGAATTTTTGATTACGTTACTGTAAACAAAGCTTATTCAATAACACAACTTGCCCAGGAAATAAGAATGGATGCTGCAGCATTAAAACGCCTGAATCCTTCTTACACTCTTGGAATGACACATCCATCAAAACCTTCGGAAATAAGACTTCCGCTTGGTCTTAAAACTTCCGCTTCCGAAGCAATAAAAAACCTTACACCAATAGATTTTCCTATTAAGTACAAAGTTGTAGCCGGCGATTCACTATGGTCAATTTCGCGCAAATACAATGTAACCGTTCAGGCTTTATGCGACATCAACAACATAAAAGAAAATGCAATTCTAAAGATTGGAAAAATTCTTTATATTCCAAAGAAATAATCCGACAATTAGATTATGAAGAAGTGTTTGAATTTTAGAATCTTTTTGTCTGCTGCCGTTCTTGCGTTTGGCACTTACGTTTATGCGCAGAATTCAGAGCCGGTAACAACAATTGAATCAACAAGCGAAATTAACTGGATTACACGCGATTTTGTTTCTCATATTTCAATGGACATAGAAAAGGCAAAAATTGAAATGCCGTCCGGCAAAAAAACAGCCTCTACAAGAATCAAGACAAAAATGCCGCAGTTAATTCAGCCGCCGCTTCTTTCACTCTATACAAATTCAAACCAGAATCTTTCAGATATGATTATTGAAGATCAGCTTACGCTGGATCAGGTTTATCATTTTATTATGAGCGGTTATAAAACTCCTGATGTTTTTTCCAACGATTTGAAGAATCTTAAAACCGACAATAAAATTAACGTAACAAATTTAAGCAGTCTGCTTGTCCGCCACAAAAATGAATACACTCCTCAAAAACCTATTGATTTAATTCCTTCGCGAGCTTACAGCGGAATAATTATAGATGCACGCGGAAGTTTTCAGGTTCACGGGGAATATATAAGAGATAATGTTTATCCGTGTCTTTTCCCTATGATTTGGGATGAACAGATGAACGTAGTGTTCGAAAAAAATCTTGCTAATCCTGAAATTGTAAAAAGCACAGGTTTAAACGTTTATCATTATTCGGATGACGCCTCATTATACAAGGACAGAATTGGTTCTGATCCGCTTTACATAAAAGCTGTAAAGGTTTTTGGACGCAACAGGACAGACCCGGTTATAAGTCATAACGATGCACTTAAAATTCTTACAATTCCCGAAAACGTAAAGCTTTTGCAGCAGGGAAAAGTTGTGATTCTTCTTGATAAGGAAAATTTAATTTACAAAGTTGCATCTCCTAAAAAGGACAATGCATATTACATAAAACTGAACGAAGCAAAACAATATTTGTTTAACAACCCTATGCCGGGAGTAGAAATTTCGAACAGTGAACCTGGAATTAAGTTTACTGCAGATTTAAAATTCTATCCTGATTCGCCAGAACTTTTGCCGTCTGAAAAGAAACGTGTTGAATACATTGCAAATCAGCTTAAGAATATCTTGCAGACAGCAGGCTACACCGTTCTTGTAGAAGGTCACACGGCAGATTTAGGAAAGCCGACTGGACAGCTGAACCTTTCTATTGAACGTGCAGCTTCTATTAGAAATGCACTTATTGGCGAAGGAATTGACAGCAAACTGATTTCTTACAAAGGCTACGGTGCATTACAGCCGGCCGCCCCGAACGACACAGAACAGGGCCGGGCTCAGAACAGACGCGTTGAAATTATTGCACGACCTACCACAACCTACATTCAGCGCGACTGGAACTAAACTTTTCCGAATTTTTAAGCTGCGTTAATTTAGGCGCAGCTTAATTTTTTTTGCTCTTTTTACGCATCATTTTTTTCATGCGTTTTTCTATATAAAGGCTCGAGTCGGCTTCGGAAAGTAAAGGCGTAATCTGGTAGCCGACTTTTTCAGACGGATAGCAGACATACCCCATACTTATAGAAAGTTCAAACGGAGAATGATTATCTTCTGTCCATTTTCTGCAATCATCATTTATTTTAGAAGAAATTCTCTGATAAGCTTCTTCGGTAAGTCCCGGACAAATAATTGCAAATTCATCGCCACCGATTCTTGCGACAATATCATCAGCTCGGAAATTTCCACGCAAAATTATTGATTCTGCAATAATTGCACGGTCTCCGGCTTCGTGACCGTATGTATCATTAATTTTTTTAAGACCATCCATATCGCAATAAACAATAATTCCGCGGTTATTCATAGCTTTGGCAAACTTAAGTGTTGTTTCGCCTTTATCGTAAAGACCGCGGCGATTTACAAGACCTGTAAGTTCATCAGTATTTGCAATAATACCAAGACGGGCATATTTTTGATGAATTTTTGTCTGTTCCTTGTGGACAACTGTATACTCATAAACAGAAGAAACAATTGTCGCAGTAAATTTTGCAAGCATATCACAAAAAGGAAAATCCAGAGAACCATAATCAAAAATCATATAACCGTACTGAAGCGTTCCCTGGAACAACGCAATAATACAAATTCCATCAGGGGAACCGCTTATTACACCATCCGGAAGAATTCCGTCATTAGGATTAAACTTAAGATTCTTCTTTGATTTTCTTGAATCAAAACCGTGCGGCAAATCAAAAGCAGAAAAAACGGATGCTTTACGAGGCAAATTAAAATAATCAAAAGGTGTAGGCATTTCTATCTGCGCATCATAAAGTACAATGCCAAATGATTTAAGTCCGACATTTTTTATATCATCATTTATTCTTGCCTGAAGTTTTTCGACAGTTATAGAGCCCTGAAGTTCCGTAAAAAAAGTAAGAATTTTTTGAATCTGACTACGCTTTGAATACCATTCTGTTGCAGGCAAACATGCACAAGAGTTTAAATCTATACCTGTGCTTACGGTGCATGCTTTTTTTAGTGCAGCTGAATAACCTTTTCGATTGGTAGAATTTCTGAAAATTGGCTCCGCCTGAAGCGAATACGAATCTGGAACCATTTCACCTTCAATCAGCTCGTAAAGCATTCTTACGCTCTCAGTTCCCTGGTCAAAAATATTCTGCGAAATGGTTGTAAGCGACGGTGAAGTATAACGTCCTCGGTCAAGATTATCAAATCCAACTACGACAAAATCTTCGGGAATGCGAAGTTCACGTTTTTTTGCAAAATCAAGAATTGCAAAAGCAATTTCATCGCTAAGACAAATTACCGCATCAAAATTGAAATTCTCGTTATACTTAAAATATTCTTCTATTTCGGCAATGGTTTTGTCATATTCAAATTCAGCCTTTATAAGAGTTATATCCTGATTTGAAATACCTGTCTCTTCCAGAATATCCTTTATAATTTTTGTACGGTTCTTTACTTCTACAGAATTACTTCGAACCCCAATAATGCAAAAGCGTTTACAACCTTGAGAAAAAACAAGTTCATTTAAGATTTTTTTATAAGCATCTTTGCATTCAACATAAATTGAAGGAACACCGGGCAAATCAAATGAAATATTTATAATGGGAAGCGGCTGAAACGATTTTACAAAAGACGCAAGCTCTGTCTTACTGAGCGAATGCATCTGCGGACCGGAATGAATTATAATTCCATCAAGATTTTTTTCTGTAACAAAAGATTTTACGGCAGCATATTGATAGCTGAAAGGCACCCTAAGGTCATGCTGACTTCCTATAGGGAAAATATACAGATCAAAATCATACTTATGACAGGCATGTCTGATTCCGTTAAGGAGCATATCTGTATATTCTGAAACCAAATAGTCAAGTAATAAGGCTATTCGTTTTTTTCTTTTTGCCATTCAACTCACCACTTATTTAAATACTAACATAAATAAAGGCACTTGTCATCCATTAATAGCCGTCTTTTATAATATCCAGCTTTCCTTTCTGGTACTGTGGCATAAACTTTTTCCTGGTGCCGGTTTCAAAGGTTACTTCAACAACAAGTTCTCCGCTGTCTGTTGACTGAAAAGTTATTACTCCGTAGCCATAGTCATCGTTATAAACTTTCAGACCTTTTTTCCATTTTGCGGCAAGTTCTTTAAGCTCTGTATTTTCTGAATTAGAAGCAAAGGCTGAAGCATCGCGCCCAAATGATGAATAGGTTTGAACCTTTTGAGCATTACTGCGCCCAAAACCAAAAGGCACTGTACCCTGAATCTTAAACGAAGCCGCCGCTTCCTGGATAAAACGGCTCGGACGAACAAATTCCCAATGACCGTACAAAAAGCGCTTTTGCGTGGACGTAATATAAAGATTGTCACGCGCCCGGGTTACACCAACATAAAAAAGACGGCGTTCCTCTTCAATTTCCGGGCCGGTTTTGTTTCCGTATGGGAACACGCCTTCTTCAAGTCCTGTAATTACAACCCTGTTAAATTCGAGTCCTTTTGTATTGTGAAGCGTAGAAAGTACAACCGCGTTTCCGTCTGATGAATCTGTTTTTTCACCAACCGTACGCTCAAGCGTTATGGAATCCAAAAAAGCTGCAAGATCTTCCGAAGTACATTTATAAGGCTTTTCCATTTTCATAAGGTTTCTAAGATTTTCTACACGAGAATCATCTTCGCCGTCTTCGCTGCCCTTGTGGTATTCATCAAGTTCAGAAAAATGAATTACATCACTAATAAAATCGGCAAGAAGTTTTTCGCCGGAAAAGGAATTCTCAAGCTTTTCAAAAATGCGGATAAATTTCTCGGCACCTTCGCACGCCTTTTTAGAAAGGCTCATAAGACTTGAACGCAAAACATCAATAAAATCTGCATAAAGCAGTTCTCCATTTTCTCCGGTTTGCATTCCATTCTGTAAAATTGTTTTTAAGGTTTTATCTCCAACTCCGCGAGCAGGCTTATTTACAATTCTCTTAAAAGAAACTACATCCCTATGGTTCGCAAAAAATGAAATATAAGCCAGCGCATCCTTTATTTCTTCACGTTCAAGAAATTTTAATGAGCCGTAAATTTCGTAAGGAATATTATTGTGAAGAAATTTTGTTTCAAATTCACGTGCTTGCGAATTCATTCTGTAAAAAACAGCCCAGTCAGAATATCGAGCACCCTGCGCAACAGACTGTTTTATAAGTTCATAAACAAAGTTTGTTTCAAAAGTCTGATCCGGCAAAAAAGTAAGGACAGGCACATCACCTTCTTCGCGGGCAGAAACTAAAGTTTTTCCAAGACGGCCTGCATTTTTATTTACAACCAGATCTGCCGTTTTTAAAATGCTTCCCGTTGATCGATAATTTGTTTCAAGTTTTATAATCTGTGTGCCAGGAAATTTTTCCTGGAAAGTAAGTATATTTT
>Ga0256407_10009991_pt1 | contig 13435 bp, 18 predicted proteins | sample RumenRJG_04DNA_FD_193489 | JGI IMG/M metagenome (GOLD analysis project Ga0256407, IMG submission 193489) | Bovine rumen microbial communities from Lethbridge, Alberta, Canada - RJG_04 | ecosystem: Host-associated > Mammals > Digestive system > Stomach > Rumen | place: Canada: Alberta... | reverse complement strand
TTGGATTGATCTCTGTGGCATTCATCAGTATTCTTACCCACGATTACAAATGAACAACCCCGACCTGCATTTTCAAGTGCAAGCCGGGGCTTCTTTTGATATTATATATGGAATTGCAACTAAGCCACTGCGTGCCTGATATGGCGGGATGAAGTGACCTAAAAAAAAGAAAAAGTGGTAATATACTTGCCTGCTACTTGCTACATTCGCTGAAAACCGATAGATAAAGGGGGCAGCAGGAAAGAGAATACGTACTTTTTCATCTATTGTTGCTAAGATAATTGAGATTCGGCAAGCCGATTACACGGCATGTCATTTCTTAGGAATAACCCCCCTAGCCTTCAGCCAGTGAATCATCTGGCTGCTCCAAGTCTCTGTGGTGGTCTCGCCCGTCTGCGGCATTAGTTCGTATGGGCCTATCCCATCACCATACATGTGGAGTTCGGCATTGGCTCCAGCCTTCTTCCACTCCATAAAGAGAGCCACGAGACCAGCTGCCACATTGGGATGATCAGCACGGGTCAGAATGAGCAAGGGAGGTGCATCCTGCGGCACGGTAACTGGCATCAGCGAGGGACCGAAGTTGGTGCAGAGAAAGTCAGGACGTTCCACATTGTCAGCAGACATCGTGGCAGCGATAGCCACGCCGCCACCAGCAGAGAAGCCGAGGAAGCCAATCTTATCTTTGCTGATATGCCACTCATCGGCATGTTCCCTTACCATGCGGATGGCAGCCTTGGCATCCAGTGCAGCAAGTTGGATAATAGAGTCGCCACTGGCATTGTGTATCGGATTGGCATCAGCCTGAGGAAAAGCTTCAGGATGCGTCACGTCCACCATCGGTGGCATCTTCATGTCCTGTGGCATCGGGGCCTTATTAAGATGATAACGCAGTCCGATGGCGGCAATGCCGTGCTCGTTCAAGAATGAGGCCATCTTCACCACGTCATTTTCCCATGACAGCCACCTCATGGCACCGCCAGGACAGAGCACGACGGCACAGCCATTAGGTTGCTGGGGCAGATAGACCTCAATCATCGGTTTGTCCTTCTCGTCATCCGAGGAAGAAGCTGTGGGCAGAAAATACTGCTTTTGTGCCATTGTAGCCAAAGGCAGGAAAAGCATACTGAGTAAAGCGAATCTTTTCATATACTTACATGTTATGTACATTATCTGAAAAAAAAATGAAAACCAACATTTGTTAATAGTGAGTGCAAATATAGTGAAATCTCGCTACTATTGCGTACTTTTGCCGATGATTTTAATAAGATTTGTGAAATATATGATGGTCATATAGATTATTTTATGTAACTTTGCAGGCAGAAATAAACAATAACCATTAAAAAGCCAGGATTATGAATAAAATTCTATTTATGTTGTTTGCCCTAATCGTCGTGGCATGTGGTAGCAAGACAAACAGTGCGGCATCGGATGCTGACAGTACATCAGTAGATTCCGTCGATGCTGTTGTAGCAGAACAGTACGATTTTGAAGCCATCGCCAAGGCCATCGAAGGCTGCGAGTATCTGACAAATTTCGACAATGGTGTGGCTATGTTCCTCAAGAATGGGAAATCTCATTATATCGACCTTCAAGGGCGTAGTGTAGAGGAGCCTAAAGTGGAAGAGGATCCCGATCACTTGACCTGTGAATACGAAAACGGGAAGTATGGCTACAAAGACCAAAAGGGAAATGTGGTCATTCCATACAAATTCCATTTCGCCCATGACTTCAGTGACGGCATGGCTATTGTCGTAAACGAGCAGGGAAAGGTTGGCTACATTAATACCAAAGGCGAGCTAGCCATTCCTTACCAGTACGGGACAATGGCTGAGAGCGACGGCAACGACTTTCATGAGGGACTCTGTGCCATACTCGTCGATGATGCCCATGAATGGTTCAGCTATGTTGACAAGACGGGCAAGCTGGCTTTCGAAGGTGTTTTCAGCATGGCAGGTGATTTCAGCGAAGGAATGGCAGCCGTCAGAACACCTGGCAATAGCGAAGAATACATAGAATCCCGCGCTGGTTATATCGACCGTTCAGGTAAGATGGTCATCGAACTGCCCAACGGCTGGTGGGGACGCGAGTTCAGGGATGGTGTGGCTCAGACTCAGAAAATGGACTCCTGCTATATCATTGATAAGACTGGTAAACGACTCTTCCAAGTGAATAGCGACATCATATATACTGGCGATGATATCAGATTTTCAGAAGGTCTGGCCGCTGTTTATGGTAAAGGAAAGTATGATAAGAAGCGTGGCTTCATGGATAAGACAGGCCGCATCACTTTCTGTCTCAATGAGGATAAAGCTGCTGACTGATCCGTGTGATTATTAAAGACCTGAACAACGACGGCTATTCCGATGCCCTTGTCTGCCTCGGACGTTATGGCAGCGACAAGGCGCTTTACTTCGATGCATACATTTGGAATGAACAGTATGAAGACATTGCCTTCAAGTATGTCGAGAACTTCCGTAATATTCCTAATCCTCGAATAGCAAAAGGGTATGCTGGTATCATAGGCCGTCATGGCAACGATCAGGAGAAGTGGGAATGGTCAGGTCAGAATAAGATAAAAAAATCTGCTGTGACAAAGGATTACTATAAATAAGAGGTGTATATTCTAAAGGTATAGACCCCAATTAGTAAGATTTGGATAATGAGAATCAGCGGGAGTCCATATTTGAACTTCTTGTGCATCGTCTTATGATGCCAGACCTTCATACCTAACAATGCACCGATGCTGCCCCCAATGACTGCAAGTATCAGCAAGGTTGCCTCCGATATGCGCCTGCAGCCTCGCTTACTTGCAGCCTTGTCAATGCCATAGACCAGGAAGGTCACGACGTTGATGACGATCAGATAATATAACAGAGCATTTGCCATCACTGTTTATCTCTTCCTGCCAGACGGCACTCAGGATCACTGGTCGAGATCGATGTTAGCTGGCAATCTTTAATAATAGGTGATAGTACGTGTGGTTACCATTTCCTGCCCCATCATTGATGATTTGCGACTGATCCAGTTTCCACGGTCATCGAACTTATAATCTGTATATGGCGAGTCAATCTTCTGACCGCCCATATCAATCGTTTCAGACACAACAACACCTTTCTCGTCATAATTGGGTGAAGCTGAACCTTCCTGCCCCATCATGCTGAAGGTCAGGCTCTTCAAGCGACCGTTTTCCCATTTATATTTCACGTCAGTAGATTGTCCCATCATGCTCATCGTGGCCGACTTCAGATAACCGTCCTCATCATACACCAAGTTGGAAATCTCAGAAGAAGCCACCATCTTACCTTCTTCTGTGAACTCGATGGTGCGTGACATGCCCATCATCGTTGTAGTAATTGACTTGACGGGACCTTTTGCATCATTGACCTCAAGGTCATGGAACTTTGTCTGTGCCTGCATAGCGAATGGAATAGCCAGCAAGGCAATCATCATCATAACTTTTTTCATAATTCTTGTTTTTTAGTAAAGTAATGCAAAGATAATGGTTTTGTCTGATATCTGCAAATTTTTGGCGAGAAAATTGGTTCATAATTTGCATGTATCAAAAATATATCATACCTTTGCAAGCAGAAAGAAACAATAACTATTAAAATCAGAAATTATGAAGAGATTATCATTAGCAATCATGTTTGTGTTCTGTACGTTGGCAATGGCGGCACAGGATGTTATCCGTGTAAACTATCAGGGTGACAAGCCCACCATCAGCGATTTTATTACAGCCTATCTTGCACCTACTTATGGTGAAGACGGCGAGTGCGACAGCGAAGCCATGAATGGAATCCGTAATGCTTGGGAACGCCATCGCAAGGGGCTTAAACAGCAAGAAGGTGATACCTTCACACTTGATGTTAAGAACGGCTTTGCTGTCTATGAATATAAGTATTTTGAAGGTGCATGTGAGTTCATGACAAGAATCGAGATGTGCTTTTGGAATGAGGCTGACGGGAAACACAAACTCTTTGCTTACAACCACATGTTCTACAGGGATGGGCAGTACTATCCTGGTCAGTATGACGGTTTAACCTTCATGCGCTACGACAATGCTACAAAGACTATGAAATATCACTCTGATGCGGGAGTACAGGCTGTTTACGAGTCAAAATCTCCCTGTGTCGAGTGTTCATTTGCCTTGCCTCGTTCAGGCAAAGATATCATAGTGACATTATGGGATGGAAACGGGAAGAAGACCCAGAAGACACTGAAGTGGAACGGTCACGGATTCGACAAGTGATTTCGTGATAGAATCGCCATTAAAATCCAAAGAACTCCTTCAGACCTTTCTTCTCTTTCAGGTCATCAGGGGTAAAACCATAATGTTTTGCAGAAGCCAGTGTGATGACACGTTCAAGGAACTCGTCGTAAGAGAGGTCAAACCATTCCTTGGGGATAGCCACGTTGATGGTTCCTCCACCGTAGTGACTGCCCTCGTCCCAGGCTTCGTCAAGCTCGGCCTCATAAGTTCCATCCTCCTTCAAGTTGAAGCAGTAGTGGCTGGCCCATTCTTCCATTCCCTCGACATAGTGGCCTTCGAAATGCGGGGCAGAATGGGATTCCGGAGAATAGGCAGAAGAACCCTTCCTCGCCATCCTGTCATAGATCATGAACTTCAAACTTTTCATATCTTCTTTTTAATTCTCTATTTGTTGTTCCATAACGGGTGCAAAGATACGAATAATAATTGATATGAGGAGATTAAGATATGAAGAAGATGATGATTCTGGCAATGATGATGGTCATGACTATCTCTGCCAACGCAATGAGCTATAACGCAGCAAAGAACGAGGCTCTCTTCCTGAGCGACAAGATGGCTTATGAGCTGAATCTCACTGCTGCACAGTATGAGGCAGTCTATGAGATCAACCTCGACTACCTGATGAGCCTGAACGGAAACGCTGATGTCTTCGGCATCTGGTGGGATCGCCGCAACGCAGACCTCCATTTCGTGCTGAACACCTGGCAGTTCGACAAATATGTGGCACTCTCCCACTTCTATCGTCCTGTGGCTTGGCATGCAGGTGGTTGGACCTTCGCAGTGTACGCCCACTATGACAGAGGCCGTTTCTTCAACGCACACCCGAAGGTGTTCGTGACCTACAGAGGTGGCAACAATCACAAGCCTGCCCACTTCTATGCAGACCGTCATATGCCGAAGCCCGCTGTGCATCACAATGCTCCTGCTGCGCATCGTCCTGCTCCTGCTGTTCACCATAACACACCAGTTGCACATCACAATGCGCCATCTCCTGCTCCGCACAACGGAAAGCCCGCAGCTGCACATAATGACCGTCACGGCGCTGACCGTCACATGGCAATGAATAATGGTCACAGCAACAAAGGTCACTTTGGCGGACGCAGGTAGGCTGTTCCATAATAACTTTATATGCCTCGAAAGAGGACTCACGAGGAATCTCAGCAATGGGGTTCCTCGTTCTTACGTTTAGTCATAATATTCTATTTGCAGTGTCTTTATACTGGTTGACCATTCCAAGCCGGAAGTAGCCATCCATTGTGATGATGAACTTAGGGAGATTCATAAAGTTTTTGTATGTATAAGACCTATTTCTATCATTCTTCTTAAAGTATTGTAAACTTGGGCACAAAGATACGAATAATAAAGTAAAAAACAGTACCTTTGCAAAAAAAATAGCAAATGAGAAAAGTATTACTCGACGCACATACGCATACGGTGGCATCAGGACATGCCTACAGCAGTCTGCAGGAGATGGCCAAAGCCGCAGCCGACAAGGGACTGGAGGTATTGGGCATCACAGAGCATGGGCCTAAGGTTCCAGGCACATGTCCGCAGTTGTATTTCAAGAATATGTTCGTAGTGCCTCGTCAAATGTACGGCATACGCCTGCTGATGGGCTGCGAGATGAACATCCTCGACACTAAGGGCAGTCTGGACCTGACGGACGACTACATCGACTACCTCGACCTAGCCACTGCCGGCATTCACGGTGCTTGGTATCAGGGCGGCACCAAGGAAGAAAATACGGAGGGGATGATTCAGGTCATCAGGAATCCGAAGATTCACATGATCAGTCATCCAGGCGATGGTTCTGCAGAACTTGACTTTGAGCAGTTGGTTCTGGCTGCCAAAGAAGCGCATACGTTATTGGAGGTAAACAACCATTCGCTGGCTCCACAGCGCAAGAAAACCGTGGCAAGGGATAACAACCTGGAAATTCTGCGTCTGTGCAAGAAGTACGATGTTCCAACTATTCTGGGTAGCGACGCACATATCACGTTCCAGATAGCCGACTACGAGCGTCTCTACCCTCTCCTTTCAGAGACCGAGTTTCCTGACGAACTGATTATGAACTACTGGCCAGATAAATTCTTCGATTACCTGGGAATTCAGAGATAGAACACGAATTTAGAGCCTTTTGCAGATTTCCTCCATCTCCTTGCGTTTCTTTTCCTTTGGCTCATCGGCTGCGTAGCCGATGGGAATCAAGACGGCAGGTTCTTCGTTGTCACTGATGGCAAAGAGTTGCTTACACTTCTCAGCATCGAAGTTACAGACCCAACAGGTGGCGAGGCCTTGCTCTGTAGCAGCCAGGCACAGATGCTCAACGGCAATGGCAATGTCGATGTCGCCATGATGCTTGCCGTCCGAGCGCACCCACTCCTCGTCGTGCAGGATGCTACAGATGATGTACATCGGAGCCGTAGCAAACCACTCGCGGTTATAGCACTCCTGAAGTATCGCCTTATCGGGCTCGTTCTTTACTATGCGGAACATCCATGGTTGCTTGTTCACCGCCGAAGGCGCAAAACGGACACACTCCATCACGTAGTCCAGTTTCTCCTGTTCCACACTCTTCTCCTGATAGCTCCTACAGCTATATCTCTGCTTCACTAAATCCAAAAATGCCATATTTTATTCTCCTATATTTGTTATTACCAACATCCTAATAATTCAACTATTATTCAATTTTGGCACAAAGATAGTCATAATTCAGCGTAAACAAGTAAATTTGCCCCTCGAATTTATTTGCTTTTTACAGAAAAGAACATTATTTATGAGTTCATCTTCAATAACAAGACACCAAGTTTCTATTATAGAAAAGTTACAATAAATTTGGTTTATCCAAATAATTATCGTATCTTTGTGGCAAAACAAACATATCAAAATATGAAATCACTCAGAAAACTATGGATGCAGGTCGCCATCCTGACACTCTGCGGCTTTGGCACGATGCTGACATCTTGTGCAATGGAAGACAATCCTGCAAATGGGGATAAGGTGACAAAGAGCACAGCCCTGTTTGTTGCTACAGACCGCCATGAGAATGGTAAGGGGAACAACCTCGCTGCCATGTTGCGCATAGCTGTCGAAGGCTCGGAAGTCAAGCCGCGACTGGTCATACTGGGAGGTGATTACGTAGGTAGTGGCGGTGGAAGCAATCCTGCTTTCCCCATCAGCGACCTCTATAACGAGATAGACTCAACACTCGCTCCGCCCTATCGGGACGTGGTCATTACCTACGGATCGCACGACGAGAACTGCACCGACGGATACTCTGCATTCTTCAGTGGTCCCCGTCACCAGGAGGGCTATTACGTATATGGAATCTCCTACGCCCAGATGATATATGCTACAGACAAAGACGCAAGCGACTACAACGGTCTCGACATTGCCGACCGCTATGGTTTGTCGGCAGAGTCGGCTACAGCGAATTTCGCAGCATGGGTACGCACGTTGACCGACAATAGTCCCATCGTTGTCATGTCACATGTGCCGATGCATGCTAACCGACGGGATAACCTTGGTGCTACCGCCTGGTACAATGTACTTACGGAGGCAGCTGAGAAGCACGACATCGTCTTCCTATGGGGACATAACCATACCAATGAGGAGATGGCTCTGCGAGAGCAGCAAAAACCAGATGACTCTACCACTCAGCCTAAAGAAGAGGCTGGCAAAGATTCCCTGCCACCCAAGCCTAAGTCAGCAAATTTGAACGACCGCTACTGCTATCTTCTTACCCCAGGCGAGAACATCACCCTGCAAGACACAGTTGACAATCTTACTGTAGAGCGTCTACTCGGATTCACCTATGCTAATGCCGGTTATCTGAAGTTGGGGTACGCTTCAGTCATCACCTTCACAAGTAACAACCCTTCAGGCTATTACGATGCCATGACCATCCGTCGTTACGCCCTCACCCCAGACAGCACGGAGACGACCTTCGGATTCACCAATCATCCCAACCCCTGCATGCTACCTCTAAAAAACAGCGTAAAGGGAAGAAGATAAACTACAATCTCTGTTCACAACGCTGTTTATTCTTCTTTCACTCTTGTGAAAAAGATCTCTTTGTCCTTATCGTCGCGGATGCAAAGAGTCGAGTCGGTTTGAGATACGATCTGAAGCTCTACATTTGTTAAAGAAAAATCCTTCAACAAATCTTTTTTCTTCTCGTCTAATGTACCGATGACGATGGCCTTAAGAAATTCTTTCATTTCAGGATTTGCCTCAAGCGAATCTGCCAATTCGCCTTTAAATTCCATCTTCTCAAGGTTCACTTTTGCTTCTTCCATGTGGGGTGTAACAAACAATTTACTATCCTCACGCAAGTAATTACATGGCAATGAAACGGAAAGGACAATGGTGCCTTCGGTATCATCAAGCGTGGCTGTCAGTTTCAAGTTAAGATCAGTTTCAGAGACAAGTAAAGCTATATTCATCTTCCCTTTCTTGTCTATCTGTTCCGATTCCCATTTGCCCTCAAGGCTTTGCGCCTGTGCCATCATTGCCACTATGCTAACAACGGCCAGAAATAAAATTCTTTTAAACATATTGTTATTGATTTATGATTCTTCGGCAAAGATACAAAATAATTCGATACGTTGTTATACATTATCGAAAAAATTCAAAAACATTTGGATAATTCAATATAAATCAATAACTTTGTGACCTGTAAACAAATAGAGAACAAACGAAAGAGAATAAATTATTATTATGAGGAGAAGAATTGTATTTGTCACTGCCCTGTTTATTTCGTTGTTTGTTTCCACAAATGCATTGGGACAAGCATTTGATCCTTGGGTTTATGAGAATCCTGAAAGGGAAATTTATGCCATTGAGAAGAGTTGGTCTGAGAAAGCGTTGAAGGTAGGCAACGATTTTCCCAAGGCGATGATTCGTAATTTCGCTAAAGCTTTTTGTAGTCAGTACCAGAAATATGCGCCCAATGTCGCAGTGACGCTGTATCTGAAAAATCCCGCTCATCACAACGATGAGAAGGACAACTCCTATATGGAAGACAATTCTCGCAACGGTTATATCAAGTGTAATATGCCTGGACAATTTGACTACCTAACAGAAATGTGCTATTGGAAGCGTGCTAACGGCCATTCACTGGTAGGTGTGCTGCTGCAGATGGGACATGAGGGAGAAGGTGTAGATGACGACAGTGCCCTACTGTTCTATGACTACAATCCTTCCACTCGCACGATAACACCCGATATGACTGTCTATCAGACCGTCAAAGATATTCTAGCCAAACATACGGGTACGCCCACTTTCAATCTTCCAAAAGAAGGCAAGGACATCAGAGTGCATTACATAGAATTCATCCAAACAGATGAAAACGATTTCAAATGGGAGCAAAACACGCTGAAGTGGGGAAATGACACGTTCACAGAGATCGAGGGCGAAGTAGGCTATTATTGATTCCCTAACTTTGCGGAATGTTTTTACAAAAGTTGAATTATTAGGATATGAAGAAAATCTTGACTTGCTTATTCGCCGCACTTGGGTTAACTACTGCTTGTGGCCAACAAAACTTTGAAAATATGGAAGTGAAGGAGTTTGCCGAACTGATAGCAGACTCTAACGTGGTAATCCTCGACGTACGTAAGGCCGATGAGTTTACCGAAGGGCATATTAAGGGAGCCGTTCTTATTGACCAATTCCAAAGCGACTTCGTGGAACAGGCCAAGGCTAAACTGCCGAAAGACAAGACTATCGCCATCTACTGCCGCAGTGGTCGCCGCTCAGCCAATGCTGCCGGTAAGTTGGCAGATATCGGCTACAAGTGCGTAAACCTCAAAGGTGGTATCCTCGCTTGGAAAGAGGCGAATATGCCGGTGATTACATCGGAACAGGATATCATTATTCAACGATAATTCTTTGCTTTTGCATCCATTTCCGACAGGCGGTCGAGAGCAGCAAGAAGGGTCTCGTCACGTTTGGCGAAGTGGAAACGAATCAGGTGGTTTACATCTTCCCTGAAGAAGCAACTGCCAGGCACTGCCCCTACTCCGACATGCTCGGCCAGCCACTCGCAGAAGTGCAGGTCGTCCTTCACACCGTATTTTGAGACGTCGAGCAACACGTAATAGGCTCCTTGCGGGTCGGTGAACGAGAGTCCGAACTGACGCAGACCGTCGCAAAAGAGCTTCTTCATGTGGGTGTAGTGTGCCTGAAGCTCATCATAATAGCTATCAGGGAGGCAAAGTCCGACAGTTGCTGCCTCCATCAAAGGAGCCGCTGCGCCGACAGTCAGAAAATCATGCACTTTCTTCACACGGTCGATGATGCGCTCCGGTGCGATGACATAGCCCAAGCGCCAACCTGTGATGCTGTAGGTCTTCGAGAGCGAGCTACACGATATGGTACGCACCCACATGCCAGGCAGTGTGGAGATATAGACATGCTGGTGAGGGGCATAGACAATGTGCTCATACACCTCATCTGTTATCACATAACCGTCGTATCGGATTACGATGTCAGCTATCTGCTGCAGTTCCTCACGAGTAAAAACCTTGCCGCAGGGGTTCGACGGGTTGCATAGCACCAGTGCCTTGGCTCCCTGCTTGAAAGCATCTTCAATCAAGTTGGCATCAAAAGAAAAACTTGGCGGAACAAGCGGGATATATACAGGCTCAGCCCCTGTTAGAATCGTATCGGCGGTATAGTTTTCATAGAATGGTGAGAAAATAGCAACCTTGTCACCAGGATTAACCACAGTCATCATTGCCGCCATCATCGCCTCCGTCGAGCCACAAGTTACGACAATGTTCTTGTCGGCATCTATTGGCAGTCCCGTCCAGCGGCTCTGCTTTTTGGCCAGCGCTTCGCGGAAGTTCTGCGCTCCCCAAGTGATTGCATACTGATGAGGGCCGCGTGGAGCAATCTTAGCCAGTCTATCAGTAATCTCCCTTGGTGGATCGAAATCGGGAAATCCCTGTGAGAGATTGATGGCCTCGTAGCGGTTGCTGATACGGGTCATGCGCCGGATGATAGAATCCGTAAAACCCGCTGTGCGTGTGGATAGTTGTCTCATTTCTTTCTGTTGTCAATCTTAATAATTTGTAAAGTTGGATGCAAAGATACGAATAATAAAATAAAAAAGAGTAACTTTGCAGGCAGAAAGAAACAATAACCATTAAAAAACCAGGATTATGAAAAGATTATCATTAGCAATTATGTTTGTGTTCTGTACGTTGACAATGGTGGCACAGGACGGCATCCAAGTGTTGTATGAGGGTGCCCAGCCCAACATCTATGACTTCGCATGCGCATTCATCTACCAAGATGACGGCGATGCGGAAGATTGTGATCGTGAAGCCACTGCCGGCATTGCAGAAGCCCTGGAGCGCTACCGTCAGAACGAGAATCAAAATGACAACGTGACGCTTGTAGTCGATAAGAAAGGCGGTTTCATCAGCTATAAGTATCAGTATCAAGGTCATACGCAACTGATAGAGATGTGCTACTGGAACGAGGCCGACAAGAAACACAAGCTGTTTGCCTTCAGCAATTGGTCCTACTTTAATGACCTTCCCGATCAGGGACAGTACGACACACTCGTGTTCCTGCGCTACACCAACGCCACGAAGAAGATGGAATTTTGTGCACCTCCAGGTTTCGAGGTGACCTACGAGCAGAACACCACCTATTCGTTGCCCCGCGTAGGTAAGGACATCATGATCAATAAGTGGGATAAAGATGGATTAAAAACTCAAAAGACACTGAAATGGAACGGTCACGGATTCAACAAGTAAAACTAATGGTAGTTGCAGCGATGCTAGCTGCTTGTGTAGGACAAACGTCAGCTCAAGATACAGACTATATCCCCCAGCGTTCAGATTATTCTTTCCGCTCTGATGTACGTGCCATCAATGATGATGGTGATGTGCGTTGGGATTCCATCGTCGTCTATCTGACAGATGCCAAGGGACATACGCAGGAACTGTATAGTCAGGCCCTGCCGCTCGACACCCTGCAATGGAACAGGAGCTGCATCGGGGAGATCGTGGAGGATGACTGGAATTTCGACGGCATTCCTGACCTTCAGGTGGGTACGGGCCCGATGAACGGATTTGGTAACTACACTTACGACGTCTGGCTTTGGAACGACAAGACTCATAAGTTCGAAGAATTGAAGTACGACTGTGAGATCTACAGCCCATCTATCGACTCCGATAACAAATGTATCGTCAGTGTCTGGCGGCTTGATGATGAAGTAGAGATCATAAGGTACAAGTGGAAAGACGGTAAGCTCGTCGAGTCAGAACGTGAACAAATGTCAGCCAGTAATCTGGCGGATGACTAAATTTCACATTCTGAATAACATCCTATCAAAATAAATCCCCAGCCAATTGTGAATTTGACTGGGGATTATTATGTTGATCAGAATGCTTATCCGATCAGCTGGCAGATCTGCTCCAGATAGTGGCGATCGATGTCGTCGAAGGTTGCCAGTTTCTCACTGTCGATGTCGAGTACGGCAATGACGTTACCTTCTTTATTAAACACCGGCACGACGATTTCGGAACGCGACGCACTGCTGCAGGCAATATGACCTGGGAACTGCTCCACATCGGGGACGACAATCGTCTCGCGCCGCTGCCAGGCTGTGCCACATACACCTTTCCCGAAAGGAATATGCATGCAGGCAACAGGACCTTGAAACGGACCCAGCAACAACTCTTCGCCAACGACCCGATAGAAGCCCGTCCACCAGAAGTGCATCTCCTGATGGATGGCTGCTGCCACATTACTCATGGCGGCAATCTCGTCGGTCTCACCTTCGATAAGTGAAGCGATCTGACTTACCAGCATCTGATACTGCTGTTCTTTCATTAACCGCCGAAGTTATCATACATGATACTCTCTGGCTCTACGCCGAGCGAGTCGAGCATAGACACCACAGCTGCCGACATCGGGCCAGGTCCGCACATGTAGTACTCCACATCTTCGGGCGCCTCGTGGTCCTTCAGATAGGTGTTGAGCATCACCTGATGTACGAAACCCGGGGTGTACTTCACACCGGCAGCATCGGCTGCGGGATCGGGACGGTCGAGAGCGAGGTGGAAGTGGAAGTTCTTGAACTCCTTCTCCAAGCCCAGGAAGTCGTCGAGATAAAACACCTCGTTGAGGGCACGGGCACCATAG
>Ga0256407_10009985_pt1 | contig 13440 bp, 10 predicted proteins | sample RumenRJG_04DNA_FD_193489 | JGI IMG/M metagenome (GOLD analysis project Ga0256407, IMG submission 193489) | Bovine rumen microbial communities from Lethbridge, Alberta, Canada - RJG_04 | ecosystem: Host-associated > Mammals > Digestive system > Stomach > Rumen | place: Canada: Alberta... | reverse complement strand
CGGAGTTGCTTTTACCTCCGTTTACCCCTGGCATCATTGTGTAGGGCTGTGAGCTATGCACAGGCTGCCGGGCTGAGAAAGCAACCGGGTCCGCCAGGACATATTGGGAGCAATTCGAAAGAGCAACAGGGCTTTAAAAGGGCATATTGGGAGCAATTCGAAAGAGCAGCATGGCCATGCTCATAACCACAAATATGAAAGATTTTTCTGAGGATTTGAAAAAGCTGCCGGTTCAGCCCGGGGTATATATTATGCGCGATGAACAGGATGCGATTATTTATGTGGGCAAGGCCGTAAACCTTCACAATCGCGTCCGTTCTTATTTTCGCAAGATTGTAGGGCGGGGGCCGCAGATTGACAGGATGGTCAAACAGATTGACCGTTTTGAGTATATAGTGACGGATTCGGAGCTGGAGGCTCTGATTCTGGAGAATAATCTGATCAAGGAGCATCGGCCCAAGTACAATACGATGCTCAAGGATGATAAAACATATCCCTATATCAAGGTCACGGTGGGGGAGGAGTATCCGCGGGTTCTTTTTTCGCGTCAGATGAAGAAGGATAAGTCCCGCTATTTCGGGCCTTTTTCCAGTTCTCAGGCTGTGCGCAGTACGATCGAGCTGATCAACCGCATGTACGGGCTGAGGGATTGCAGCAGGGTGCTGCCCAGGGATTTCGGCAAGGACCGGCCCTGTCTGAATTTTCATATGAACCGCTGCTGCGGGCCATGTACCGGGGAGGTCCCGGCTGAGGAATACCGCAGGAAGATTGATATGGCGCTGGAGTTTCTGGCGGGAAATTACAAGCCGGTCATAAGGGATCTCACGGAAAAAATGCAGCAGGCCTCGGAGGACATGCGTTTTGAGGAGGCGATCCGGTGGAGGGACCTCCTGAACAGTGTGCAGCAGATCGCGCAGAAGCAGAAGATGTCCGAGGGCGTTGGAGAGAACAGGGATGTTCTGGGAATCGCTGTGGAGAAGGAGAACGCGGACGCGGACGGAGTTATCCAGGTCTTTTTTGTCCGCGAAGGAAAGCTTATGGGGCGTGAGCACCATTACATGGTGCATGTCGGAGGAAAGCCGGAGAGCGAGATCCTGTCTGAGTTTATCAAGCAGTTTTATGCGGCGACTCCTTTTGTTCCCAAGGAGATTTTCCTTCCGGTGGAGCCGGAGGACCATCAGCTGCTGGAGGACTGGCTGAGTGCCCGCCGGGGCAGTAAGGTCACGCTTTTTGTCCCGAAAAAAGGGCAAAAAGAGAAGCTGGTGGAGCTTGCGGGGCAGAATGCCCTGATCGTTCTGCAGAGGGACCGGGAGCGTCTGCGCAGGGAGGAGGGCCGCACGATCGGGGCGGCCAAAGAGATCGCCGATCTGCTGGGGCTGCCTTCTGTCCGCCGTATGGAAGCCTATGATATTTCGGATATCAGCGGTTTTGCAAATGTGGGATCCATGGTCGTCTATGAAAACGGGAAGCCCAAGCGGAGCGATTACCGCAAGTTCCGGATCAAGTCGGTCGCAGGACCCAATGACTATGCCTGCATGCGCGAGGTCCTGACGCGGCGCTTCCGCCACGGTATGGAAGAGCAGCGGGTGATGGAGGAAAAAAACCTTGACGCCGAGCTGGGCAGCTTTACCCGTTTTCCGGATCTGATCATGATGGACGGCGGAAGGGGACAGGTCAATATTGCGACCTCAGTCCTGGAGGAACTGGGACTGGACATTCCCGTGTGCGGTATGGTCAAGGATGACAATCACCGGACGCGAGGTCTTTTTTATAAAAATGTGGAGCTGCCGATCGACACTTCCGGGGAAGGGTTCAAGCTCATTACCCGGATTCAGGACGAGGCGCACCGCTTCGCGATCGAGTATCACCGTTCCCTGAGGGGAAAGGCTCAGGTGACGTCCCGTCTGGACGCAATTCCCGGAGTCGGTCCCGCGCGCAAAAAGGCTCTGATGCGGCATTTCAAATCGATAGACGATATTATTGCGGCTTCGCAGGAGGAACTGGCGGCTGTGCCGGGAATTCCGGAACGCCAGGCCAGGGAGATATGGGAGTATTTCCATAACTGAACCCGGGGAGGGCTGAACACAGATATGAAGATGACTGTAAGTCAAGAACCCCGTCAGCTGGTGGAGCGGGATTTTGCCGCCCATGCGGCTTCCGGCAGGGAGCAGGTCGGGGAGATGCGCCGGGGGACGGCGACTTATAAGGGAGTGCCGATCAAGTTCGGATATCTGCCCAAGTATTTTTCGGAAGAAGGATTCGGGAAGCTGAAGGAGGAACTGGAGCACGGGTGGCGTATCCTGGAGAGGGTGATCGAGGAGTATCTGGTCAGCCCCGATTACAGGGCGCTGTTCGGGTTTCCGGAGGAACTGGAGGAGATGATCCTCAGGCGGCCCGCATACACGACACTGCTGCCTGTCTGCAGGCTGGATATTTTTCTGAATGAGGAGACCGGAGAATTCCGCTTCTGTGAGTTCAATGCCGACGGAAGCAGCGCTATGAACGAGAATGCCGAGCTCTGCCGCACTTACCGGAATACGCTCCTGTACAGCGAGATGGACCGGAAGTACGAGCAGGTCATGTTCGAGCTGTTTGACTCCTGGGTGGAGACTTTTCTGGAAATCTGGAGAGATGCGCAGCAGGCTGATGACTGGCCCGGGAGTCTTTCCGGACGCGGCCCGCTTCCGGCAGTTGCCATTGTGGATTTTCTGGAAAAAGGTTCTTCCTCTGCGGAATTCGAGGCCTTCAGAGAGGCCTTTCAGCGGGCGGGGTGTACGGCTTATGTCGCGGAGATCCGCACCCTCCGCTATGAGGGCGGAAATCTGCTGACAGAGGACGGGCATGTGATCGATGCGGTCTATCGACGCGCGGTCACGAGTGATATCATGGCCAATATGGAAACAGTGCAGCCGTTTCTGGCGGCAGTGCGGGACCGCAATGTCTGCCTCATCGGAGATTTCTGCACTCAGGTCGTGCACGACAAGGTGCTTTTCAGGATCCTGCATGACCCGCGTACGGCGGCTTTTCTGAGGGAAGAAGACAATGCCTATATCGCGGCGCATGTGCCTTACACGGCGATCCTGACAAGGGAGGAGGCCGACCGGCCGCAGGTGCGCTGGGACAGGGACAGGTGGATCCTGAAGCCGCGCGATTCCTACGGCGCCCATGGAATCTATCCGGGCCGTCTGATGAGCCTGGAGGAGTGGCAGGCTCAGCTCGACGCGAGGGCGGACACGGACTACATTCTGCAGGAATTTGTGACACCTTACCGGACGGAAAATATTTTCTTCGGCGAGGAAGAGCCCGCGTGGAAGTCCTTCAGCAACATGACGGGCGTCTATCTTTACGGCGGCCGCCTGGCGGGAATCTATTCCAGGGCATCGGTGACCCCGATTATTTCCGTCGAGGGAGATGAGCACGAGATGACGTCGGTCGTTTTAATAGAAAGACATTTATAAAAAACAGTCGTAAAATAAAGAAAAGGGGAGGATCCGGGATGGCCTATGTAAAAATCGCGGAAGTTGCTGAAAAAATGAATCTGCTGAATCTGACTCCGGAGATCGATGTCTCCAGGCGCAAGGTCCGGCAGTCGGAAGTCAACCGGCCCGCACTGGAACTGACAGGATATTTTGACCATTTCGCGGCGGGAAGAATTCAGCTCATCGGACTGGTGGAACATTCCTATATTGATCAGATGAGCGAGGAAGACAAGAGGAAAATATTTACAAAGCTCTTCTCGCTGGATGTTCCCATGGTTATTTTTACGAGGGACCTGCTGCCGGATCCTCTGATTCTGGAGCTTGCCCATTCAATGGGTATGCCCATGTATCTGACAAGTCAGGCGACCAGCCCCTTTATGGCGGAGATGCTCAGATGGCTCAACGTCAAGCTGGCTCCCTGCATCTCTGTCCATGGTGTTCTGGTGGACGTCTACGGGATCGGGCTGCTGCTGACCGGAGACAGCGGCATAGGAAAATCGGAGGCGGCCCTGGAACTGATCAAGAGAGGACACCGTCTGGTCTCGGATGATGTCGTCGAGATCCGCAGGGTGAGTGAAGTGACTCTGATCGGGTCGGCGCCCGAGATCACCAAGCATTTTATAGAACTTCGCGGAATCGGGATCATTGACGTCAAGACCCTGTTTGGTGTGTCGAGCGTGAGAGAGAGCCAGAGCATTGACCTGGAGATCCATCTTGAGGAATGGGATAAAAACAGGGAGTATGACAGGCTCGGCATGGAGGAGTCCTACACTGAATATCTCGGGAACAGAGTGATCTGCCACCGCGTTCCGGTCAGGCCGGGCAGAAATGTCGCGATCATCTGCGAGTCCGCCGCCGCTAATCACAGGCAGAAACTGATGGGGTATAATGCCGCGCAGGAACTCTATCAGCGCTTTCAGAAGAATCTGATGCGAAGTCGGGAAGAAAGGGAAGACGAAGAGGACTGACACAAATCACAGATGAGTCTGCTATGGCGGGAACCGGAAAACTGGTTCGGCAGTTGCTGCGGGAAGAGTCTGAAAGCAGGTTCGGCAGTCGCTGCGGGAACCGGAAAACAGGTTCATTATTCGCTGCGGGAACCGGAAAACAGGTTCATTATTTGCCGCGGGAAGAACCGGAAAAGCAGGTCATCAGTCGCTGCGGGAAGAAAATGGTGAGAAAGTGACTCAAAAAACATTGCGGGAAAGAATGGAGGAGATCCTTCCATTTTTACAAATAAAATATGATGAGCCTATGGACAGACACTGTTCGTTTCACACGGGGGGAAGGGCGGATGCGCTCACTTTTGTGAGGACGGAACAGGAAATGGCGGAGCTTTTGGAACTGCTGCGGGCAGAGGGAGAGGATTTTTTTATACTGGGAAAAGGAACCAACCTTCTGATCGGTGACGGCGGTTACAGGGGCGTGATCGTCACGGCTGTCGGGCAGGACAGGCAGGACGGAACAGACGGATCCCGGGGAACAGATGAATCCCGGGGAACAGATGAATCCCGGGGAACAGACGGATCCCGGGGAACGGGCGGATTCCACGGAGCGGAAGCGCAGCGTAAAGGACTGAAGTCCCGGGACCAATCTCCTGTACTGGATGAGATCCGCGTGCAGGGAAACAGGATTATTGCGGGAGCCGGTGCCACTCTCAAGGCTGTGGCGCTGGCTGCCAGGGACCACGGGCTGAGGGGGCTTGAGTTTGCCGCGGGGATTCCCGGAACTGTGGGCGGAGGTCTTGTGATGAACGCCGGCGCCTATAACGGGGAGATGAAGCAGGTAGTGTCCTCGGTCCGCATTCTGATGCCGGACGGAAGCCTTCGTGTATTCAGCGGAGAGGAGATGCAGTTCGATTACAGGACCAGCATCCTCAGGAAGACTCCGGCGATCGCGCTGGGGGCTGAGTTTGTGCTGGAGGAAGGAGACCCCGAGGACATTCGCCGGAGGATCCTGGAGCTGTCCGCGCTGCGCCGCGAGAAACAGCCCCTTGAATATCCCAGTGCGGGCAGCACATTCAAGCGCCCCAAGGGATATTTTGCCGGAAAGCTGATCATGGACGCGGGGCTGAGGGGCTACACCGTCGGGGGAGCCCAGGTTTCAGAGAAGCACTGCGGGTTTGTGATCAACAGAGGCGGAGCGACCTCTGCGCAGATCCGCCGGCTGATCGAGGACGTCCAGGCCAGGGTTTTCGAGGAGTCCGGAATAAAACTGGAGCGCGAAGTGATTTTCCTGGGTGAATTCTGAGCGGCCGCGCTAATGCGACAGGAAGGGGGAGACAGATGCGTTTTGTCGTAGTGACCGGCATGAGCGGAGGCGGTAAGGCGACCGCGATCAAGATCCTCGAAGATGAGGGCTATTATTGCGTCGATAATCTTCCGGTCAGGCTTATTGATACATTTATGGAACTGGTTTTCAAACCACGGAGCGGCGTGGACAAGGTTGTACTGGGGCTGGATGTCCGCGCGGACAGGCCTTTTGTCTATGTTGAGGAGGTGCTTGCTGTCCTCAGGGAGAAGGGATACAAATACGAGATCGTATTTATGGACGCCAGCGATGAGACCCTGATCCGCCGCTATAAAGAGACCAGGCGCGCCCATCCCTGTGAGCCGCACGGAAGTGTGGAGACGGGGATCAGCAAGGAGAGGGAGATCCTCCGCCAGATCAAGAGCAAGGCGGATTATGTATTTGACACATCCAACCTTCTGGTGAGGGAACTAAGGGAGGAACTCGTCAAGGTATTTGTCGATGACCGGAAATATAATTCCCTCCTGGTCTCGATTGTGTCCTTCGGATTTAAAAACGGAATTCCTCTGGACGCGGATCTTGTCTTCGATGTCAGGTTCCTCCCCAATCCTTATTACGTGGAAGGACTCAAAGAGCTGACCGGAAATGACAAACCGGTGCAGGATTTCGTCCTGTCCTATTCGCAGACGACGGAGTTCAGAAAAAAACTGACGGATATGATCAGCTTTCTGATCCCTCATTATGTCGAGGAGGGAAAAAACCAGCTGGTGATCTGCATCGGCTGCACGGGCGGACAGCACAGGAGCGTGACGATCGCCAACTGTCTGTACGAGGACCTGAAAGATCAGGGCGATTACGCGCTGAAGATCTATCACAGGGATGTCGAAAAAAAGACCCCGCAGGGGGATGAGGGCAAATAATTTGATCAGCATTGCTTTTTCGGCAATACTTTTTCCGGTGAGGATTTTCCAAAAGAGCCGTTTTCGGACTGCACATGTCTGTGAGCGTATGTCTGCGGCCGGGGGCAGGATATATCTGTGAGCGTATGTCTGCGGCGAGGGCAGGATATGTCTGTGAGCGTATGTCTGCGGCCGGGGGCAGGATATGTCTGTGAGCGTATGTCTGCGGCGAGGGCAGGATATGTCTGTGAGCACAGATCTGCGGCGAGAGACAGGAAAGGAGAAATCATGTCGTTTTCCGGCGATTTGCGGAAGGAACTCTCGAAGATCATACCGCCGCGAAGACAGGCAAGAGAGACGGCGGCGGCAGCTCTTCTGATCAATATAGGGAAGGTTTCCCGGTCGGACAAAGGGGGGATTTTCCTGACTTTGTCGGGGGGAAACCCGATGGCTCTAAGAAAATACTTTACATTGATACAAAAAAACGTTAATATAAGCACTGATTTGTTTGCGCCCTGGCTCTCCGGCTGTTTTGCTAAGTCAGGAGAGAGAAGGAAGGACGCAGGGGAGGAACAAGCCGGGACAAAAGAAGTCGGAAAAGATCGTGAAAAAGAAGGTAATAAAATAAAAAACGGTCAGAATACATCTATTCCTGACGCAGTTTTTCAGCTTTCCGGCACAGAAATGATGCCGGGCGGGGAGACGGAAGATTCCGGGACGGGACTTCAGATTCTACCGCGGCAGTACACTGCGTTTGCGGAAAAGGTGGGGATGATCGGACGGGATGGAAGTGTCCGTGATAATGACGGAACGCTTCCGGCAGAGTTTGTGAAAGGAACAGCGGGAAGGGCGTATCTGCGCGAGATGTTTCTCTGCATGGGATTTATGAATGATCCGAAGAAGAGATATCATCTGGAATTCCGGTGTTTTTCACAGCCTCAGGCAGACCAGCTCCGGGCGGTACTCGGGGAACAGGGTATTCATGCGGGACTTACGCTCCGTAAAAAATACTTTGTCGTCTATCTGAAGGACTCGGAGGATATTGTCATGCTTCTGCAGTTGATGGGGGCTTCTGTCAGCCTTATGGCGATGGAAAACGCCCGCATTTACAAGGAAGTGCGGAATAATGTTAACCGGCGAGTGAACTGCGAAACAGCAAACATAGGAAAAACAGTAGAATCTGCCGTGCGGCAGCTGGAGGATATCCGCCTGCTCCGCGACAAGGGGATTCTGCAGGAACTGCCGGCTCAGATTCGTGAGGCGGCAGCGTTAAGGGAAGAATATCCGGGAGCGTCCCTCTCCGAACTGGGGGAACTGGCAGATCCTCCGGTCGGAAGGTCGGGGATGAATCACCGGATGAGAAAAATCGCTTCCCTGGCTAAGAAAGTTCAGAAAATGCAGTGAGCATATTTTAGCGGGATCCGGAAAGGGAGAGCGCGCTTGCTGCGGTGATCCACATTTTTACGGAAGAAAAGCCGTAGGATAGGAGTTTGTGTATGCTGACAAAATCAATCGTGGTAAATCGCCCACAGGGACTGGAGGCCCGCCCGATTGCCGAACTGGTACAGGTTGCGAGCAGATATGAGAGCCGTGTCTATCTGAAACATGGTTCCAAAAGAGTGAATGCCAAGAGCATTATGGGGATGATGTCCCTGGAAGCACCCGCAGGTGAGACAGTTGAAGTGACAGTCGAAGGACTTGACGAGCAGACCGCGATGAAAGAAATAGAGGCATTTCTTTGCAATGGACGCGTGAGTGTCTGTGCGGTGTGATGTGAAAAACAGCTGCGGTTCCTGATCTGACAGGTCTGAGACAGCAGCCTTATGATGATGAATGAGAGGGCATTTCCGCAGGTTCCTGTGGAAATGCCTTTTTTTCGCTTTTATAGAAAAGCCTTTTTTCGTTCCTGTGGAAAAGCCTTTTTTCGCTTATGACACGGCTGCTGTAATGAATTTCTCCGCCATACAGATTTTCGGGCAAAAAAAAACTCCCCTGAAAAGGGAGGATGCCAGGCACCTGAGTGCCTGGCATAGTTATGAAAAAGTTATTCGTAAGCCTGCTGCATTGGCGACGATAGTTATAAGCTTTTGAGTATTACTGCTGTTCAGCTTATGAATAGAGTATATTGTTCAAAAATGGACGGAGAATGAGAAGCTGTTTAAAAAACATTTAATAAAATATGAACAATTTTTTAACAAGGAATTCCAGCCTCTTTTCCTTCCGTTTTTCCTGGCTTTCTCCATCTCCGGCTCTGTTTTTTCCCCTATTCTTTCTCTGTCCTTTTCCTTGTCCTTTTCCCTGTTCTTTCCCCTTTTCCATCCTCTTTCTGTTCTGATTTTAGTTCTGACGGTTTTCCTGCTTCCTTGTATTTCTTCTTTACACCGGCATCTTTCAATCGCTATAATAACAACTATGTTAAACAGAGTGTTATTTGTGATAAATACAGAATCAGGATGTACCGGTACCGGAGCGGCCGCTGAGGAAGCGGGGCGCGCGGTCCGGGCTCTGGAGGCTGAGGGAATCGAAAGCGGTATCATCCGGGGGAGGCCCATCCGGCTGCTGGCGGAAGCGGAGCGCGAAGACCGGGCATCGAGGCATACTCTTTTTTTATGCGATACGGGTGAGGACCTCCGGGCTTTTCAGCATAAAGGCTTCTATGCTGTCGGATATGCGCATGCGGAAAATGCGTCTGAGCATTTCCCGGGAGCATCCTACATTATCCAGGAACCGGATCTGGTGGACATTGACAGCTATGTGAAGATTTATGAGAGAGAGGCCGGGCTTCCCTGGACCATTCTCAGGACTCCCCGCTGCCTTGTGAGAGAATTTACGGTAGATGACCTGGACGGGATCTATGCGCTTTATGACGGACAGGCGCGGCAGTATCTGGAGCCGCCTTCCGCCGACCGTGCCCGCGAGAGAGAGGTCCTGGAGGCTTATATCGACCGGGTTTACGGTCTGTATGGATTCGGTCACTGGGCGGTCCTGGCTCTGGATCCTGAGAAGAATCCCCAAAAGAGTCCGGAGAGAGATCCGGAGAAGAATCTAAAGAAGGACTCAGAGACAAATCCGGAGAAGAATGCAAAGAATGGCGTGGAGAGAGAGCCGGAGACAAATCCGGAGAAGGATCTTGAGAGAGATCCGGAGCAGGCAGATCCGGGAACTTTCAGGCCCCTGCCGGTCAGGCCGGGAACCCTGATCGGGCGCATCGGCTTTTCCGCGGTCACTTCGGAGAGAGAAGCGGAGGCCTCCGCCCTGGGCGTCGGAGATATCGACGCGGACTTCGGATTTCTGGTCTCGGCATCCTGCCGGGGTACCGGCGCGGCGGAAGAAGTCTGTTCGGCTATTTTGCGCTATGGCTTTGAAGAACTCGGATTCTCGCGGGTGACTGCGGATGCGGACCCGCTCAACCGGGCATCGATCCGGCTTCTGGAAAAACTCGGATTCAGGGAAGCGGGAAAGACCGGAGAAAAGATTTTATATATTCTTTCCGCCAATGCCGCTCGATAGAGCGGCACCCTGAGGCGTTTTCGCGCAGGCGAAAACGGTGAAGGATCACAGGATGTTTGAGCCGTCTCGCGGCACAAACATCCGGAGTGAAAAATATCGTATCGACGATATTTTTCACTCTTTCCGCCAATGACTGAAGGCCCTGGCGGGCGGCATGATCGTCATAAATAACATGATTTGAGAAACTGTTTACAGTGTCAATCATTCTGATTGAGATCTGAAAAAAATACAGGAGGTATCTGCTATGATCAATCGGGAATACCTTGCCATGCTTGGAAACAAGTCCGTGATCCGTGAACTGTCGGAATACGCGACTGCGCGCGGAAAAGAGATCGGCTATGACAACGTATTTGATTTCAGCCTGGGAAATCCGTCAGTACCGGCACCGGAAAGCTACAGGGACAATGCGATCCGGCTTCTTCAGGAGGAGGAACCCCTGAAGCTTCACGGGTATAACCCCACACAGGGCGACCCCAGAGTAAAGGAAAAGGTGGCCGCTTCCCTCAATGCCCGCTTCGGGATGTCCTATACCGGAAACCTGATTTTCCCTACATCCGGAGCCGCAGGAGCCATTGCGCACGCGATCCGCTGCGTGACCGAGCCCGGCGAGGAAGTCATCGTATTCGCGCCATACTTTTCTGAATACGATCAGTATGTAGGAGGCGCGGGAGCAAAGATCCGCGTGGTCCCCATGAAGGCGGACGATTTCCAGATTAATTTCGAGGCTGCGGAAGGTTTTTTCAATGAAAAGACCGCAGCGGTCCTGATCAATACACCCAACAATCCCTCCGGAGCGGTCTACACAGAGGAGACTCTCAGCCGCCTGGCCGGATTGATGGCACAGAAGTCGGAACAGCTGGGACACACGATTTTCCTGATTTCGGATGAGCCCTACCGCGAGATCGTCTTTGACGGCAAAAAGCAGCCCTATCCCGCCAAATTCTATCCGCACACCCTGACCTGCTACTCATTCTCCAAGTCGCTCTCCGTTCCGGGCGAGCGTATCGGCTATGTGGCTGTCTCGCCGGATTGCGAGCAGGCGGACAAGATGGTCCCCATGATGGGACAGATTTCCCGCGGAACCGGCCACAACTGTCCTTCATCGCTGCCCATGCTGGCGGCGGCCTTCTGCCTGGAGGATACATCCGATCTATCCGTCTATGAGACCAATATGAACCTTCTCTATGACACATTCAAAGAGCTCGGATTTACGGTTCCCCGCCCCGGCGGCACATTCTATATCATGCCCAAAGCACTTGAAGAGGACGCGGTCGCTTTTTGTAAAAAGGCTCTGAAATATGATCTTGTCTTCGTCCCCGGAGACGGATTCAAGGCACCGGGCTTCTTCCGCGTCGCGTATTGCGTGGATACTGAAAAAGTGGAGCGCTCCCTCGCGGCGATCAGGCGTTTTGTGGAGACAGAATATCCGAACCGGTAAAAATACGGAGGGAATAGCCGTGACAGCCGGGCTGAACAGGGGCCGGCATATGAAACGGCTGGACAGGCCATGACAGCCGGGCTGAACAGGAGCTGGCATATGAAACGGCTGGACAGGCCGTGACAGCCGGGCTGAACAGGAGCTGGCATATGAAACGGCTGGACAGGCCATGACAGCCGGGCTGAACAGGGGCCGGCATTTGAAACGGTTGGACAGACCATGACAGCCGGGCTGAACAGGGACCGGCATCTGCATCAAGGAGAAGAAGCGAATGATTGAACTGTTAAAGGCCGCGCTCTACGGCGTGGTGGAAGGGATTACTGAATGGCTGCCGGTCAGCAGTACCGGCCACATGATTCTCCTGTCAGAATTCGTGACGCTGCGTGTTTCAGACCTTTTCTGGCAGGTCTTTCTGGTAGTGATCCAGCTGGGTGCGATCCTGGCAGTCGTGATTCTGTACTGGAAGACCATCTGGCCGATCCGGCGCAGCGAAGCGACCGGAAAGCTGACAATAGACAGAGATACCATATCGCTCTGGTGCAAGGCCATCGTCGCCTGCCTGCCCGCTGCGGTAGTGGGAATCCTGGCCGATGACTGGCTGGACGCGCATTTTTACAACTGGGTCGTTGTCTCGATCATGCTCATACTGGTCGGCGTCGCATTCATTCTGATCGAAAACAGGAATGCCGGGAAAAAACCGACCACCCGCAGGCTCCGGGACCTGACCTACAGGGAAGCCCTCATTATCGGACTTTTCCAGCTGATCGCGGCAATCTTTCCCGGAACATCCCGCTCAGGGGCGACCATTCTGGGAGGAATCATGACGGGAGTGTCCCGCACAGTTGCCGCTCAGTTTACTTTTATACTGGCGATCCCTGTCATGTTCGGGGCCAGCCTGCTCAAGATCATCAAATACGGTCTCTATTTTTCGGGGATGGAATACGCGATCCTGGCAGTCGGAATGATCGTCGCCTTTTTTGTCTCGGTGCTGGTCATCCGCTTCCTGATGAGCTATATCAGGAGACATGATTTCAAGGTCTTCGGCTGGTACAGGATCCTGCTGGGCGCGGTTGTGATCCTTTACTTTGTCTTCGTGAGGAGATAAAGCGATAAAGCCGTTTTACAGGCGAAAATGTTCATGAGAGTCCCGGAGGCGCGGAGCAACGCAAAGGCGCGGGAGACGCCTGCAGCGGAGCGGGGTGCGAATGTGTGGGGCGATAACAAACCACTACGTGGTTTGCGAGAGCGCGGGACGCGCGGAGCAGCGGAAAAAACTGTCAAAAATCCTTTAAAAACAAGCAATATATGGGAAAACAGGTAGTACTCCCTACAGGGTTTTATGTTACAATAGAAAACAGTGGCGCAAAGTAAAATAATCCGGCGCTGCATCCGGAGAACAATGCGCAGTGAAAAAGTTTCTGTAGGCATATGTACGGCGGAACATTGGCCAATAGGAGGAAGAAAATGGCTAACAACAGGAGAAAAAAATCAAATAGTCGGAAGCCTGAACCGGCAAAGGCTCAGAAAGCCGTTGTCAATGAGGTGAAAGAGATGGATGAAATCGATGCCGTTGAAGAGGAGGATATTGTAGAGGATGAAGTTCCCGCAATGTCATCAGCCGAGCGTGACAAGCAGCGCAAAGAGAACCGCCAGAACGCTCTTCTTTTAATCGGAGCGATTGCAATTCTCGCAATTGTAGGTCTTGTGATCTGGATCACTTCCGGTTCCGGAGATGAGGAGCAGACAGCCGCCGTTGCAACTACAACGGCAGTCGCGGCTGCGGACCAGGAAGCTGTGACAGAGGAAGACAAAAAGGAAGCTGATGCCGCAGAGGATGTCGAAGGCGCAGAGGCAGTCGAGGGAA
>Ga0256407_10009984_pt1 | contig 13440 bp, 9 predicted proteins | sample RumenRJG_04DNA_FD_193489 | JGI IMG/M metagenome (GOLD analysis project Ga0256407, IMG submission 193489) | Bovine rumen microbial communities from Lethbridge, Alberta, Canada - RJG_04 | ecosystem: Host-associated > Mammals > Digestive system > Stomach > Rumen | place: Canada: Alberta | collected... | reverse complement strand
GGTGCCTGAGCAGGCGCGTGTAATAGTTGCGGTAGGTGCGTGGCTCAGTGGGCTGGCGGTCGTTCGTAAGGATGTAGAACGAGCGGTTTACCACCTTCATCAGCGGCACAAGCAACTTGTAGAGTTCCGGTGAAAGCGGTATTTCCCGACGCGAGTTCTGCGTCTTGGGTGTCGAGACGATCACCTCGGTATGGCGTTGGCCGCCATCCACGATATAGATGCGCTCAATCGTCTTGCTCACCTTGACAACCCGTTTGGCGAGGTCGATGTCCTGCCATGTCAGGGCACAGACCTCACCGATGCGCATACCTGTTGACAGGCACAACAGTATGCCCAGGTTTCGGAAGGTGAAGTTTTCCCGCACATGGTCGAGCAGGCGTTTCTGGTTGGCGATGGTCAGCACCTCCACCTCCTGTTTGTTTTGGACGGTGGGAAACTTGATGTCCCATTCTTCGTGAGCGAAGAAATGGAGTTTCACGCCGTAGCGGTACACCATCTTCAGGACGATGAGCAAGTCCTGTACGGTCTTGCGGCTCAATGTCTGGAGTTTCGTGATGACGAACTCCTGGACATCCTGCTCAACGATGCTGGTTTTCTCGCCGAAGGTCGGGAAAAGATGATTCTCCAGAATCAGCGAGTAAGCCGAAATGGTGGACAGTTTGACAAACTTCATTTTGTCCGTTTTCCACAGCTCGGCGATTTGACGAAATGTTTTCTTTTCTGCCATAATAATGATTTGATTAGGTGAATAACTTAGGGAAATAAAAACCATATAAAGATAGCGGCAGAAAGGATTTCGTCGAAGTCCCCCCTTTGCGATTCCCAGAGTTTACAGGTGAATGGCGAAAACTAACAATAGATGATATCTGCTCTGAATTTCAAAGTGGAAAGTTTATAAGAGCGGACATGATTCAAAAACAAGGAACCATCCCTGTCTATGGTGGGAATGGTTTGCGAGGTTATACAGACACATATAATCATGTAGGAGATTATGTGCTGATAGGTCGTCAAGGTGCTTTATGTGGCAATGTAAGGTTTGTAACTGATAAGACTTACATTACGGAGCATGCAATCGCTGTAAAAGGCACAAATGATAACAATACAAAATTTCTACAATATCTATTCGAAAAAATGAATTTGGGGCAATATTCCGACCAGTCTGCTCAACCAGGATTGGCTGTGAATAAGTTGCTGAAATTAAAAATCTCCATTCCCTATAAGAATGAGCAACAAAAAATAGCGAAGCTATTGCACATACTTGATGAACGTATAACTACTCAAAGCGGGCTGATTAACAAACTTGAGTCCTTAATCAGCGGGATTACACTTAGCGTCGTGAAGTCAAATGATTGCGAATCTGTACGGCTTTCTGAATTACTGACTGAACGAAACGAGGTGAATACCGCTCAATATGAGGTATATTCGGTTTCTGTCTCACAGGGTGTTGTCAATCAAGTTGATTATCTTGGCCGTTCATTTGCTGCAAAAGATACTAGCAACTATAATGTCGTGCATTATGGTGACATCGTTTATACAAAAAGCCCGACCGGTGATTTTCCGTATGGTATCGTCAAAAGGAGCGGACAGACTGATCCTGTTGCCGTTTCTCCATTATACGGTGTCTATAAACCAGCATCAAATGAGATCGGTTGTTTTTTGCACTACTACTTTTGCAATCCTGTTTCTGCAAAGAACTATCTACATAAACTCATTCAAAAGGGTGCAAAAAACACCATCAATATTACGAACCAACGTTTTTTAGAGAACACTATAAAAGTGCCAAAAGCAGAGAAGTTGACTATAGTAGTGAAATTACTCAATCAAATTTCAGCAAAAAAACAGCACGCTGAAGAATTGCTTACATACTATCGCAAACAAAAGCAGTACCTGCTTTCACAGATGTTTATATGAACATTTGTTGTAAAAGGTATTGCTTTAATAATTGTAACTTGCTTAAAATTGAAGATTCAATTACCACTCGTTTACTGATTGAACTGAGACAATCATATAGTTTCTTCTGCTCCTTAATTGGCGGCAAGAGAAACTTTTTTTTCATAAAGTCTGCTTTTTGCAAATTGAATCGGGTGCTCCCTTGTGCTAAAGGGAATACCCACTTTCTAAATTGAGGGCTTGATATGAAATAAGAAAGATATGGTTGATAAATGTATTGTTCATTAACTATATGAATACCAAAGCAAAAACTATTCAGGTACAATTCATCACAATTACCGAGATAAACAGATCCAACCGCAACTTCATCAGGCGTTTCTGATGACAGTGTAAAAATGACATCACCCCAATGTACTTTGTTCTGTTTTTCATCATCGGCAACTGAAACATATTGAATTTGAGATTCATCGATGATGTGATTTGTGTTTACGTTCAAATACGTTATATACGGCTTACCCTTACCAAAATCTCCAGCAGATTTATTGGTTAAGCCAGAATAGTCTTCGCCTAATTCAATAAATGAGACCTGAATCCAGTTTTCTGTTTTATCATGAAATTGCTTACATATCCCGCTGATTAGGGAATTAGCATAATATATGAATTGCCTTTATAATACCTAACATTTAGATGAACATATTGTTTAATAGATATGATTTCTGACTACGTAATTTATCTAGTATTGATTCCTCATTTAATATTTTATGAGCAAAAGCATTGAGTAAATGAGAAATGCATCTTTGCTCCTCAATAGATGGAAACCTATGCGTCGTGTTGAAATAATCATCAACGGACATATTCAACAAACCATGATTTCTTGCGCCCTCGCCTGAGATTTCAGATATACCACGGTACCATTTAGTGGACTCGAAGTAATTACGAAGGAAATCTGAATCAATATTCTTGTTGGGGCAAAAACAGATATAAAGAGAAGATAACACACCTTCATCATAATTGTCTAACCGTTTTACAGCGCCCCATGGATAATCACTTGAATAGCTTTTATTGTAAGCGAAATCTCCTCTATGAAGGAGGTAATATGTGGTGAGATCTGAACTAGCAATTTGCTTATTAAAGAATTCTTGTTGATCGATTAGACCATATTGAGCAGCTATCGTAAGTACTCGAGTGCATTCGTTGGTTTTATTTCGTGTTGTTACTCGCTGAACTACATCACATAGTCTCACTCTTTTCCACTCCCCGCTCATTCCTACCAGTCTCAATCTGGGTGATTTTTCTTTGGGCTGGCAGAACAGCTGTTCCATGAGGTGTTTCTTTATTTTCTTTAAATCCTCAATCAGCCCGCTTTGAACAGATATTCTACGATCGAGCAAACTGATACAATCGGCTATCTTTTTCTGCTCAGGACTTTGAGGGAATGTCACCGAAAGCATTTTCAAATCCCCGCCGTAAAGGTGAACGACTGATACACCTTGTGCTATTTTTGCGATGTCATATTTGCGAATGCCATTTAGTTGATAACTCATAAAACGCCCATCATTTGGTTCAACCAATCTTATAATATTCAGGTCACCACCCAGTAACACATTATCGCTAGTGACACATCGAGCGGTCGCAATATCTTCAGCTGTTTCTCCAGATGAGGGAATTATGACATCATTCTTTTGACTCTTGACTAAATCAGTCGGATCCAAATCTGTCTTGCTTACAACTTCTTCAATCACTTCGTTTGTGTATGTTGTATAGAGTTCACCATATAAAATGCAGGGCAAACCTGTTTCACTGCGTTGTTCTTTAGATATGCCTGTACCCTTGCTAAACTCTGCAATAGCCCCTAGTTTTGCCGTTTCCCACGGTTCTGTAAACTCTGGGAATCGCAAAGGGGGGACATTTGGGCGTTTATTATGTTTATCTGTAGTCATATCATTATCAGCGTTGAAAAAAACTCATTAAGGATTGACGTCTCCTTTGGCAATAACTTTTGGCTTGTTTTCTTGTTGATACTCCCTTGCTATAGCTATAGCACGTTTTAATTTGTCGGCAAGCAGTTTCTTGTCGGGCAGTTGAGTGTAATATTGAGCGACTTTGATGGAGCTGTTCTCGTCAAGCATCAGATACTCGATGTGCTCGGTATTGCCCTCGGAACACAGGATAAGCCCGATTGGAGATTCTTCGTCAGGCCGACGGTCATTTTTATTGAGATAGCGCAGATAAAGCAGCATCTGTCCCTCATATTCAGGTTTGAACTTTCCCAGTTTGAGGTCAATAGCCACAAGGCGTTTCAGCCCACGGTGGTAAAACAGCAGGTCGATATAGTAATCCACCGCGTCAACAGTGATGCGTTTTTGACGGTCAAGGAAAGCGAAGTCTGTGCCCAGTTCCTTAATGAACAGCTGGATCTGTGATATGATTGCCGATTCCAGGTCGTTTTCGCTGAAAGCATCGGGCAAACCAAGCATATCAAGGAAATAACTGCTGCGGAACACCATGTCTGGCAGGATCTGATTGGTCTCACCAACTTGGGCAAGCTCATTGCGGATAACGTCCTCAGGTTTGCGGCTAATAGCCGTACGCTCGTAGAGCTGACTGTCAATTTTTTCCTCAAGCGTCCTGGTGTTCCAGTGCTCAATATGGCTCATTTCCATGTAGAAATGACGAGCCAATTCATCGTTGACGCCCATCAAGGTACGGATATGGGTCCAGGACAATTGTGTACGCAATGCGTACATGATTTGTTCTTCAGAGAAAACGTACGCGCTGCGTACACAATGTTTCAGTTTCTCTTCTCCCCAGCCTTTGCCATACCTCTGTGTGAGTCGTTCAGAGAGCGTTTTATAAATGTAAGTTCCATATTCAGCACGCTGGTTGTGCAAGATGTCTTCCTTGATGCGTTTGCCAACGCTCCAATTCATTTTGACAGCCTCGGCATTAGCGTAGGTCGCAAGCCGTTGTCTGGCCGAGTCAATGATCAGGCACACGTCATCAAACAGCGTCTGCTCTTTGCGTGCGGGAGCAGCATCGGATACGGTGGTGGGCTTTTGTTCTTTTTCCATCATCAAAATCTGTTTACACAATACCTAATTCTTTGAGATAGCCCTCAATTTCTTTGTCCAGCTCAGCCCGTTCGGCTTCAAGTTTCTTGATGTCGGCCATGACCGCTTGGACGTCAATCGGTTCCTCCTCCTCGAAGGTATCGACATAGCGAGGAATATTGAGGTTATAGTCATTCTCACGCACTTCATCGAGCGAAGCCAGGTGGCTATAACGCTCAATTTCCTTTCGTTCCCGATAGGTCGAAACGATCTTCTCGATATGTTCAGGGCGCAGCTTGTTCTGCGTCTTCACCTTCTCAAACTCCTTGCTGGCATCGATGAAGAGGATGTTGTCATCTTCTTCGCGGCACTTCTTCAGCACGAGGATGCAGGTAGGGATGCTCGTGCCATAGAAGATATTGGCCGGTAGTCCAATGATCGCATCGATGTAGTTCTTCGTCTCTATCAGGAACTGGCGGATCTTGCCCTCGGCATTACCACGGAACAGCACGCCATGTGGTGCGACACAGGCCATGGTGCCCCCCTCGTTGAGGTGGTGTACCATGTGCAGGATAAAGGCATAGTCCGCTTTTGACTTAGGAGCGAGTACGCCCGCCTTGCTAAAGCGGTCGTCGCTCAAGAACTTCGTGTCGGCGCTCCACGTTGCGCTGAAGGGCGGGTTTGCCACCACCGCGTCAAACTGCCGGTCTTCAAAAGCGTCAGCTTCGAGCGTGTCCCCATTCTCGATAGAGAAGTTGCTGAACTTGATGCCATGCAGCAGCATGTTCATTCGTGCCAGGTTGAACGTCGTCGGGTTCTTTTCCTGCCCGAAGATGTCCTCAGCCCGTCCATTGCGTGCCGCACGAATCAGCAACGAGCCAGAGCCGCAAGTCGGGTCATACACATTGCGCAAGCGAGCCGTTCCCGTTGTCACGATGTCAGCGAGGATTTGGCTCACCTCCTGGGGTGTGTAGAACTCTCCAGCCTTCTTGCCGGCCCCTGCCGCGAACTGCGAAATCATATATTCGTAGGCATCGCCGAGGATATCTATCTCGCTGGCTTCATCCAGTCCGAAGTCGATGTCATCGAGCGCCAGCAGCACATTGCTGATGAGCGTGTTCTTGTCATCGGCAGTCTTGCCGAGTTTCGGCGAAGCCAGGTCAATGTCGCTGAACAGGCCTCCGAAGTCCTCCTCACTCTCTTGTCCGAGTGTGCTGTCCTCGATGCGCTTCAATGATCTCTCCAGCATGGGCAGTATGTTTTCTTTGAACTTGATGCTCTCGATGATGGACGAGAACAGGAAAGGCGGTTCAACGAAGTAGCCAATATTCTCAAGGCACTCGGTCTTGACGTCACCCTTCAGTTCCACGGCATCCGCGTCGCTGCGTTTCCACAATTCTCTGAAAGTCACCTTGTCATCGGCAAGGATCTCGTCGGCAAACTTCTCGATTTTCTCCGACAGGTATTTATAGAAAATAAAGCCCAAGGAGAAGTACATGAATTCGCCGGCGCTCATGTTACCCCTCAGGGTGTTGGCAACCGTCCACAACTGGTTGCGCAGTTTCTGTTGAAGTTCTTCGCTCATATTGTGTTTATTTGTTTAGTCCCAGTTAAAGATATCAATAATATTGAGCAGACGGTCAATGATGCGATTGACCGTTCTGCGGGTCTTTGAGAGTCCCAGGTGTTTCTCTTTGACGGCTTTCTGAATGATCTCGGGTTTTGGTTTTCTCAAGAAGTCATATTCGCTCAAGAAGGTGTCGAACACCTCGACAGGAATATCCTCCTCTTGGGCCAGATCCTTGATGGCGCGGTCTCGCTCATCCTTGACGTAGGCATTCAGCTTTGACTCCAGATCCATCGTGCCGTCGGCTTTGGCTTGCTCAAAGCCGTCACGGTCATTATCCACATTCTGCTGGATAAATCCGTCGATGAGTTTAGCCTTGTTGCGCATTTCAGCATCCTTAATCATCGTGTCGATGATGTGTCGGCGGCGTTCAGGATAATCCTCGTCCGACGGGTTGAGTTCGGCGATGAGCTGCAGGATGTAAGCCACATTGATGATATCGCTGTGAAGGAGTTCCAGGCAGAAGTCAATGTCCTCGATGGTCTGCTGTTCCTCATCCGACGGTTCTGCGGCCACTTGGGCATCCATGTTGCCCAGTGCCATATCCAGGTACTTGCTGCGATAGTCCATGAACTCCTGTTCAGGCATCGCCAGTTCCTCATCGTCCTCGTCAAACTCGTTGTACACCTGCATTTCTGCGTGTTTCTTCAGGATTTCCCTGAAAGCGAGGATGAAGTCACGCTTGTCGTTCTCATCGATGAGCTGGTCTATCCCCTGGACTGTGGGGTAAGTCACCTTGAACTTCTCGACCAGTTCATTGTACTCTTGCCTGACGACTTCAAACGGAGGCCGCACGATGGTTCCCAATTCCTCGGGGCTCGTTGTGCTGCTGAACAGCTTGATGGCGTCATCCACCTTCTCTTTGAGGTCACGGAAGCAGACGATCTTGCCAAAACGCTTCTTCTCGTTCAACACGCGGTTGGTGCGGCTGAACGCCTGCAGCAAGCCGTGATACTCCATGTTCTTGTCCACATAAAGCGTGTTGAGTTTCTTGCTGTCAAAGCCCGTAAGGAACATGCCCACCACAAGAAGCAGGTCGAGCGGTTTCATCGACGGATCCTTCTTCTTCATACGGCGGTTGATATCATCGTAGTAGGCACTGAAATTCTCGATTGAGAAAGCCGTGCCGTACCTGGCGTTGTAGTCGTCCATGATGGCCTGCAGCTCGTCCCCTTGCGTGGCGTTGTCAGCAAAGCCCGCATTCATTCCGGTGTTATCATCATCCTGGTCGGGGTTCTGGGCATAGGTGAACACCGCGCCGATAGAAATCTTCGGGTCAAGGGTCTTGAAAATCTTGTAGTACTGGATGAGTTGCGGCACCGACTGAACGGCGAATATCGCATCAAACTCACCGTCGATCGTTGACTTGTTGAAGTTGTTCAGTATGAACTGTGCAACCTCCTTCATGCGGTCTTCATTGGCCGTGTTCAGATCCAAGTTACCCGTATAGTATTCCACCAGGAATCCAAGCACATTCTCATCAGCGATGGCATCCTTGATGAGATATTTGTGCAGACACTCGCCAAAGATCTCTTTGGTCGTATGCTGATTGACTGCATTTTCTGCAAAGATGGGAGTACCCGTAAAGCCGAAGCATTGGCTATTCTGGAAGAAGTTGACAATGTTCTTGTGGCTCTCGCCGAAGTGGCTGCGGTGGCACTCGTCAAAAATCATGACGATGCGTTGGCCCTGGCAGTCCTGTATCTTCTTGTTGTAGCGGTCACGTGTAACAGCCACATTAAGTTTCTGTATCGTCGTGATGATGATTTTGCTGTTGCTGCCCAGCCGCTTGATCAATTCACGGGTACTGTCGGTGCTATCGACGGCACCAGGCTCAAACGCCTCGTACTCGCTTTGCGTTTGCGTGTCGAGGTCGTGCCTGTCAACGACGAACATCACCTTGTCAACGCCGTCCACTTCGCTCACGAGTTGCGCGGCCTTAAAGGATGTGAGTGTTTTGCCGGCCCCCGTTGTATGCCATATGTAACCGTTCTTGTTCGTGTTCTGCACCCTGTCAAGGATTTCCTCCACAGCATAGTACTGATAGGGGCGCAGCACCATCAGACACTTGTCGCCCTCATGCAGCACGATGTATTTACTGATCATCTTGCCGATGGTACAGCGGTCAAAGAACATCGCAGCGAAGAGGTTCAGGTCATTGAACGCATTATTCTGCTTGTCCGTCCAGTTGAACGTGAACTTGTAGCCCTGGTTCGGGTTGTTGGCGAAGTAACGTGTGTTGACGCCATTCGAAATCACGAAGATCTGGATATAGTCAAACAAGCCATGGAACGAAGTCTTGTGATAACGCTGTATCTGGTTGTAGGCTTGTTTCAACTCAATGCCGCGTTTCTTCAATTCAATTTGGACAAGCGGCAATCCATTGATGAGGATGGTGACATCATATCGGCATTTCTTGCGGCCCTCAACCGTTATCTGGTTGCTCACCTGGAACTCGTTCTGGCACCACTGCTGGCGATTGAGGAACTCGACCCAGATGCGTTTGCCGTCCTCGGTGTCGAGCGGGAACAGGTCACGCAGTTTCTTCGCTTTGTCGAAACGCGAGCCACCCTCAAGGTAAATGAGGATTCGGTCAAACTCTGTATCCGTGAAATGTTCGCGTCCGAATTTCGCCAGTTCTTTTCGGTTGTGCTTTTCCAATTGAGCCTTGAAGTTGGCGTGAAGATTCGTTTCCTCTGAAATCTTCACGTATTCATAACTCATATCCTGCAGGGCTTTAATCAGCCCTTGTTCCAATGCCGCTTCGCTTTGTGTCGCCATATAGATAAGGGATTTAGAATCCTTAATGATACGCAAAGTTACCAATTTTTCATGTAATAACGATCAACAGGCGTTCAAAAATGAGAATTTGATGACAATTAAAGAGTGCAAGCCTTTGGGCACCTAACTGATGGTTGTAGGAAACCATAGCACAGGGTACAACAAGTGGCTCACGCTGCAAAGGTAGTGCAAAGGTGTGCCAAATACCTGGCACTGGAAAATGGAAAAAGGTTAAAACGAGTCATTTTCCTAAAACGGTTGACAGGTTTTGAGAGCGGTAAACTGACTTGGTTGACACTATTTTTATGGTACGCCTAAATCGGTTGACAGATTGGTGGTATCATTGTCTTGGTTATTGTAAATAAAAAGTGGCGCGAACCACATCACACCATCTATTGGGGTACGTAGGTGGAACCTTACTGTCGGTGTTTAGCAGTTCACGCCATAAGGGTGAACCACTATACGACCTTGACAGTAATCTTGAAAGTTTCCTACGTTTTCAATAGATCAGGCTGTATAATGTTCATCTAGACTTGCAATGTGTCAATCGTTGCTGATGACACCGCAAAGATAATGACATTTTTTCAAATGGCATTGTAATACCGTGAAAAATCAGTCATTCAGAGGATGTTTGGTCGAGAGAATCAGCCACGCGCGGAACGTGTAGCCGTCTGGTGAGAACAGGCTGGGGTAGCGTTTGAGGTCGCTACTATTCTCATTCATCTCGTAGCGGATACAAGTCTCGTCATCCACGAGATAAGACATGCCGACTCTGCCGTTCCACAACTTGAACTTGGTGAAAGGCTTGAGCATCCCGTTTTCGTCAAGAACGAGCTTTGCCAGGCTGCCAGCGAGTTCGAGACAGATTTTGCCGTCAAACTTCGACACCTCGAAGTCGAACACATCGAGGGGCAAAGAAAGCATAGACTCTTCATCGCTCAGACTAGGCACATCGGGAATGAAAACTGTAGAGTACAGACGACCGAGATGTTTCTCCCATTGAGGGAGATCCTCAATAGGAACATCGAGCGGAGCGACGAACTGGTGGGCGTTTGTGATGTAGTAAAGACCTGGGACGTCCGTTTCTCCTGTGATCTCGACCTTACCGATGAGTGCGTTGACAGGAAGCCAACTTCTATTCGGTATGTTACCGAATTTCTTTTGGTTGATGTACTCCTGCCACCATTCAATCGGGTTGTCGGCATCACTTTCTGACTCTTCGATGGCATAGACGTATGCCACACACGGGAAACGCTTTGGTCGCCATTTAAGCCTGACGACAGGCAATAGCCCAAAGCTACTCATCGTTGCGTAGGGCTGATGTGAAAATACTAAATGTACCATAAGGCCTTAAGTATTTATTTGGTTAAACATTCCTGCTACAGGTGCTGTGACACAAGGCAGGCAAAAGTCAACCAAATTGCAAAATAACCTATGGCTAGTGCCAGATGTTGTCATTATCGGCTTAATTTATCTTAAAAATTTCGGTATTTTTTTGGAGGACAGAGATTTAGGGCTATTGAAAATCATTGCAAAAACTATGCCAAATCATAGGACGCCGCTGGAATTGATACCAAAGGTATCACGATACGGAAACTTTTCGCAGCCGATGTAGAGCGTGTCAAAAGCATCCGTTCCATCGGTGCGATGCTGCAGAAGATCTTCTTCGGTTTCGGCGATTTTTTCACCGCCCTTGTCCTTGCGGAAGCCGTTGCGGCCACGCACGACGCCTGCTGTCTGGATGGCGAGAATGAGGTCATCATTGTTTTGGCGGTTAAACATCGGCATGAGCCGTTGTTTACCGGCAAAGCCCTGGTTGATGAGCAGGTACTTCTCATCATGCCGCATGGGGTTTCCCAGGTTGATGTCCTCGACTTGCCAGCCGTGCCGCTCGAACTCATGGCACACCACCCAGTGGAAGTCCTGTTCGTTCACGGCATAGTTGCCGCCCAGGGCGGTACTGTCGTAATAGTACACGACAATCTTGCATTCGTGGTGTGCGTAGTAGCGGCAGAAGTCGTCAATCAAGGCGGGGATTTTGCGCTCGAACTTCGTGTAGAAGGACTTGATCACGTTCAGGCGGCGTCCGCTGGGCTGCCCCGCCACAATCCAGTTGATGTTGGCGTTATAGTCCATCCCGATGCAGATTGGGGCGTAAGGGTTCAAGTCCTTGTCCGCCCGGCTATCGAGTTGCGTATCATTGAAGTCATAGCCGAGACTGTCAAGATACTCGAAGTCACTGGCGTTATACTTGTGGGCCTCACGCATTGACGAATAGAATCCGTCTTTGGCAATGCCGATGCGTTGACAAAGGATGGATGTCTGAAACGTCTTGGGTGTGAGGTCGCGCTTCATCTGCTTGATGTACGACTCGCCGAGCAGCTGCAGGTTCTCGATCGAGGAGTACTCCTTGTAATAGACGGCCACAGAGCGCATCTTGTTGAGATTCCTGTCCAACTGCCGGAGGTAGTTGCGCAGGTAGCTCGGCACAGTTTCGCCTTTGGCATTAAGCTGGCGGATGCGCTCCTTGGTCTTCCATATCTCATAGATGGTGCCCTTGATCGTCTCGATAAGGTCAGTGTCCATCTTGTCCTGATAATGAAGGAACCATGAGCCTTTCTGCGTCTGCGGCATATCACTGAGTATCATTACTGAGTGATTGAACGAGTGGTGACCGAAATAAGACTTGATGCCACCATTTGCAGGCAGCGTCTCGTCCTTGAGTCGCTCGTAATCGATGAATTTGGCCTCATCGATCAGGAGCCACGAGAGGGTCAACGAGTTGCTAGAGCCAGGTCGGTCTTGAGATATGATGATGGCGCAGGAACCGTTGTAGAAGGTGATGACATGCTCATACTCGGCAGGCTCGATGATTGGCTTACCGAAGGATTTAGGCGGCCGTCGGCCTATGACGTAGTGAATGCCATTCACGAAGCCCCAGCGTTTCCATGCCGCCAACAAGCCGGGGATGGTGTTTGTCAGACCATGCTTGTAGGTGGGCACTACAATACCGCCGGTGCTGCCAGGCATGCGTTGCATATTGCGCAGTACAAATGGCGAGGCAATAGAATCCGTCTTACCGGTTCGTCGCCCCGCCACGATGACGGTGGTATTGGCCCCAATCAACTGGGTCAGGCGTTGGGGGGTGTTAAAGTATATTTTCTTCTCCATCGGTTTTGTCGTCAAACTGGGTGGTGGGTGGGAATAGTGTGGACTCCTCCAGATCAGCCTCCTCAAACTCGACATCCTCAATATCGATGTTCTCTGCCTGGTATTTGTGTAGCAGTTCCTGAATGCGCTCTTGTAGCCTTGGCATCGGTTTGATGCCCAACACTGACGGGTCGTCTGTAGCGGTAAAGGGCTGCACCACGATCATATCATAAGGGACCGCCTGCTCGTCCTCCAAGTCCACACGGTTATATTTGGCATAAGAAGATGCCGCCTTCTCCATGGTCTTCGTGTCCTTGCGTTTCTTGGCCATCTGGTAGGTCTCAAGGATCATCTCGTTGTATCGATAGCGATGGAAGTCACGGCTGGCCTGCGCCAGGTGAGGCAGCAGCGCCTTGATAACACCGAGATCCCGGTAAGCGAGCGACTTGTGTATGCCGAAGCGGCTCACCGCATTCTCAATGAACTGGCGGTCCTTAGCGTCAGGGTTTGCGATGAACCAGTTATACTCTTCACGGATGCGCAGGATGCGTTCAACAACGTCATCAGTGTAGCGTTGCTGAAGCTCTTCCTGCGCCGTGAACAGGTCGATGCGGCATATTTCAAGCGTCTCGAGCTGTGCCATGGTCACTCGTCATCTTCCATATCGAGCAGGTTGCGGTGGGCATTCTCGATGGCCAGCGGAGAGCCGACCTGCGCCAGCATCATCTCCTGGTGGTGGAGCTTCACTTTCGATGCCGCTTTGCCACGGAGGTAACGCTGGCTTACCTCGGTGGTGCGGTCAGCGATATCTGAGCGGAGAACTTCGGCAGGGATGCCGAGGATCACCGCCATGTCCGATATCTTCAGGTAGATTGAGGCGAACTGCTCAATCTGCTGCAATTCTTCTTGCGAATAGTTCATTGAGCGGAACGGAATGATTGG